>ERZ778018.1724-NODE-1724-length-16444-cov-5.151687_pt1 | contig 16444 bp, 10 predicted proteins | sample MGYA00375748_ERZ778018 | MGnify/ENA primary metagenome ERZ778018 (study PRJEB29350, sample SAMN05509839) | bioreactor metagenome | biome: bioreactor; material: wastewater | place: South Africa: University of Cape Town | collected 2014-04-22 ... | reverse complement strand
CCCTACACGACGCTCTTCCGATCTGACCGACAGCATCACCCGCTATCGTCGTTCGCTGGCCCAATTGACACAGGAGCTTGGCCGGCCCCCGTTGCCCGAGGAGTTGGCGGAGGCGATGAGCATCCAACCGGAAAAGCTGGAACAGATCATCCAGGCTGCCCAGCGGACGATTTCGCTCGATACACCGTTCAGCAGCGAAGACGAAACGAATCTGGGCGACATCATCGCGGACGAGGTAACACGCGGCCCGCAGCAGGAGGCGGAAGAAGTTCTCTTGCAAAGGGATGTCGCCGAAGTGCTCGAATGCCTCAACCCTCGACAGCGGCTTGTCCTGCAACTCCGCTTTGGCCTAGGCACCGGCACGCCGCATACGCTGGCCGAAGTAGGCGATCAGCTCAACATTAGCCGCGAGCGCGTGCGCCAGCTGGAGAACGAGGCGCTACGCAAGCTCCGCCGGGTGGGGGCCCAGCGTCTCGCCGCCTACGCCTCGGAGTTGTGACGATTCCTTACTCGTCTCTGAGCAGCCAGTCGAGAATCGCCATTCGCACGTAGATGCCGTTACGAGCTTGCCGGAAATAGGCGGCACGGCGGTCGGTATCCACGATCGGGTCGATCTCATCGACGCGCGGGAGCGGATGCATCACGATTGCATCCGGGCTGAGGGCGGCCATCGCGGCCGCATCGATCACGTACTTGCCACGCGCTTCGCGATACTCCTCGTCCGATTCGAAGCGTTCGTGCTGGACACGCGTCTGATAGACGACATCGACATCCGGCAGCACCGCCAATAGATCGGTCTCCTCCTCGAAGGAAACGCCTCGGGAAAGCAGGTCGGCTTTGACGTCGTCGCCCATGCGCACGTTGGGTGGAGAGATGAACGTCAGGTTGATACCGGACGACTCGGTGAGGAGCATCGCGAGCGAGCGCGGCGCGCGGCCGTATTTAAGATCGCCAACCAGAGCGATATTCAGATCATCGATCCGGCCGAGTTCGTGGCCGATCGTGTACAGATCAAGCAACGCCTGCGTCGGATGCTCGCGTGCACCGTCGCCAGCGTTGATCACCGGGATGTCGATGACGGCGGCGGCGCGCGCCGGTGTTCCAGCCTCCGGGTGACGCATCACGATGGCGTCGGCATACGATTCGACGATACGCGCGGTATCCTCGATTGTTTCACCCTTTGCCCAAGACGACGTTTCGAGCGCGTTTTCGGCGGTCAACACCGACCCACCGAGCCGCATCATGGCCGACTCAAAACTCAAGCGCGTGCGGGGGCTTGGCTCGAAGAAGAGCGAGGCGAGAATCTTGCCGCTCAGCCGGTTTGACCCGCCCGCGTCGGCAATAATGCGCATCTCGTCGGCGCGAGAAAAAAGCGAATCGAGGTGCTGGCGGTCGAACTGCCTGACCTCCAGGACGTCCTGCAACTGATGCATGATCCCTCCAACCGCGAGCGCTGCGCACAAAGAAGCCGGGAGCATTATACTCCCGGCTGTGTACGTTCACCCAAGAAGGATTGACTAGCGCATCGTGCTCGGCAGGATGTTCAGCTCAGCGCGGTACTTGGCGACGGTACGTCGCGCGATACGAATCCCCTTGCGGCTGAGCATGTCGCAAATCTGGCGGTCGGTCAGTGGGATTGTTTCGTGATCGACCATCTCCTTGATGACGTCCTTGACGCTCAGTGACGGCGTGAAGAAGTCGCTGAATGGGATGACCCGCCGGTTGGGGAGCATGACAAACTTATTGGCGGTGGCGCGACTGACCGTCGATTCATGCACGCCGACCTGTTGCGCCACGATCGCTCGCGTCAGCGGTCGCAGCTCACGAACGCCGCCGCGCAGGAAGTCCTCCTGCAGTTCGACAATGCACTTGGAAATCTTATACAGCGTCTCGCGACGCTGGCTGATGTTCGACATGAAAAGCTTGGCCCGGTTGACGAACTCGCGAATGTGCTGCCGTTCGTCCTCGTTGAATTCGCCGCGTGAGCGACTGCGTCCGATCTCCTGGGCGATCCGGCTGTAGAGCGGGTTGGCGCGCAGGTGGAACTGGCGGGTATCGACGACTTCGAGGGTAAGTTCGCCGTCGCGTAGCGAGACAATGACATCGGGCGCGACGTAGGGTGCGCGCAGCGGTGTCTTCCAGTAGCGCGCTTCCTGGTTTTGGAGTGGAAAGGGGTTGAGATGCGTGCGGATGAATTCGCGCGACTGCTCGACATCCTCGTGCGCGATTTCCAGCTCTTTGGCGATATAGCCGAACTTGTGGGCGCCGAGTTCGTCGATGAAACGCTCTACGATCGTCTCGACATACGGCGGCACTTCGAGATCGGTCGTGTACAGGTAGTTGATCTGGAGTAACAGGCACTCTTGCAGGTTTCGGGCGCCGACGCCGACCGGCGCGACCGATTGAATCTTCCTGACAACCTCTTCGACGTACTCGGGTGTCACGTTAAAGAGGGTGGCGACTTCTTCCATATCGGCCGCGATGAAACCGCGATCATCGAGCGAGCGGACGAGATATTCGGCGACGCGGAGATCGCCATTGACGCACATCGTCGAGACGTCCGATAGGATTTGCTGTTCCAGCGTCAACTCCGACGCGACCAATGTCATCGGGTCAAAATCGTCGGAATCCCCGCGACTGCTCGGTGCCGTGCCGGTGTAGAGCTGCTCGGGAAAGTCTTCGAACGCTTCATCTTCGCGCCCTTGCTCCGGGCCGACCAAACAGTTGGGACAGAATGAGCCTTCTAAAACGGCGCCGCAAATGGGGCAGGTTTGCTTGTCTTCCATCTCGAGCGCCGGATTTTCATTCAGCTCCTGGCGAATGACATCTTGAAGCTCGGTACGCGAGAGACTGAGAATGTAATTCGCCTCAATGAGGCTGGGCGAAACCCAGAGACGCATCTCTGGATTAAGCTCGTAACCAACGTCCATTCCTGGCATGTCTGTTTGCTCCGTTCGACCTTAGATCGCACTGACCCGGAGAAGCAACGCGCGTCTTTGCGCGTTTGTCAGTCAGGGTCGAGGACTGACGCGTTGCCGTCTGAGCCAGAGCGATCGAGGCTCCCTCCCCAGTATAGGCGCCGCACTTATTGGTGGCAAGAATATTGCTGTGGTTTCACATATTGCTCGGTTATTGACAACCTGGCTGTCGTTGACCGCTGGATTCGTGCTCATCATCGGTAGACGCTGAACGCAAACGGTGTGCCACGGTCGGCAAACAAACGCTGAGTCAAGGGTGCGTCGCGTCTTCGTTCCTGCTATCATGCCGCGGGAAGCCTCAGATCGATTCTGGTGGTTGCGACGTGTCTGAGGGCGACTCGCATGCGCGATGGACGATCTCGTCCCGTCGCTGCGCCCGATAAGACAGAGAGAACGGTGCTCTGGTCGTTCCCGCGAAAGGGTAGGGCTTGAGGCTCAGCGTACGGGTTGCCACGATGCGTGGCATTGATATCAAGGTTCATGCGTCGCTCTGTTTGGCGTTTTTCTGGGCGATCTGGTACTGGGGTGTGTCGCTTGGAATGGGCGTCAATGGCGCGCTCTTCGGCGTATTCCTCCTCTGCGAGATCTTCATTTGCGTCGTCGGGCACGAACTCGCCCACGGCTATCTTGCGTTGCGCTACGGCCTGGTTGTCCACGACATTACGCTCCTGCCGATCGGCGGGGTGGCGCGCATCGAGCATTCGCTCATCGCGCCGCGCAAGGAAGCCGCGATCGCGCTCGCGGGGCCGCTCCTCAACCTGGTGGTCGCGGCCGGTTTACTCCCATTCGTCCTCCTGGTGCTGATTTCTCGCCATATTACAAGTCCGATCGCGCTGCTCGAACTGATCCAGGAGACTGGATTCAGCGGGATGCTCGTGCATCTGCTGCTGGCGAATATCATGTTGGCCGTCTTCAACCTGTTGCCCGCCTTCCCGATGGATGGCGGCCGAGTCCTGCGGGCCGGGCTTTCAGTTTTCGGCGGTCGGGTCATGGCGACACGGATCGCAGTGGTGCTCGGTCAAGCCTTCGCGCTGTTGCTGTTGGTCGCGGGAGTCTACACGCGCGATATCGTGCTGCCGATGGTCGCGATCTTCATCGTCGCGGCGGCCTACGTTGAATCGAGCGTGATCGATATCGAATCGAAGCTTCGCAAGCTGCGCGTCGGGCAGTTCGCCCTCTGGGATATGGGCGGCATCTCGCCCGATTCACCGGTGAGCTACGCCGTGAGCGGCGGATCACGGGATCTGGCCGTCACATCCCAGGGGAAAGTGGTCGGCATGCTCTGGCGCGAAGATGTGCTGGCGCGACTCCCGAACGATGCCAGCAAGAAGGTCCACGAGATCATGGACACGAGCGTCGTGCCGGTCACGGCTGACAGCTCGATCTACGACGCGCACCGTTGTATGGTCCTCAGCCGCCGCCCGGCGATTCCGATCGTCGAAAACGGGCTCTATCGGGGAATCTTTACCTCGGAGCGACTCGTCCACGTCCATCGACATATCCAGGACCATGCCCCGCATCGCGAACGTTATCGAGGGATCGCCGTCGCGCTCGGGCTCTTCGGGCGCTAACCTCTCAGCGCAATACATCACCCTGGTCGAGCAGATTCTTCTCTCTGCGGTCGTGAATACTCGCTGGTTACGACGGCGTTCACACTGATTATCCAGTGTCCCGCCATCATCAGGGCGGCCCTGGTGGCCGCCCAATCTCGTGCGATCAAGTTGATCGGGAGGTGACGAGCGCGGCCGCAGGGACCGCGCCTATGCTGCAACGCGCTCTAGGGCGTCGATGTGTCCTGCGTGCATTGACGCGGCCCGCTGCTGGCGTGAGTCGGGTTCGAGGCGTCGCCGTCGAGCGTCGTCAGGTCCGGAACGAGCGGGCCGATGATGCAGGCGGCGCTGGAACCGGCGGCCGGATGATCGTTCCCCGTTGAATCGGTGTCCGGTGTGGCGGTTGCCGGAGTCGGAGATGCTGTTGCCGTTGCCGTCGTAACCGGCGTTTCGGTCGGTGTAGCAGTCTCGCTCGTTGCCTCGCTCGCCGTCGGTCTTGGCGTGGCCTCAGACGTGGGGCTGGCGGTCGCCGTCGGTGTACCGGTGGTGGTAGGGCTCGGCGTCACCGCAGCGGTCGGGCTGGGCGTGGCTGCCGTTGTTGGACTCGGTTGCGGCGTTTCGGTTGCCTCGCTGCCGGCCGGGGTCGGGCTTGGTGACGGCGTCGGACTCGGCGTCTCGGTGGCGGTTTCCGTTGCCGTTCCGGCCGGCGTCGTGGGCGGTTCTGGCGGCGGCACCACGCTGGTCGCCGGCGTGGCCGGCGGAGGCATTACCGTGGCGGCGCTTGTTGGCGTCGATGAGGGTGTCGTCGCCGGCGTCGTAACTGATTCGGTGCCGGATGTTATTGTGGCTGGTGGAGCGATAGTGGCTGACGTGAACGGCTGCACGGTGAGCTGTGGCGGCGTGCCGGTACTGAACCAGGCGTCGAAATAGACGTACAGGACGACGACGTGATTCACGTATTCGGCGGTACAGGTGCCGAGCGCATCGCAACCGGAGCCGAAGTAACGTGCGGCAGCGTCCTCGATCGAAGCACCGGATGAAAGCGATTCGGCCAGGTAGCGAGCGCCCGCGTCGATGTTCGCAGCCGGATCGAGCCACTGATTCTGCGGCACGCCAAGCCGGGTCAGCTCGCTCGGCATGATCTGCATGAGACCCTGCGCGCCGGCCGGTGAGACGGCGTTCGGATTGCCGCTCGACTCGACGGCCATGATGGCCGCGAGCAGCGCGGCCGGAACATTGTGCTCCTTGGCGGCCGTATCAATCAGCGCTTGCCAGCGCATGACGTTGGTGTAGGAACCTTCCGCCCGCACACCGCCGATATTGATCTCAATCGCACCCTGCAGCCAGCTGAGCGGGTCGATCGTCTGATTCGTCGCCGTGCTCAGGACAGCGAAGTGGAGGTGCGGGCCGGTCGAATAGCCGACCGAACCGACTGCCGCGATCACCTGCCCGGCGGAGATATGATCCCCGACCTTCACGTACGACGTTTCCCAGTGCATGTAAACGTTTTCAAAACCAGCGTTCGTGCCGTCGAGCTGCACGACGATTTTGGAATTACCCGATTCGGTCGCATCGATGCCCGCGAAGGTTACCGTGCCGGATGCTGCTGCCAGGATCGGCGTGCCGAGCGGTGCGGCGAGATCGACACCGTCGTGGAAGCTCGGTCGATCGGCCGGACAACTGCTCGAACTAACGTAACCGGTATTCAGTGGTACGCAGCCGTAGCCCTGCGTGATGACATAGCTCGCCGCGAGTGGGAAGACGCGCGAACCCGCGGCAATCGACTGCGAGAGCGAGAATTGACCGAGCCCGTTGAGCGTTTGGGCGGGCGCGGCCGCCAGCGTATTCGCGTCGCCGGGATGACCGTCGTCCGGAATCCAGGTCCAGGAGAAGAACTTCTTGGTGGTCGGGTTGTAGTTGAGGTACCAGGCGCCATTGGTCCAACGCTGGGCGCCGTTGCTCGTCTCGACCTGACGGCGCGGCCCGTTGTCGAGATTTGCATAGGCCGGAGTGAGCGCAGCGTTGGTTGAACCGCCCAGGACGACCGGCGGACCTTGTTCGGTGGCGTTCATCCGCACGCAGCCGGCGCATGGGTCGGTCGCGGAGAGCGTCTTGACACGGGTGGCTACGTACGTCGCCTGGGCGAGTGGTCGGCCGATACTGTAATCGTAGGTCGCGCCGGTGTAGCGTTGAGTATCGTCATATGATTCCGCGACCCAGTGCCAGCCGCCTTCTTCGCTCCACGATTTGTCGGCCTTGAACTCCGCCGGGACAACCGAATTCGGATCGGTCGTCGGGATCACCGTTTGCGCATCGGCGGGAAAACCGTCTCGAGTCAACGAAACCGAGACGACGAGAAGGGCGAGCGCACAGAGCAGACGCGGTCCGCGACCGCTGATCGCTCGCAACGTGCGCCGCCACCGATGTGTTCGAGCCGCTGGTGGTGTCACGCGAATGGTTTTGAGCAACTCGCGGGTCGGTCGAAGATTGTTCATGCGACACGCCCGTTCGATTGCTTGGTCCGTTGTGCTGGTTGCATCGTGGTGGGCGTGTGATCGATCATGAGCGTTGATCCTCGATTCAGAATGCCGGCGAGCAATGGCCTCTCTGAGCAGCGTCACCGTGCCGGGCAGATTGCTCGCGCTCCCGGCGCCGGGAAAGGTGCTGCTCTCTCGAAGGGCGAAACGATTGTCGCTGCATTCGGTGTCGTGTCCCCAGGTAGGCGGCTCAAAACGTCGAGCACGACCTACTTTCGCGCTGGCGAAAGCGGCCGGCAAAATGATCGCATGTGTCGTGCCCAGCGAGGCGGGACGCCGTGACTATGACTCGCCGGCACACGCACGTGCCAAGCTTACGCAGCGCGAAAATGGTTCTGCAAGACGTCGACTGGAGTTGACGGTTATCGGGTGGTTGTCGGCTGCGCCGGAGTTTCGTGCTCGGCGCCGTTTCGACTGTGGTTCACGGCACCGTTGCGTAGGATCGTTTCACCATTGTCGACCCAACGGCCGATCCCACGGTACTTGGCGTAGCGCGCGGCAACCACGGCCTCGACACCCATCGTGGCGATCGTCTGCTCGATGTCGCGGAGATGGCGCTCGATCGAGTCACCGGCTCGCTGGATCGTGGCCGCCGGTTGGAGGTGGGCGGCCACCGGTTCAGGAATCACCTCGTCGGCGATGCCGAATCCATGGAGGTCATTCGCCGTGATGCGCAGGATCTCGGCGGCGGCCGGAGCCTGAGCGGCGTCTTTCCAGAGGATGGTCGCGCACGCTTCAGGAGACGCGACGGCGTAAATCGCGTTTTCCATCATCAGGATGCGATCGGCGATGCTGATGGCGAGCGCGCCGCCACTACCGCCTTCGCCCACGACCGTCGCGATCGCGGGCACGCGCATGGCGGCCATCGCGATCAGGTTTTCGGCAATGGCGTTTGCCTGGCCGCGCTCCTCCGAGCCGAGCCCTGGATCAGCCGCCGGGGTATCGATGAAGGTAAGCACTGGCAGGTTGAATTTTTCGGCCTGGCGAATAAGCCGCAACGCCTTGCGATACCCTTCGGGACGGGGCATGCCGAAGTTTCGTTCGATGTTTTCGCGCGTATTGGCGCCCTTCTGATGTCCCAGCACGATGACGGTCCGTCCGCGGAATTCCCCGATGCCGCCAACGAGCGCGTGGTCGTCGCCGAAAAGTCGGTCGCCATGCAGTTCGACAAAGTCTTTGACGAGTTCGTTGATATAGTCGAGCGCATGCGGACGGGCAGCGTTACGCGCCAGCTGGACGCGATCCCAGGCACTGAGTTGTTCAGTCATGAAGAGCCTCTGCGGGTTCGACGGGTCGGCTGTTTTCCGTGCCGGCACCGGTTGGTTCGGCGTGAACGGCAAGATGCCTCAAGAGGGTACCGATTCGTTCCGGCAGCTGTGCGCGTGACACGACCAGATCGATCATGCCGTGCTCCAGCAGGAACTCGGCGGTCTGAAAACCCTCGGGCAGCTTTTGACGCGTCACCTGTTCAATGACGCGTGGACCGGCGAAGCCAATGATTGCACCCGGTTCGGCGATGATGACATCGGCGACCGTCGCATAGCTCGCGGTGACGCCGCCGAAGCAGGGGTCGGTAAGGAGCGACAGGTGCGGCAACCGGGCATCGCCGAGATGGGCGAGCGCGGCCGTCGTCTTGGCCATCTGCATCAGCGAGAACATACTTTCGTGCATGCGCGCGCCGCCGGAGGATGAGACAGTCACCAGGCCAAGCCTGCCTTCGATTGCGCGTTCGATGGCGCGCACCAGCTTTTCGCCATAAACCGACCCCATGCTGGCGCCCATGAAGCCAAATTCCGTCACGGCAAGCGAAACGGGCCGGCCGGCGATCGAAGCAGTCCCGCAGATGAGCGCGTCGTTCGTATGCGTCTTGCGGCTCGCCGAAGCGGCTTTGGCCCGATATGCCTCGCCGTTCGCGACGAATTCGAGCGGGTCGGACTGCGCGAGCCCTGCATCGTATTCGACAAATGAACCCTCATCGACGAGCGTCTCGATGCGTTGTACCGCGCTCAACCGCCCGTGGTGCCCGCAGCGCGGGCAGACGTAAAGATTTCGCTCGGCGTCCTTGGAATATTGGAGTTCATTGCATTTCGGACACTTTATCCACAGATCGTCGGGTATGGAACGGGTCTCTTCTCCCGGCGCCGTGGGCGAAAACTTCGGTTGGCGGCGAAAGAGTTCCCTCATGGCACCTCATCGTGTCCACGCGCTCACTAACGACTCGTGTTACTGGCGAGCTTCGTGCAATACTGGCGAGTATAGCACAGCCTGCAGGCCATTCCGGCCGGTATTTCGCAGGCGTTGGATGTGCATGGAACCGATCATTCGCACTAGATCGCGACCAGTTGAAGACGTCGCGTCGATCGCGATCATGCCGGAAAGGGGCTCCGGATGAATCAAGTCGCGGTCATGATCCTCGCCGGGGGGCGGGGCGAGCGCTTGAGTATTCTCTCGCGCCAGCGTGCCAAGCCCGCCGTTCCCTTTGCTGGGAAATATCGCATCATCGACTTCGCACTGAGCAACTGTGTGAATTCGGGTCTCTTCAATGTCGCGGTGCTGACTCAGTACCGCCCGCATTCACTTAACGATCACATCGGCCACGGCCGCCCCTGGGATCTCGATCGCGAGCGAAACGGCGGGCTGGTGATTCTACAGCCGTATCTCGGCCGTACCGGATCCGGCTGGTATCGTGGCACGGCCGATGCCATCTATCACAACCTCTTCTTTGTGCAGCATGGACAGTTCGAGGACGTGCTGATCCTGTCCGGTGACCATATCTACGCCATGGACTACGCACCGATGATCGCCAAGCATCGTGAACTCGACGCCGACGTTACCATCGCGGTTCAGCCGGTCGCCTGGGAGGATGCCAGCCGCTTTGGACTGGTCGCGGTTGATGAGCACGATCGCGTGATCGACTTCGACGAAAAGCCGGAGCATCCGCGCAGCAATCTCGCGTCGATGGGGATCTATGTGTTCAAGCGAGATGTGCTGCTCAACCTGTTTGATGAAACGTCGGGCGACATGACCGACTTCGGCCATCAGGTGATTCCCTATTTCATTCGAAACGGCCGCACCTGCGCGTACCGCTTTGAGGGGTACTGGCAGGATGTCGGCACCTTGCAATCGTACTGGGAAGCAAATATGGCGCTGTTGGACGACGTGCCGCGGCTCAATCTGTACGACCCGACCTGGCGCATCCATACGCGTAGCGAAGAGCGCCCGCCGGCCAAGATTATGGAAGGATCACAGGTATCCCGGAGCCTGCTGTCGCATGGCTGTATCATTATCGGTGGTCAGGTTGAACATTCGATCCTGTCGCCTGGGGTGGTCGTCCATCGCGGCGCGGTCATTCGGGATTCGATTATCATGACCGACACGGTGATTGGCCCGGGAACGGTAATCGATCGTTGTATTGTCGATAAAGAGGTGCGGATCGGCGCGAACTGTCACCTCGGCTACGGCGACGACTATTCGTCGAACTGGCTTGAACCGAACCGGTTGAATACCGGGATAACGCTGGTGGGGCGGAGCGCGACCGTGCCGGACGGCATCCGTGCCGGGCGCAATGTGTTGATCGGCACCGATGTGACGGCCGCCGAGTTTGCCGAATTTGCCGACGAAGATATCCCGAGCGGGAGTACGATCGACTCACAGTCGCTCGCGCTCTGGGCCTAACCGTCGATTCTCGCGATGCCAATCAATTTGGCCGCGTCGCTGTGTTCCTTGCTACGCGCTCGACGCGATCATTGTGAGACACCTGGAAGGGAGCGCATGGTAGGTGGTCGATAGAGGATCGCTCAATCAGGTACTCGAACAGAGCGCGATCGTGGACCTGCTCGATATTGTCAACCGGCTCTCGGATGAAGAGCGCGAGCGGTTTGCGCGACTCTTTCAGATCGAGGCGTCGGTCGGGCATCTGGTACCGCCGGAGCATATGAACCGTTGGATCGACCGCTACTTCGGCTCGCTGGAGCGGGTGCTGACGCAGAAAGTGGTCAAAGTCACGAATCGCGCGACCCTGGAAGAGACACTCTTCAACGAACTCCGGTCGCGCCGTCCGCTGGAGGCGCGCATACCGGCCGAGTTGGCTCATGAGATCGCCAAGACCGCACCCGATCCGTTCTGTGAACCGGAATTGAACACGCCGACCGATACGTTCGGGCGGATTCGCGGCCGGCGCACGATTACCGCGAGCAACATCGCCAAGTACGACGGGCATCACGGCGTCATCATCTTCGATGAGCACGACCCGCTCGCCTTCTCCGAAGATCTGGTGGTCGATGCGGTTCAGGTTGCCCAGGAGTGGTTTGCCCGTTCGCACGCCGAGGATCCAACGGCGATCTACCCGCTCTTTATGTGGAACTGTCTCTGGAAGAGCGGCGCGTCGATTCCGCACGGGCATGCGCAGGTGAGCCTGACGCACGGGCGTCATTACGGCAAGATCGAGCTGCAGCGCCGTGCTGCTCGTGCCTACGCCGATACCTACAACCGCCGCTATTTTGACGATCTGTTCACCGCGCATCAGGCGCTTGGACTCGGCTGGGAGATGGGTGACGTGCGGGCGATGGCCTCGCTGACGCCACTCAAAGAGAAAGAGATTGTCCTGTACGCCGATCGGGCCGGCGATGAACTCGCGAGCGCCATTTTCAAGGTGCTGCAATGCATGGTCGAGGCGCTCAACGTCGTCTCGTTCAACCTGGTCATCGCGCAACGACCATTGGTGGCGACGCAAGAGGATTGGACGGACGTGCCGGTAATCGTCCGCATGGTCGATCGCGGAGATCCGCTCAACCGCACCTCGGATTTCGGCGCTATGGAGCTCTATGCCGCCAGTGTCGTATCCAGCGATCCATTCCGTGTCGCAGAGGTCTTGTGGTCAAACCTATTTAGCCGATAATCGACGGGTGCGTCTGATACTCGCCCCTCCGGCCGCGTATTGGCACGGTGGGGCGATTGACTGTACCGCGAGATGGCGAACAGGAGACAGTTGGTGCATGAAAAGAACGTCCGCGTCGGGATCGATATCGGCGGGACATTCACCGATCTGCTGGTATTGGACGAGGCGACCGGCGCGTTCCATATCGGCAAGACGTTGACGACGCCGGACGATCCTTCACGTGCCGTGCAGTCCGGCCTGAGCGACCTACTGCGCCAGCACGAGATCGCACCGGGACGGGTCAAGCAGATCATCCATGGTACGACGCTCGTGACGAATGCGCTGATTGAGCGGCGGGGTGTCCCCACCGCGCTTTTGACGACCAAAGGCTTTCGCGATGCGGTTGAGATCGGACACGAGCATCGCTACGATCTATACGATCTCTTTCTCGAGCTCCCGCAACCGCTGGTCCGGCGTCGTTGGCGACTGGAAGTCGACGAGCGCATTCTGGCGGATGGCACCGAGGAGGGGCCGGTTGACCCCGACGACATCCGACGCTTGATCGCGGAGATGCGCGCTGGCGGCATCGAGGCGGTCGCGGTGACGTTACTGCATAGCTACCGCTATCCCGAACACGAACGACAAATTGGCGAGATTCTGGCGCGTGAAGCGCCCGAGATGACTGTCTCGCTTTCGTCCGACGTCGTTCCGGAGATCCGCGAGTACGAACGCGCCTCGACGACGATCTGTAATGTGTACGTGCGGCCGGTTGTCGACCGTTATCTCGAACGGCTCGAAGCGTCGTTGCGGCAACTCGGCGTCGACTGCGAACTGTTGGTGATGTTGTCGTCCGGCGGCATTTGCTCGGTCGAAACGGCACGTCGCTATCCGATTCGCCTGGTCGAGTCGGGTCCGGCCGCCGGGGCGTTGGCAGCGGCGCATCTTGGTCGATCGATCGGCGTACCTGATCTCCTTTCGTTCGACATGGGCGGCACCACGGCCAAAGCATGTCTGATCGATGACGGAGCGCCGCTCACGTCGTCCGACTTCGAAGTGAGCCGTGTCTATCGCTTCAAAAAAGGAAGCGGTTTCCCGGTGAGCGTGCCGGTGATCGAGATGATCGAGATCGGCGCGGGTGGTGGCAGCATCGCCTCGGTCGACCAGCTCGGCTTGCTCAAGATCGGCCCACGGAGTGCTGGGGCGGAGCCGGGGCCGGCCTGTTATGGACGGGGTGGGACGGAACCGACCGTCACAGACGCCGATCTGGTGCTCGGTAATCTCGATCCTGATTTCTTTCTCGGCGGCGCGATGAAGTTGGATCGTGAAGCTGCCGAGCGCGCGATCGAGGAGCGAGTGGCCAAGCCGCTTGGCCTCAGCGTCGTCGAAGCGGCCTGGGGAATTCACCAGCTCGTCAACGAGAATATGGCGAACGCCGCGCGCGTGCATGCGATCGAACGAGGTGCCGATCCGCGCACGTATCCGCTCTTCGCGTTTGGCGGTGCTGGGCCGGTACACGCCTTCCGCGTCGCGAAAATCTTGCATGCACCGGGCGTGATCGTGCCGGCCGGGGCGGGGGTCGGCTCGACGATCGGCTTTCTCGTCGCGCCGATCGCATTCGATTTCGTACGCACCGCGATTGAGCGCTTCGACCGAATCAATTGGGATGAGATCAACCGGCTGATTGCCGAAATGGAGCAAGAGGGGCGCGAGTTGCTGCGGCGGGCCGGAGTGGCGCCCGATGAGATCACACTGACACGTTCGGCCGAGTTGCGGTACGTCGGCCAGGGGCATGAAGTGCGGACGCTCGTGCCCGACGGTGAGCTGAACGCCGCGACCGCGTCGTCGATTCTGACGACGTTCGAAGCGATCTACCGTCAGCTCTATCAGCGCATCGCGCCCGGAAATCCGATCGAAACCGTGAACTGGCGTGTGCTTGCCAGCGGACCGGCGCCCGAGCTCCCCGCCGCGCGCATTGATGCGGCGGAATCAGACTCGTCGTCTGAACTGATCAAGTCGCATCGGCAGGTCTACCAACCGGAGGCGGGCGACTTCGTACGTACGCCCGTTTACGACCGCTACCGACTCCGTCCCGGCGACCGGATCAGCGGCCCCGCGATCGTCGAAGAGCGTGAATCGACGTTCGTTTTGGGACCGGACAGCCTGGCGCGCGTTGACGATCGGCTCAACCTCGTCGTCGAGTTTCTGGACCGCTAAATTATGCTGAGCTAGGATGCCTTCGGTTTGCGTTTTGTCGATTCTGTGGTAAACCGATGCAGCAATCAGATGCACGCAAATTTGGCGCGGTTCTGACTGACGCCCCCTGGGAGATGACGTTCATGTACGTGGCCGAGTCTGAAACGGCGATCGATCCGATCACGCTCGAAGTGCTTTGGAATCGTTTGATTGCGACGGTCAATGAGCAGGCAGCCGCGTTAATGCGCACGTCCTTCACGACGATTGTTCGGGAATCGGGCGATCTTTCGGCCGGCGTCTTCGACACACGCGGCTACATGATCGCGCAGGCCGTCACCGGCACTCCCGGCCATATCAACTCGATGGCAACCTGCATTCATCATTTTCTGGCGGCCTATCCGGCCGATCAGTTGCGCCCCGGTGACGTGCTGATCACGAATGATCCGCAGAAGACGTCCGGCCATCTGCACGATTTCACGGTCATCACGCCGATCTTCCAGGATGAACGCCTCGTCGCCTTTTTCGGGAACACCTGTCATGTCCTTGATATCGGTGGACGAGTGTACGGGACCGACGCGCATTCGATGTTCGAGGAGGGGCTGTACGTCCCGATCACGAAACTCTTCGCCGCTGGCCAGCCGAACGATGAACTGCTGAAACTGCTGGCCGCGAACGTGCGCGCGCCTGAACCGGTGCTCGGTGATATCCACGCGCAGGTGGCCGCCAATGATGTTGGCGGGCGAGCGCTGCTCGAGTTCATGGACGAATTCGGACTCGACCAGATCACCGTTCTTGCCGACGAGATCATCCGCCGCTCCGAACAGGCGATGCGGAACGCGATCCGCCAGTTGCCGGACGGCGTCTACGAGAACGAGGTTCATTCCGACGGATACGAAGCGCCGGTCTGCTTGCACGTGACGATCACGAAAGAGGGCGACAGCCTCCTCGTTGATTGGGCGGGCAGTTCGCCCGAAAGTATTCGCGGCATCAACGTCGTGCTCAATTACACGCATGCATATACGACGTACGCGCTCAAATGCGCGCTGGCGCCCGAGGTTCCTAACAATGAGGGGAGCTTTCGGCCGGTCAAGGTGATTGCTCCGCCGCGTTCTATCTTGAACGCGCTGCCGCCGGCGCCGGTTGCCGGGCGGCACGTTATCGGGCACTTCTTGCCCGGTGCGATCTTCGGGGCGCTCGCACCGGCACTGCCGGGTCGAGTGATGGCGGAAGGCGCCGCCAACATCTGGTCGATGCAGTTCACCGGCACCAAAGACGATGGGGAGCCGTGGACGTATGTCTGGTTTTCATCCGGTGGCACCGGCGCGCGACCGACCAAGGACGGCATCAGCGCGACGGCGTTCCCGAGCGGTGTTGCGGGCGTACCGACCGAAGTGATCGAAAGTTTGTCGCCGGTCGTCTTCCGTTCGCGCGAATTGGTTCCTGATTCCGGCGGAGCCGGCCGTTTTCGCGGCGGCTGCGGCCAGGAGTTGCGCGTCACGGTACGTGATCCGCGGCCGGTATCCCTCTCCCCGCTCTTTGATCGCACGAAATTTCAGGCAGCCGGCTACGAAGGTGGCCTACCTGGTGGTTTCGGCGCAATTGAACTGAGCAACGGCGCTCGGTTTGACGAAAAAGGTGCCCGAGATATCGCCCCCGGCATCGAAGTTACGTTCCGTCTCCCAGGCGGTGGCGGTTATTTCCCACCCGAAACGCGTGACCCCGAACTTGTCCGTGTGGACGTGATCGATGGGCTCGTCTCGCTCGATGCCGCGCGTGAGATCTACCGCGTTTCGATCCATTCCGACTCACTCGACGTAAACTACGACGAGACGTATGTTCTCAGGCGTCAATGACGACGCGCGATCCGGTCGTTTGGCGATGACTCACCGTCTACGAGTCACAAACGATATGCAAGTTGCGATATATCGCTATCACCGCTAAGTGATGTTGCGTGCTTGACAGGCGATATACCGCTTCCTAAACTTCGCGCGTCATTTTCGGGCACGGCCGATACGGCATGTCCGCGCTCCGGCAAATCCATGGACGACACGCGAAGTCAATAGAATTCAACGATGTGGGCCGCACGAATAACGTCGGAAGGAGGTGGCAATTCGTTGTGTGGCTCTTTGAATTACCGGCGATTCTGGGCCTGATCTCACGATGTTAACTCGGGTTAGGAATGACGTTTTCATTCTCTCAGATGGAGGAGAACCCGAATGGACGACCAGGGATTACGGACGTTGTACCAGCAGGCACTCAGCGGGGCGCTGAGCCGGCGGGCCGTGCTCAAACGGGCGGCCGCTCTGGGGC
>ERZ778018.1722-NODE-1722-length-16450-cov-138.222324_pt1 | contig 16450 bp, 15 predicted proteins | sample MGYA00375748_ERZ778018 | MGnify/ENA primary metagenome ERZ778018 (study PRJEB29350, sample SAMN05509839) | bioreactor metagenome | biome: bioreactor; material: wastewater | place: South Africa: University of Cape Town | collected 2014-04-22 ... | reverse complement strand
AGTATCGGCTACAATATTAGTTGATATCGATTTAATCCATTTTCGGTGTCTGCAACAAATTGCGATTTTTGGATTCATCAAAGAATTCAGTTTCTCCACCAACAAATTCATCGGACAAGAAAATATTAACAGTGTATCGTGCACGATTTCCAGCTGAATCTTGATTGATGCCGTCGCGATGCATCCATAATCTGTGTTACAGATTATGGATTTAATCAAAAAATGGCGGAGCCATTTTTTGATGCATCTTGAATTCTTCACCAGGTTCATATTTCGAAAAACGAAAATGGTCGTTGCATCCAACTGTTTTTACATCTGATGGTAACAAATGTTGTATACGTGAATATATTTTTGCAGCTAATGCGGAATCAATTAACATATTTCGACTATATGTTGCATAATATGAACGTTCTACTTTAGAAAGTTCGCCAGATACGTCCAATTGCTTAATATAAAAAGCACATTCCTCAGGCGTAAGAATTGTATCCATGCATGCACACTAACGTCCACTAATTATCATTTTTAACTTATTTGACAAAAACATTATTGAAAAACAGGCAAAGCTGCGTCTGAAGATGTTAACCATTATTCAAATACAATATGGCTTGTAATTACATCAAGTAGTTGGGGTCGTTTCATTTTGTTGGCGCCAGGAATGCCAATAATTTTCGCAAGTTTCTCCAATGTTGGCCTAATGTTTTTCGACAAATCGACGTGATTATCCAGCAAAATCTTGTCGCCGGCTTGAACACTAAATAGTTCTAAATCATCAATAGTTTTCTGGGATTCTTTAGGAATCATCAAGATGCGTTTGCCTTCATGGAATGCAAATTCAGGTGCTTTTGGCGCGTAATAGCCCATCTCATACAAAATTGTAAAATATCGTGCCGCCTTTTCAATTTGCAGGCATTTTGCCTAAAAATTGAAAAGACATCTATATTTATTAACAAAAATATAAGAAAAATGGAAGAATTGTACGAATTCTTTGAAAACTCACCAAAAGGATGTCTGTAATATCTACTACACTTATTTTGCTCATTTATTATACGCACATATAATAAAAACCGCATGAAGTTTTTTGAAACATAACGTAAAACCTACCGTTTCGAAAATAAGATACAATCTTAATTTCGGATGCAAACATATTCGATAGAACGCGATATTTTTTAATGCATCATAAATCAAAATGTCGGCCGATAGAAAGCCCCAAATTATTGATGCATTAGACACAATGCGACAAAAGGAACTCGCGGCTGGACAAGTGTTTAAGGCACGAGCATATGATACTGTTATCAAACAAATCCGCAAATTAGACCATGTTTATTCGCTGGATGATTTAGCCGCGTTGACAGGTATTGGCAAAAAAATCCATGCAAAAATCGAGGAAATACTGACAACAGGCGAATTAAAGGCTGCTAAAAATGCAGTCAAAGCCTATGATATTGAAGGTTTTAAAGAATTGTTAAATGTTTATGGTATTGGACCAGCTAAAGCACGCGCGCTGCATGCAGCCGGGATACACAACGTAGCGGCTCTTCGTGCCGCTGTACATGTTGTTGAATTAACAGATGCGCAGAAACTTGGATTAGAATATTATGAAGACCTTCTTGAACGAATTCCACGAGCTGAAATGGCACGTCATGAGAAATTCCTTATGAAAACCTTAGCTGATAATGCACCAGGGCTAACAGGCTTAATTGTTGGTAGCTATAGACGCGGTGCGAAAAACAGTGGTGATATTGATATGTTGGTAACTGTGACTGGCAATATGACAGCCGCTGCAGCACAAAAAGAATTCGCAGCTTTCATTGCGGCGTTAGATGCAAAAGGATACATTTTAGCGACACTTGCATCAGGAGCAAAAAAGTATATGGGTATATCATCGATTGGTGCACGAGGTGCACCAGGAAAAGGAACGGGGCGTCGACTTGATCTTTTATTAACTCCTCGTGCCGAGTATGCTCCAGCTGTATTGTATTTCACTGGTTCGGACAAATTTAACATTGCGTTTAGACGCCATGCATTATCACTTGGATATACACTGAATGAACATGAATTAAAGGCAACTGGCGAAGGCGTTCCTCATCCACCGGCCGTTTTTAAAGATGAAGCATCAATATTTGAATTTCTTGGATTGAAATATGTTAAGCCAGAAGATAGAGATGTCGACGCAGTGTTTGGGAAATAATATTGTATGAAAATAAAATGAAAAAATCTTTTTTAAGTATGTGCCCATGTAAATTAGTAGGAAGCATAGTTGTAGTACTCGCAATTGTATTAGCTGCGTATTATTACATGCCCCGTCGCATGGAAGGTTTCATTGGTGAATGTGGCCAAGTATGTGCGGATTGTCTAACAAAACCAGGATTTGTACAGGATTTGTAGAAGGACACACAAAAGAATGTGTTGAATGCCAACTGAAATGCCCAACGGGAACTGTGCCTGCAAGTGCATCTAATCCATCAGGCGTCGTACAGCCAGTTGCGCAGCCAATGCTGAAATAACCATAAAATTGAAGATGCTAAATTTATAATAATCTTAAATTATTGAAATTGCAATGGATTCTACAAAAATTCTCGCAGAAATTAATGAACATGTAAATATTGCGGGCCCAATTACACCAGAATGGCATGAAAAACTTAAGACCCTAATTACTAATTATGAAGGAATTGAGTTTTATAGGTCGGCTATTGATGTAGTATCAGCGAGAAAATATATGGATCGAGGAATTCCTATTAAATCACTTCCAACACAATTTAAGTGTACCCCTAAAAGCGTTCCGCTTTGGGAAAAGAAAGCGGGACGAGAATTATTTTGGGAAACTGCGTATGGATCTTGTGTTCCACGTTCTTTATATGATGAACGAATTGACGGACGTGTGTCATATGTAGTCCCACCTCCGTAAAATCATTTTTTTAACACATTTGAGCTAAAAAAATCATAGTAAAAGAATCAGCTTAGCTGATTCTTTATTCTATTTAAAGTTTTTTATATGGATGAATATCAGGGAAAGATGGCAATAGTGGCCTTGTTGGCGGAGGAAAATGGATTGAAATTGGTGAAACAGGTGCTACGCGTGAACTCCTAATCTCCGCTAAAATTTGTTGCAATAGCATGCGATTTTCATTCACTGCGCGTTCAAGCGCATCAAGTCGTTTAGTAATTTAACATATTCTAACGTTATTTACACATGGTTCAATTTTAGCTCTGTCATAAAAATGAAATATATCAAACTATAGTGCATATGTTGTATTACTGCGCAATATGAACACTTGTGAAGAATCTAGTTTTGAGTGCGTAGATTATCGCGCGGAATTGTTTGAAATGCAAAAAGAAATTAAAGAACTTCAACGTTTTCTTCGCATACAATTCGGTTGTCGCTTTTCAAAAATGGCCGCACCAGTGGCTGCACCAGTGGCTGCACCAGTGGCTGCACCAGTGGCTGCACCAGTGGCTGCATCAGTGGCTGCACCAGTGGCTGCATCAGTGGCTGCACCATTTGCGCCGATTGCACCAGTGGTAACATTAGCATCAAAAGTATCCTCTACATTAGTATCAAAATCATGCGTTTTAATGTCGTGGTTTGGAAAACCAGTAATCTATGCGGCAGATGCTGCAAGAAATGTATATATTGGCGATGAATCTTTATTTGCAAAGGGTTCGACAAAATATCGAGTTGTATCTGATCAATTTACATTAGTATATATCGACGTAAATAAAGTCGCGATCAAATGTTGTTATGATACGTATATGATTTGCCATGCAAGTGGCCGTGTTGTGTGCGATAAACTAAAAGAAGATAGTAAAGGATATATTTGGACCATTGTTAAATCAAAAGTAAAAGAGGGAGCATATGGATTTTATTCAGAATTTGACACATATCTATGTAACGAACCAAGTGGAGAACACCATGGAAATTATAAAGCATTTGGAAGCCCCATTGCTGCAAATCGTAAATGGTTACGCGAATGGGAAACTTTTACAATTGAAACGTTTTAAGGTGCGCGCACCCCTCCCAAAAAATTGACGACAAAAAAATCCTAACTATAAAATGTTTTTAAGTTAAAGGTATTTCTTTTATTGTATTATAATGCCGTCCAGTAAACTAAATCCAACAAGCGAGGCAGAAAATGTTATTGGCATTCAATTCGGAATATTCTCTCCGGAACAAGTCGAGAAACGTGCTGTTATTGAAATAACAACGCATTCGACATATAATGGGGTGAATCCAACAATCGGAGGGTTATTTGACCCCCGGCTTGGGGTAATTGACAATGGTAAAAAAACATGTAAAACATGTTTGCAAAACAATGCGGGTTGTCCTGGACACTGGGGCAAACTCACACTTGCCCGCCCTGTCATTTACGTACAATTCATCAACTACGTCGTCAGTACACTTCGTTGCGTATGTATCAAATGCGCTAAACTCCTCATTAACAAGGAGAAAAACGCACATATTCTTCGCAAGAAGGGTGCAGCCAGACTAAAGGCTATCACCGAAATGTGCAAGAAAATCAAGCGATGTGGCCAAGATACGGAAGATGGTTGTGGTGCGAAACAACCAACATCATACAAACGTCTACGACTGGCCGAAATATGGGCCGAATGGGATGATTTGATGGCGGCAACAATAGAAGAAACAGAAGAAACTGGTGCCCCAACTACTATTGGAACTGAAGAAGATGGCACCAAAAAACTCAAAAAAATGCTTGAAGTCGACTACATTCTACGTTTATTCAAACGTATATCAAACGAAGATGTCGACTTTATTGGATTATCACGGCATTGGAGTCGACCAGATTGGATGATATGCACAGTGTTGCCAATTGCACCACCACAAGTGCGCCCATCAGTTGTCACCAATGGTGGTCCACGGTCTGAAGATGACCTCACACACAAATATGTGGACATTATCAAAACAAATGCATCTCTTGCAAAGACGATGGAAGAGCATCCTGGTGTGAAAAACAAAATCGACGATTGGACCCAAGTACTGCAATATCATGTTGCAACACTTGTAAACAATCAGATTCCGGGTGTTCCCAAGTCTGCGCAACGCAATGGTCGACCGCTGAAATCGCTCAAAGAGCGCCTTGGAAGTAAGGAAGGTCGATTCCGGTCGAACTTACAAGGTAAACGTGTTGACTTTTCAGCACGTTCAGTAATTACACCGGATCCTAACATAAGTGTGGGAGAACTTGGTGTACCAGTGCGAGTCGCACAAACACTAACATATCCAGAAGTAGTTACACGCTATAATATAGATATGTTATACAAATTGGTTCAAGCTGGTCCAGATGTATGGCCTGGGGCGAAATCAATTATGCGTGTGGGTGACCAACGACTGGTTTCGTTGGCACATGTTAATCGCGCAGAAGTGGAGTTGAAACTGGGGGATACAGTCTATCGGCATATGTTAGACAAAGACCCTGTTCTATTCAACCGTCAACCATCATTGCATAAAATGTCAATGATGTGTCACAAAGCGAAAATTCTTCCCGGGTTCACTTTCCGGTTGAATGTTAGTAGCTGTTCACCTTATAATGCCGATCAAGGGTTGGCAACAGTCAGCTGCTTCATAAGATGGAAAATTACTTATGAAGGAAAACAGTGTAAATTTTCCCTTTGGTAAAAATATCAAAGTATATAACTGGCTAGTCATCCAAAGTGGGTGGCAAGATCCCCAAAATCAAGGAAACCCCTAAAGTCTTAGAATACCAAGTCGAACTGGAAACGGTTCGATGGCCGCGAGGAAAGCTCGCAGGGTATGGTGAAAACGTCTAAGAATACGAGTGCTGTTTGTCTACAGCATAAGAAATGGGCAATCTTGAACTAAATGCTAAAGATGCACAATTGCATCAATGCTAAATGCGCAACGACTATAAGGGGGTCGGCTGCAAAAGCTTAAGATATAGTCTGGTCTCGTAGTCGGAGATAATGATTATCTCCTCTCGAAAGAGCGAGTAAACAGAACGTTTGATGGCGATGAATCTCGTCGCCAACAGATGGCTGCCTATTAAGTTGCGAAAATGCTTAATGGGATTCTACAGTGTAAATTTCGCCATAGGCTAAAATAGAAGAGTTTTAGCTATGATATAACCATCTAGTACGCAAATGCAAGTTCAAAAATACTTAAAGATGAATGCATACTTATATAAGTAATGAACGAACATGTTGAAATTACAGAAGGAGTCAATGACTCATATGAAGATTTTATCATTGATGACGTTAAAGATGTATATGGACATATATATCTAATAACAAACATAGAGACTAATAAACAATATATTGGTCAATGTGTTAGTCATCGTAAAAATCATGCCAAATACAGACCATATGGATATATACGACGATTCAAAACTCATTATTCTACTGCAATTTGTAACACAAAAAAAGCACAATGTGGCTATCTATACAATGCTATGAGAAAGTATGGTATTGATAAATTTACTACACATTTGCTATGTAAGTGTAAAATGTCAGAGATTGATGATAAAGAACGCGAATATATTGAAAAATATAAAACATTATATCCTACTGGTTATAATTTAACTACAGGTGGTAAACATACACGCTATATTCCACATCATTTACAGGAAAATAAACTCGCTCCTCCTAAAAAAAGAGGTGGATGCAAGTTTAGGTCTGAAGAAACACGTAAATTGATGTCAGAACAAGGCAAAAAATATACTAAAAATCCTGTAGTTATAAATTTACGTAAACAACGCGCACAGAAACAACATGCTGCAAACAAATACAAAAAATTTGCAGATGTTGAAATTGAGCCAGAAAAAATAAATAGCTATATAAAAGAACGTTGTGCCAAAGGTATACGTTTTGTAATAGTTAGTATTTCTGGTATCACTGTGTCATTTTATGGCAAATATGAGTCAATTGAAATTCAACATGAAAGAGCAAATGCATTTATTCAAAGTCTAATTGCAAAGCGTGCAACGTTATTAAATTGTTCGGGAACACCGTAAAGCTTCAGATACTAAGGTATATGTGAAAACATATACTGGCCTTAGAAAGGGTTCAGTAATAAGTCTGAAGATGAGCGCAGCAACGCGCGAAATCGGCAACCACGCAGCCAAGCCCCTAAACTCGCAATGGTAAGAGCATGGGGAAGGTCCAGAGACTAAATAGTAACGGGTAGCAAATGATGGCCTAACCAACCTGATGCTGCACAAGATATAGTCCGTCCTGTAGGGAAACTTATGGGGTCCATTATTGTTGAACGCGCGCATGCGTTCAACAATAATGACAGAGATGAATCTTCATCTTGCGCAATCAATTGAAGCTCGTACAGAGCTGGAAGAATTGGTTGCGCTACCAAAACAAATTATATCGGTTCGTGAGAATAAACCGGTAATTCTACCAGTGCAAGACGCAGCAGTAGGCGCATATCGCCTCACTCGCCCTGATGTTCGTTTTGCCCCTCATGAAATGATGAATTTCATGATGTATAACCGTCAATTTACAGGCGTTTTACCCAAAACAGTTGACGGTGAATTCACTGGTGCGCAAGTTGTTTCACAATTGCTTGCACCAATCAACATCGAAATGCGCAATAAAATGTATGACGATGCAACTGATAATCCGAAAAATGTTAAACGCGAAGCCTTTGAATCGGATGAAGCCTACGCAGCAGCAGTTGAAGCAGCTGAAGAACGCGGTCGCCGCAATGTCATTCGCATCCGTCAAGGTGTGATCGAACAAGGTATGTTAGACAAAGATTCGTTCGGCAAAGGTTCACGCGGTATTATTCATTTGACTTACAATTATTTTGGTCGTGATGCAGCGGTGAATCTGCTTGATGCACTTCAATCCGTTGTCTCGCTATATTTAGTAATGCGCGGGTTTTCCGTTGGTGTATCAGATTTGATTGCCGATGAAGAAACGCGTGCGAAAATGACAACCGCGATTAAATCACGTAAATCGGAACTGGAAACACTTGTGCAAAAACTACATTCAGACATGATTGAAACATCAGCTGGTGTTACACGTGCAGAAGAATTCGAACGCAAAGTGTTCGGTATTCTAAACAAGGCAACGGATGATGCCGGTGATATTGGCTTGAAATCACTGAGTGATGCAAACCGTATGATTAACATGATTCGTGCAGGTTCAAAAGGTTCAAAAACCAATGTTTCGCAAATGGTTGCCGTTGTTGGTCAACAAAATGTAGAAGGTAAGCGCATACCATATGGGTTTACTGACAGAACACTACCGCATTTCAAACGGTATGACGATGGTGCACGCGCTCGCGGATTTGTTGAAAATTCGTTTATTAGCGGTTTGTCACCTGAAGAATTCTTCTTCCATGCCATGTCGGGACGGGAAGGTCTGATCGACACGGCCGTTAAATCTCTGGAATATAGCACAGAAATCCTATTACAAGATGATGCGGGTATCCAAAAAATCCAAATCGGAAAATGGATCGATGATGCGCTCGCCAAGAATAAATCCAAAGTGCGATATGAAACCACTGGAAACATGGAACTTCTTGACATCAAAGATGTATTCATACCAACTGTTGATGAAACCGGTAATATGTCATGGGGTGAAATTACAGCAATTACGCGACATGATCCAGGCGACAAACTGTATGAAATCGAAACGTATAGCGGAAGAAAAGTGACAGTCACTGCATCTAAATCGCTAATTGTGTGGAAAGATGGCAAATTCCAACCAATGTTGACGCCTGACGTCAAAGTAGGTGACTATTTACCAACAACTGCATATCTTCCGCCACCACCGATTATTCAAACTGTTGTTCAGTTAGAAAAATATTTACCAAAAACAGAACATATTTATGGCACCGATATGATTATGGCTATTGAATTTGCGAAAGATCGAACAAATACTGAAACAGATTGGAACGAACAGAAATTATTTACGGTTCCGCACAGAACACTAACTGCATTACGCGGTGCAATTCGTGGAAAAGATACAGGTATATACAAAGCTGGTCTTATTCATTCCTATGGCGGGCCACATACAAGAGGTATTCCTCTTAATGATTCGTTCGAACTGAACGAAGAAAATGGTATTTTCCTTGGATTATTCTTGGTTGAAGGTAATGTTGATATTCCATCTGGTTATGTAAACATTGCAAACAATGATGCAACTATACAACAATTTGTTAAAAATTGGTTTGATAAACATTGTATTAGCTGGAAATTTAGAAGCAGAAAAGTGAATGGTGGAACATCTGAAGATGTTCGCGGCTTTTCAAAACTCCTTGGTCGTTTCCTTGATGCATTTGTTGGCCATGGTTCAGAACATAAATATGTGCCAGACGAAGCATTCGCCGCGCCTGAAGAATTTATTATCGGTATCATCAATGGTTACTTCTCCGGTGATGGTTGTGTAGCAAATGGTGGCATTACATCATCATCTGTATCAAATAGACTTACAATGGGCATTTCAACATTATGTGCACGCCTTGGAATTTTCACAAAGATACGCACATATTATCCAGAATCATACAAAACGCGAGATGTTCTACCACGACATGATATTACAATTCGTGGTCAATGGGCAACACTATTTGCTGAAAAGATTAAACTAATTTACCCATGGAAACAAGAACGGTTAATGGCAATGGCATTTGCCAAGACATATGAAAGCTTTGATGAAGTGAATGATATTGCACTTGATGCAATTGTGAAAATCACAGAAGTATCACCAGATGAGCATCCAAAAATGTACGATGTTACTGTACCATCGACGCTTAACTTCATGATTGCAAATGGACTAAATGTACGTGATACGGCCGATACAGGTTACGTACAACGACAATTAGTGAAAGCGATGGAAGATTTGGTTGTGCATCATGATTTCAGTGTTCGTGATGCTGGCGGTAACATTATTCAATATGTTTATGGTGATGACCGCATTGAAGGCAGCCGTGTTGAATCCCAAGAACTGAAAATCCTGCAAACAAAAGGCCCAGTTCCTGGTGAACCAGCAGATGCGGCTGCAGTGGATTCCCTTCGATTCATGCATTATGCAGATGTCTTAGACAAATATGGATGGCGCAATGATGAAAAATGGGAAGATTTCCTCGTGCCACAAACCGCAAAGGAAATACGTTCAGGCGGGAAGGAAACGCTGAAAGAATTAAATCGTTGGTGCGATGAAGTTCGCGATAATCAACGAACAATGCTGTTTAATGCATGGGGGCGTGTAGCACAAGAAGCTGTTTACTATCCTGTGAATCTAAACTATTTGATTACACAAATTGCATCGAATTTCAAAGTAGATAGGTCTGCGAAAACTGACCTAAGTCCAGTATATGTTGCGCGAACTGTGCGCAATCTACTGGATACGATTGGAAATGGTGTGTTTTCAGCACTGATGCACTATTGGTGTTCACCGCGTAGAATTGTTAAAGATTTACGCTACACGCGTAAGGCGTGGGATTATTTGATTGAAAACATTCGGGTTCGTCATGTGAATTCAATGGTTCCACCGGGTGAAATGGTGGGAGTCATTGCTGCGCAAAGCATGGGCGAGCCCGCTACACAAATGTCGGCTCCTGCAGCAACTCTAATATGGATTGCCGGTGTAAAAAATGGAAAAGATTTTAGATATTATGGTGCTATTGGTACATTTATTGACAATTTACTAAAAGAAACACCTGAAAAAGTTGTAGAACTTGAACACAATAGTGTAGTCATGGACCCAGTAGACGATTATTATATTATTGGTGTTGGTAATGATGAAAAGACTAAATGGAATCGCATTAGTCAAGTAAGTAAACATCCAATCAATGGACAACTTGTAAAAGTTACAACACGTACTGGAAAAGTAACAACTGCCACACTAAGTCATTCATTCCTCCATCGTACTGAAAAGGGAATTGAAGCAATCGAAGGTTCTGCATTAAAAATTGGTATGCGTATACCAGTTGCTAAACAATTACCGAACTTAATTAATGCGATTGATGAATTAGATGATTTTGAATTAACAAATGAATTTGGATGGATTTGTGGAATGTATTTAGCAGACGGATGGCCAAATAAATCATATGTTAGCATTGCTAAAATCCAACCTGTTATTGTTGAACGCTTACGTAAGTTTGCGACAGATAATGAATGGAAATTTACAATCACAAAGAAGTATAATTCTATATGTGGTTCCAAGAAAAAATATGAAGGTCAAGCTAATCATTTACATTCAAAGGAACTCTCAGTATTCCTTCAAAAACACTTTGGTAGCGGTTCATATAATAAACGTATTGGATATGAAATATTTCATGCAAATGATGAATTCATGGCTGGTTTAGTGTCTGGTTGGTTTGACGGTGATGGTAATACCAATGCTGAAAAACAACTAATACGTGCACACTCTCGCTCTGAGAAATTGGTTCATGATATAATTACTATACTCGCGCGGTTTGGCATCTTTGCATCTGCACAGAAGGAGACATCAATTAGAATACCGGGTGCTGTCATGCATATAGTGCAAGTAACCCGTAAATATGCTAGACAATTCAAAGAACAAATTGGTTTGTGCAACCCAGATAAGTATCCAGGTCTTGATGCAATTATTGAATATAATGAACGCGATAACAAGCATGATTCTAAAAATTATATTGATTCTATTCATGGTCTTAATACAATTGTTGCTGAAACTGGAAAATTACTTGCTCTTCCAGGACAGAGTCGTAATTATGGTAGATGGAATAGAGAACCAAAAATAGGTATGGCAATAGGCCGTGATACACTTGAATTATATTTACAAACATTTACAGAAGCATTAGAAACAGTTGAAGATGAAACTGTAAAAGAAACTGTTATGAATAATATTGCACAATTAGAACAAGCTGTAAATTCAGATGTTTTATGGGATGAAATTATTAATCTGGAATATTTAGATGATCCAGATACATTTGTATATGATTTTACTGTGCCTGGAAATGATAGTTTTATGGTTGATGATAACATTTTCGTACATAATACGTTGAACACCTTTCATTTAGCGGGCGTGGCATCTAAATCCAATGTGATTCGAGGTGTTCCCCGCTTGAAAGAAATTCTCAAAGCAACCAAAAATCCTAAAGCATCCAGTTTAACAATCTACTTACGACCAGATATTCGTAGTAAAAAGACTGATGCACATACAGTTTTACTTGATTTAGAACTGACGAAACTGCGCGATCTCACCTTAAACGCTCGCATCTATCTCAGTCCTAAACCTGATTCTGTTGGACCAGAAGACCGCGATTTTGTTCGGTATGTTAATGCATTTGCTGCCCGTATGGCTGCAGCACGCGGGGAAGCTGCTCCAGCAGCATCCCTTTGGTATCTACGACTTGAATTAGACCGCGAAAAGATGCTTGAAAAGAATGTATCAATGGAAGATGTCACGGTTGCGCTGAATTCAGTTTACAATGGTAAACTCATGAATACAATCTACAGTGATACAAATTACGATAAATTAATTATGCGTATCCCATTGGATGGTCTTGCATCTGTGAAAGACACTGACCATTTACAAATCCTAAAGGCTGTGCGTGACAATATCTTGGATAATACGATTATTAGAGGTATTCCGGGAATTAGTGGTGTAACAATGGAACACATTGAATTCGCCCAACAAGTCGAAGAGTTGAAAACGGCGAAAGGCGAGCGTAAACGGGCGCTTTCAACAGCAATAACTCTTGCGCAACCAGAATATGACGATGCAGAATGGAAGCCTATTGACGAATGGGTGCTGTATACAAATGGTACGAATTTCCTGGAAGTAATGAACCATCCAATGGTTGATGGCACGCGGCTATTGTCAAACAATATTTGGGATATTTACGAAAATCTGGGTGTTGAAGCAACTCGTACAGTGTTGATTGATGAATTAACTTCGCTGTTTGAAGAAGCATATGTAAATAGTCGGCATCTGCAACTGTTGGTCGATTTCATGACAAGTCGTGGGCGTATGATTAGTATTGACCGTAATGGTATCAATAGTATTGCATCTACTGGGCCACTCGCAAAGGCATGTTTTGAAGAAACAGACCAAATTATTATGCGCGCGGCAGTATATGGTGAAATGGATGAAGTTACTGGTGTGTCGGCTAACATTATGATGGGTCAACCAATTAGAGGTGGTACTGGATTCGCGCAAATCCTGTTAGATGTACCTGAAATGATGCGCTTGAATGCCGAACGTCCACCAGAGAAGCCGATTGTTGATTATGATACTACAGTTGATGATGAGATTGCGGGATTAGGTGGTGGTCGTGGTGGATGTGTCGCAGTACAAACAGTGATTCAGGTAACACTGCCGAAAGAAATAGTGACGCAAGAATTAGGAACAATTATGGAAGAATTAGAACCTGTAATTGTTTAAAGACCCCATCTGAAAAATCGAAAAGTATCAAAAACTTTCGGAACAGAAATTTCCGCCAAAGGCGGAAATTTCTCAAAAAAGAACCGGCGAAGCCGGTTCTTTTTGCGAGGCCGGCTTTCGTAGAACTACCTAAATTAAGACTAAAAACCAGCGTAAACGCGAAGCAGAAGCTGCGGCGGCAAGCGCAACACGCGCGGCAATGCACGCAAACACTAAAATGTTAAATTATAATAACTTATTGGATGAATAGCGACCCGTTTTTAACACCGGTTGATTATCGTATTAAACCTTTTGCAAACATTTCTACTAATAAAAATGTTATAAATGGAGGAACGCGGCGTCAGCAACGCAAACGATGTGCGTGCAATACACGTCGCCGACGTCACCGCCGACGCGCGGCAAAGTGAGCTTCAACCCATGCAAGTGCATCTTTTGCTGTATAAAATGGGTCAGAAACAGATGCAAAACGTTCAACAATTGCATCATTGTTGCGTGAATGGAGTTTAAATTTATCTAATAATGTATTTAGCGTCATTCCAAGTTGAAATACATCGAAATTAAACATGTATTTACGATGTATTTCTTCTTTAGACATTTTAGCGGCAATATCATGAGCCTCACTCATTATTTTTGTGAATAAATGTTCAACCGATTTTAAGTAATTACTACCAATCTTGTTTGCAATCACATGTTTAATATATTTTTCGGTGATAAACAATGGTAAACCTTTAATATATAAACGCAACGGATTTACATTTTCAATCGAACCACCAAATATTAATTCTGTTTTAATGCTTGATGCTGACCCAAAATCAATAATTTTGTATCGATTTTCACAATAAATAATATTTGCATGTTTAATGTCATTATGTACATATTTCATCTTGTGTAGTACAACAAGTTCCTCAAGGCAATCTTTCAAAAATTTATATACATCTAATGTATGAATCTGTTGACATTTGTTGCCAAATAGTATATAGTCTTTTTTTCCAGATACATACGTAATTATAGCACCATAAAGTGGTTCTTTGTATAATCCTGTAATTGGCATTATAGATAACATATATGCATGTTTACCGAAACCTTTTACAATCTTTTTATTCGCTTGAATTTCCTTATGGTAGTCATCTTCACGTGAATATGTTTTGTAAAACGCAGGTTCTTTTATCACTTTTGCAATTTTGTTTGTGAGTCGACCGATTTTACTAACAAAATCGGCCGTATCATGTATTTTAACATCAACATGGGATGTAGCAACAATAATGTTTGTAATTTGTTTTCCTTGTAAAAAAGAGAAAAGTGTTGGTAATTTTCTGGTTTTTCCAGCATTAAACACATCACCATGTACACCTTTTCCGATGAATGCACCACCAGACTTTCTGGTTTGTTTCATTTACTTATTCGGCAGAATATTCTCTGAGTGATTTCATTGGGTCAACTGTAAGCGCAAGATGCCAATATTTTTCGGCGGTAAAGACTTCTCGTGCAACAGCAACAACCTGTGCTTCATGTTTAAACGAAGTTGCTGCGACTTCTTCGCCAAATAGACGAAGAGCACGAATAATACGAGTTACGCGAAGAAGATTGTGGTTACCTGGTGTACACCAGTTTAACCATTTGGTTTCATCTGGAACTGCACCAATACCCATAAAATCCTTGAATTTTTCAACAGCTGCAAGAAGATGTGCACGAGCTACAGGTGACGCCTGTAGTGCTGCAACATCATCCTCCGTCAAAACGGGATAAACAGATGCAAATACAGATGGTTCCGCGGTTGGAAACATCCATTGAACCCAATCATGGCAATCTTCCATGCGTTCTTCCGTAAAATACATCATTGAAGCGTAGGTCCGACCAAGAGGGTCAGACTCGCCATTGACATAGAAACGAATAATTGGAGATGCCGCCGCCATTTTTACAGTAAATATGTTATAATGATTAAAAATGTTGGGATTTCAATTTGGGGAGACGTTTCACTCCAGAACCAGATGCAGAAATATTTATAGTTGTACCGCGCGTCAAATCGCTTGATGAATATGATAAGTCTGATGGACTCGACGATTGTATACCAATTATGGTGCAACTTCCTGGCGCCGTTGATGTAACGCTTACAACTAATGTTCGTAGTTTTGCTGTAACAAACGCGCCAGAATCAAGATTTATGCCAATTAAATCAACGTTAATTGATGAAGATATCCTCAAAGTAAGGTCTTCAATTCGTGTATTGTTACTTAGGGTAATTAATGTAGTTGCCGTCGCTGCATTTAAATATTGTATTATTGTTGTATGGGTGCTTTCATTCCGCAAGCTAATACCTTGCGGAATTATTAATGTTTCATTGTAAGTACCAGCATGAATAAGAACTGTTTGCCCTGATATTGCGACATTTATTGCTGCTTGAATTGTTACACCAAGGAAGATTTAAAATGCCGACATAATAAATGTTCTTTAGTGTAAAATCAATGTGATAGGCAAGCTTTTTCTCTAAGTTTGAAATAGAGTGAATGCCTTTCCTTCCACTTTTATTTGAAAAGTTTCAGGAAATTTTCTCTCATATAATTTATCACCTTAGGTGTTAAATTATACAAAAGCTTATATAAAAATATTCACAAGAATATTTAAAACATGGGTAATTTTGCTTTTTAGCTACCATGCTTTTTAAGAATTTATTTTAAAAATCTTTAGCACAATAAAGTACTCACTTCCCCGAAGAGAAGAAATGCCACAGATTTTCAAGAGGCTTATTCTAAATATGTAGAACTTCTTTAAATCGGCATTTTAAATATTCCTTGGTGTAAAAAAGGTAAGCGATATGGGTCTGCCACAGCAGTTGCATCATTACCATATACTGCATCAACTGTTAGTGTGTTTCCAATTGGATTTGGAACACCTTGTGGACCCCGTGGGCCTGTTGCACCAGTTGGCCCAGTAGGACCAGCGGGACCTGTTGGACCCGTTGGACCTGTTGGACCTGTTGGACCTGTCGGACCTGCAGGTCCGACAGGTCCTATACCAAGTAATGCTTTATAACGTCGAAAGTCAGACACCGAAAATGGATTAAATCGATATCAACTAATATTGTAGCCGATACTTT
>ERZ778018.1721-NODE-1721-length-16477-cov-6.810620_pt1 | contig 16477 bp, 8 predicted proteins | sample MGYA00375748_ERZ778018 | MGnify/ENA primary metagenome ERZ778018 (study PRJEB29350, sample SAMN05509839) | bioreactor metagenome | biome: bioreactor; material: wastewater | place: South Africa: University of Cape Town | collected 2014-04-22 ... | reverse complement strand
TCGTGGCCGCAATTGGTGCTGTGATTGTCGCCGGAGCCGTCGCGATTGTCCTCGCCGTTCGCTTCGTTGTGCTTCTCGTTGTAGCTGAACAGGTCTTGCAGCGTGAATCCGTCGTGGACGGTAACGTGGTTGACGCCGGCGCGCGTCTTGCGGCCGTCGTGGTTGAAGACATCCGAGGAGCCGGTCATGCGTTTGCTGACGTCTCCGATCAGGCCTGCCTCGCCAGACCAGAAACGCCGCAACGTGCTGCGATACTTGTCGTTCCATTCCGACCATTGCGAGGGAAACGCACCGACCTGATAGCCGCCAAGGCCGACGTCCCACGGTTCGGCAACGAGCTTGACCGAGGCGAGGACGGGATCCTGTCGTATGGCGGTGAAGAAGCCGCTGCCGCGATCGAAACCGTTGGTGCCACGCGCCAACGTGGTGGCGAGATCGAAGCGGAATCCATCGATGTGGCAGACCTCGACCCAGTAGCGCAGCGAATCCATCACCATCTGCAAGACGCGCGGATGCGTCAGGTTCAATGAATTTCCGGTTCCGGTGAAGTCGTTGTAGAAGCGTGGGCTGTCCGGTGTGAGCCAATAATAGGACGTGTTGTCGATGCCGCGAAACGACAGCGTCGGGCCGAGATGGTTGCCTTCGGCGGTGTGATTGTAGACCACATCGAGCAGCACTTCGATCCCGGCGTCGTGCAGCCGCGCGACTGTGGTGCGGAAGGCGTCGAGCGGATTGTCCTGGCCGTAGCGTGAATCCGGCGCGAAGAACGACAGCGAATTATACCCCCAATAATTGCTCAGCTTCATTTCGACCAATCGACGGTCGTCGACGAAGCCGTGGATTGGCAGCAGTTCTACGGCGGTAACGCCCATCTGTTTGAGATGATGGATCATGCTCGGTGCGGCCAAGCCGCGATATGTGCCGCGCAGGCCCGGGGCGACGTCTTCGCGGGTTTGCGTCAGCCCTTTGACGTGCGCTTCGTAGACAATAGTGTCTTGCCAGGGGATATGGGGACGCACTTCCTTGCGCCTCCAGTTGAACATTTCGTCGACCACGACGGCTTTGGGGACGCCGCGCGCATTGTCGCGACGATCGAACGAAAGGTCCTCGCGCGCGCTGCCGGTGCGATAGGCGAAATGGGCATCGCTCCATACCAGCCGGCCGGCAAGGCGTCGCGCATAAGGATCACGCAGCAATTTGTGCGGATTGAATCGGAATCCGTGCTCCGGGTCATAGCGTCCGTGGACACGGTAGCCGTAAAGCTGCCCCGGCGAAACGTCGTTAAGATAGCCGTGCCAGACATCCTCGGTGCGCTCCGGTAGTACGATGCGCTCCAGTTCGCGGCGGCCCTGATTGTCAAACAGGCACAATTCCACTTTCTCCGCATTGGCGGAGAACAATGCGAAGTTGGTGCCGCGCCCGTCCCAGGTCGCGCCAAGCGGATGCGGCGTACCGGCGCTCAGTCGCATGTCTGGGCTTCGGGTGTGAGGTAGATGGCGGCGAGCGGCGGGATCGACAGCGTCAATTCCGGCACCAGTGCATCGGAGGTAGAGACTGAGCCTGTGTTGCCGACATTGCTGCCGCCATAGAACGCCGAGTCGGAGTTGAAGGTTTCACGCCATTTGCCGGGGAACGGCACCCGGATGCGATAATCGCGATAGACGTTCGGTGAGAAGTTGACCACGACAAGACATTGCTGGCGTGCATCGTTGGCTTTGCGCAGCCAGGCGAAGACGTTGCGCCCGGCGTCGTCCGTCACCAGCCATTCGAACCCGCCGGCCTCGCAGTCGCGTTCATGCAGCGCCGGCGTTTCTCGGTAAATCCGATTGAGATCGCGTATCAGTGCCTGAATCCCAGCGTGCGCGGGCCTTTCGAGCAGGTGCCAATCCAGAGAGCGATCATGGTTCCACTCGCGTTCCTGGCCGAATTCGCCGCCCATGAACAGGAGCTTCTTGCCGGGATGGGCGAACATGAAGGCGTAGTAAGCACGCAGGTTGGCGAAGCGCTGCCAGTCGTCGCCCGGCATCCGCCCAAGCAGGGAGCGTTTGCCGTGAACAACTTCATCGTGCGACAGCGGCAGGATGAAATTTTCCGAGAAGGCGTATTGCAGGCCGAACAGAATTTCGCCGTGATGATGTCGGCGGTGGATGGGATCCTTGCTGATATAATTCAGCGTGTCGTGCATCCATCCCATATTCCATTTGTAGCCGAAGCCGAGGCCGCCGAATTCGACCGGCCGCGACACCTGCGGCCAAGCCGTGGATTCCTCGGCCGCCGTGGTCGCCTCGGGAAAACGCGCAAACACCTCGGTATTGAAACGGCGCAGGAATTCGATGGCTTCAAGATTTTCGCGGCCGCCGTATTTGTTGGGAATCCAGCCGCCGGCCGGGCGGCTGTAGTCGAGATAAAGCATCGAGGCGACGGCATCGACGCGTAGGCCATCGATGCCGTAGCGATCCAGCCAGAATCTCGCATTCGAGACCAGAAGGTTGACCACTTCGGTGCGGCCGTAATTGTAGATCAGCGTCCCCCAATCCAGATGACGCCCTTGCAGCGGATTGGCGTGCTCGTACAAGGCTGTGCCGTCGAACTGGCCGAGCCCGTGCGGATCGTCGGGGAAATGCCCCGGCACCCAATCGAGCCACACGCCAAGCCCCTCGCGGTGGCAGGCATCGATCAGAGCCGAAAAATCTTCCGGCGTGCCGAAGCGGCTGGTCGGCGCGAACAGGCCGGTCGGCTGATAGCCCCATGAGCCGTCGAATGGATGCTCGTTGATCGGCAGGAATTCAACGTGTGTGAAGTTCATCTCGCGCGCGTAGCGTGGCAACGTCTCCGCCAACTCGCGATAGGAAAGCCATTCATTGCTTCCGGTCCGCCGCCACGAACCGAGATGCACCTCATAAATAGAGATCGGCGCGCCGAGAGCGTTGACGTGCTCTGGGGGCGGGGCGGGGTGCGGCAAGCGAGTGATGTCGATGACGATGGAAGCCGTGTTCGGCCGCATCTCGGCGGCGAACGCCACTGGATCGGATTTCAACGGCAACTGCTGGCCTTGCGGTCCGATGATATCAAACTTGTAGCGGTCTCCGGGAATAGCGCCGGGAATGAAAATCTCCCAATAGCCGCTCCCACGCACCCGCATCGGATGACGACGTGGCTCCCAGAAATTGAAATCGCCGACGATGCTGACGCGTTTTGCATTCGGCGCCAGCACCACGAACGCCACGCCTTCGACGCCATCCAGCGTCATCGGGTGAGCGCCAAGCTTGTCGTACAGATGCTGATGCGTGCCTTCGCCCAGCAAATACAGATCGAAGTCGGACAGGATCGGCGGGAAACGGTAAGGATCCTGCAACTCCACCACGGTATCGCCGAAGCGGGCGCGCAATTGATAGCGCGTGACGTCGCGCGGTAACGTGCCGGCGAAAAGGCCGGCCTCATGCAGCCTCGCCAGCGACGCTGCGTGGCCGCGCTCGTCGATGGCCTCGACGTCGGAGGCCTCCGGCAGGAAGGCCCGCACCACCGCATGGTCGTTCTCGACATGCGGGCCGAGATAGCGGAATGGATCGGAGTGGCGCCCCTCAATAATGGCAAAAGCGTCGGCAGGGAGCTTGCTCATGCCGTCACCTCGCTGGTTTGCGACAGGATGCGCATCGCGCCGGCCAATGGCACACGCATCCAATCCGGCCGATACGCGATCTCGTATTCGATTTCGTAGAACGCCTTTTCCAGCAGAAAGACATCGAGCAGTCGGTCCGCCGCTCCCTCGTCCGCCGGCCACAGGCGCGGGTCGCTCATGTGTTCGCGATAGGCCGCAAGAAATGTCGCGACTGCCTGCTCGCGCCATAATTGAAGCGCTGCGGCGATCTTGCCGCGTTCGTCGGGCGCGATCCGAAGCGCTCGCTCCAGGGCGGCCGTCGTCGAATAGTCGATGGAGCGTACAACGCCTGCGATATCGCGCGCGGCGGGCGCCTTGCGGCGGCGCTCGGACAGGGGGCGGCGCGGCTCTCCCTCGAAATCGATGATGAAGATATCATCCTTGACGATCAGCATTTGCCCGAGATGAAGATCACCATGATGGCGGATTTTCAGAACGTCCGTCGCGCTATGGGCCAGTTGCGTCAGTCGCGGACGAAGGCTCTCGCGCCTCGCCAGAAGGCCGTCGATGAGGGTCCGATCCGGCACCTCGCTCGTTGTGCGAATGCGCTGCAGGTGACTGGTGACATTATCAGCGCGTGTGGCAATTTCGTCGATCCATGTGGAAACATCGTTCACCGTCACAGGTTCGGGACGGAATCCCAAGATATCGTCTCGGCTTGCCAGCGCCACATGCATTTCAGCGATCCGGCGCCCCATCTGCGCGATATAGCGCAGATACGATGTCTGATCCTCGCTTTCCGATGTAGCCCCGGCGTCTGTCAGGAGGCGTGCCTGTTCGACGAAGCGATCGAGATAGGCGGATGTCACGGTCCATGCGTCGCCCTGATTTTGCAGATAGGAGTGAACGATGCCGACCGCGCTGCGACGTTCGCCTTCGATCAATTCGATGCTGCCAAGCAGCTCCGGTGAATTGGCGAACCGTGCAACCTCAGTCAGGAAGCGTCCGACTTCGATCTCCGGATTGATGCCGGATTCCAGCTTCCGATAGATCTTGATGACGTATTGCCGATCGACCAGCGTGGTGCTGTTGGATTGTTCGGTCTCGACCGGCTGAACATGTTCGATGCCGCGCACGGGTTGCTGCAACAACGCATCAGTGCCGCGGAATTCCAATCGTGCATCGCCTTCGATGACCGTCTCCCCGCGACGCAGGTTGTCGATCAGGATTTCGATGAACTCGTGTTCGTTGGCGACGTCCAGCAACGTACCTTCGCGCGCGCCCTGACGCACGGCGGCGAGCGCGCGCGGATTGTGGTATTCGCGCTCGAAGCGATGCCAGCGGATACGCAATGGAATTGTGTAACGGATCGCGGTTCCGGTTTGCGCCCACTCGAAGAATGCCAGCCAGGGGCGGTTATCACCGAGATTGGCAAATGGAATCGCCGACGTCATCCTGGCGTTGATGGCAGATGGCGAACGCTCGGGAAACCAGCGTGTGCGCGACAGATAGGGCGGCAACACGTCGCGTTCAAAAACACCGCGCGTTCGCTCCAGCGTCACCCACGTCGCGCCGAGCGGCACCACGAGGGTTTCGAACTCCGGCATCCGGGTCGGCTCGACATGGATCGAAACCTCTTTTTCCCGCAAATGGAACCAGTAAAAGCCATAGGGGGCCAGCGTGATCAGGTAGGTCAATTCGCCGATAGCCGGGAAGTGCGAGCGGCCCAGCATTTCCAGCGGGATCCGATCTTTCCAGGACGACAGGTCGATCTCGGTTGCCTGCGCCGAACGCGACAGGTTGGCGACGCAAAGAATCGCCTCATCGCCGTATTGCCGAACATAGGTCAGCACCGAACGGTTGCTCGATCGCACGAAAGTCATGCTGCCGCGCCCGAATGCGAGTGTCGATTTGCGAACCGCGATCAGCCGCTTGGTGGCGTTGAGCAGGGATGACAGGCTGCGCGACTGCGCTTCGACATTGACTGCCTCGTAGCCATAGACCGGGTCCATGATCGGCGGAGCATAAAGTCGTGCCGGGTCGGCGCGGGAGAAGCCGCCGTTACGGTCCGGCGTCCACTGCATCGGCGTTCGCACACCGTTGCGGTCGCCGAGATAGATATTGTCGCCCATGCCGATCTCGTCGCCGTAATAGATGATCGGCGTGCCGGGAAACGACAGCAGCAGCGAGTTCATCAGTTCGATCTTGCGCCGGTCGTTATCCATCAGCGGGGCCAGCCGGCGACGGATTCCGACATTGATGCGCGCGCGCGGATCGTTGGCGTAGGTCGACCACAAGTAGTCGCGCTCGACGTCGGTGACCATTTCCAGTGTTAGTTCGTCATGGTTGCGCAGGAACATAGCCCATTGGCAATTGTCGGGTATGTCCGGCGTTTGGCGCAGAATATCGGTGATCGGAAAGCGGTCTTCCTGCGCGATTGCCATATAGATGCGCGGCATCAGGGGAAAATGATAGGCCATGTGGCATTCGTCGCCCGTGCCGAAATATTCCTGCACGTCCTCCGGCCACTGGTTCGCCTCCGCCAACAGCACTTTGCCCGGCGCGTAGGCATCGAGCGCGGCGCGGAGTCGCTTGATCACCGCGTGCGTTTCGGGAAGGTTCTCGTTGTTGGTCCCGTCGCGCTCGCAGAGGTAAGGAATGGCATCGAGACGGAAGCCATCGACACCGGCATCAAGCCAGCGCTTCATCACGCGGATGACGGCATCGACCACGCGCGGATTGTCGAAGTTGAGATCGGGCTGATGCGAAAAGAAGCGATGCCAGTAATAGGCGTTGGCTTCGGGATCCCAGGTCCAGTTCGATTTTTCGGTGTCCGTGAATATGATCCGGGTGCCGTCATATTTCTGGTCGGTATCGCTCCAGACATACCAGTTGCGCGCGCTGGAGCCGGCGGGGCTGCGCCGCGCGCGCTTGAACCAATTGTGCTGATCGGATGTGTGGTTGATGACAAGCTCGGTGATCACCCGCAGGCCGCGCCGCTTTGCCTCCGCGATGAAGCGGCGAAATTCCTTCATCGTGCCGTAGGAGGGGCTGATGGCGCCGTAGTCGGCAATGTCGTAGCCATCGTCGCGGCCCGGCGACGGATAGAACGGCATCAACCACAGCGTGTTGACACCGAGATCCTGTAAATAACTGAGCTTGTCGGTCAAACCGACGAGGTCGCCGATTCCGTCATTGTTGCTGTCTGCGAAGGCGCGGACGTGCAACTGATAGATGATGGCGTCCTTGTACCATAACGGATCGGTCGGATGGGACGTCGAGGTTTTGTCAGGCGCGACTGTCTGGATCACGTTCACGACCTGCTCCTTCAAGCCATGCAGCGAAACAGCATTGCGGGATCGTGCGACGGATCGATACGCAAGCGCAGACCGCCCCATTCCACGGGATGCCGTTCGCCGGTGAGCAAATTCTCCACCGCCGTCACCGGTCGCGGAGCGCCATCGACGGTCACCTGGACGTCGCCCAGCGGCAACCAAACCTCATGCGGGTCGCGGGTCAGTGCGATGGCGGCGGTCACGACGTTGGTGCCGTTCGCGGAAGCTTTGACGAAGGCCGTGACATTGGGATCATCGATTGCAACGAAACGGAGATCGCTGGTCTGTTGTAGCGCCGGGTTGGCGCGCCGCGCGAAGTTGAGCGCGCGGATATAGGACTTGAGATTGCCGGATTGATTCCAGTCGCGCACCTTGATCTCGTATTTCTCGGAGTTGAGATATTCCTCCTTGCCGGGGATAGCCTCGTGCTCAAGCAACTCGAAGCCGTTATAGATGCCGTAGGTCGCCGACAGCGTTGCAGCCAGCGCGAGGCGCGACTTGAACATCCACGGTTCACCACTTTGCAGATGATAGGGCAGGATGTCCGGCGTCGAGACGAAGAAATTCGGACGATAGAAGTCGCGTTCGGGGTAACCGGTCAGTTCGCGCAGGTATTCTTCCATTTCCCACTTTTGTGTGCGCCATGTGAAGTAGGTATACGACTGGGTGAAGCCACGTTTTGCGAGGGCCTTCATCAGCTTCGGCCGAGTAAACGCCTCGGCAAGGAAAATCACGCCGGGATCGCGGTTTTGCACTTCCTGGATCAACCATTCCCAGAACGGCAACGGCTTGGTGTGCGGATTATCGATGCGGAAGATGCGCACGCCATGACCGAGCCAGAACAACACCACGTCGCGCAGGGCATTCCATAGCGAACCTGCATCGTCGCAAGTGAAGTCTGGGTTGACGATATCTTCGTATTTCTTCGGTGGGTTTTCCGCGTAACGCATCGATCCATCCGGCCGCCGCTTGAACCACTGCGGATGTTCACGAAGCCAGGGATGGTCGGGCGAGCACTGCACGGCGATGTCGAGGGCGACCTCGATGTTCAACCGTCTGGCGGTGGCGACGAAGGCGTGGAAATCGTCGAGCGTGCCGAGTTCGGGATGAATGGCATCGTGGCCACCATGTTCGGAGCCGATGGCGTAGGGGCTGCCGGGATCGCCGGGGGCCGCGGTCAATGTATTGTTGCGGCCTTTGCGATGGGTGCGCCCGATGGGATGGATTGGGGTGAAATACACAACGTCGAAGCCCATCGCCGCCACGTCCGGCAGGCGCTCGATACAGTCGCGAAAGGTGCCGTGCCGGTCCGGCTCGTGTCCCTGGCTGCGCGGCACCATTTCATACCACGCGCCACAGCGTGCCAATGGACGGTCCACCGTTAGGGGAAGCGGGTGTGAGCGCGTCGTGTCGATGCGATCCTGGCTCTCGGCCATCGCTTCTCGCAGTTCGGGCGCGAGCAAGGGAGCAGAATCGCCGGTCTGCAGGAATTGCTCGCAATACCGCAGAATGACGGCAGCAGCTTCCGCGGTGCCGGATTGCGCCTTCGTGAGAAGGGCAGCGCCTTCCAGCGCATCGAGCGAAACATCCTGGCCTGCCGCCTGCTTCAATTCGAAACCGTGACGCCAGGTGGCGAATTCGTCGGTCCATGCCTCGATGGCATAAACGTGGCGGCCAATGTGTTGCGGTGTGAATGACGCGGTCCAACGGTCGTTGTTGTGGAATCGCATCGGGATGCGATTCCATTCCGTGTCCTGCTCGCGTCGCCAGATCAGGGTGGCGGCGACAACATCGTGACCGTCGCGGAAAATATCGGCCCATACGTCAACAGGTTCACCGACCACGCGCTTCACGGCAAAGCGCCCATTGTCAATGCTGGGATAAATATCCTCGATGTGGAAAGCGTCGCTGGCGATGCTTCCGACCACTCGGTTTGGTTTGTTCACGATATCGACGCTCTAGTTTCAATCAGGACCCCGAACACTCGCGACGCATCCTCTCAGGAACAAGTGCGAGCCATCTATCAAGCCCGCGAGGGGGCTTTGGTTCCATTGGAACCGGATCGATGTCAGTCCGTTAACTCCAAGCTATCCTGCTAGGACATCACGGAAATTCGCAGCGAGGCTATGTCGCGCTGCGCGGACAGGACATGGACGTTTTCGCGAAAGCCCGGGAACTCGGCATCGATACCAATTTTGTCGACGGGCAAGGCCAAGGTCACCGGATCTCGCGTGAGGCGCTGGATCTGCTCGTGTCAGCCATGCCGGTTCCGCAAACCGGTCGGGTGCTAACCGGGCCAGTGGTGATGCGCGTCGATCAGGTTGCGCCGATCGAATTGGCATCGACCGCGATGTTGCCGGTGCGGTGGCAAGTCCTCGCGGGCGAGGATGTCATAACCGAAGGTATCGAACGGGGCAGTGCCGGTTTGCTCCTCGGAAAGATATCGATCGGGAATTATTGTCTTCGGCTGTGCGATGCCAATGCAATCCGCGAGGAATGGCCGCTGATCGTCGCGCCGGTGACGGCCTTTCAAGGACAATTTGAACGATCGTGGCTGCTGGCCGCGCAGCTTTATGGATTGCGCTCCCCGCGCAACTGGGGCATCGGCGATTTTACCGATCTCATGTGGCTGATTGAACTGGCGGCGAACTGGGGCGCGGATGGTGTCGGTCTCAATCCGTTGCACGCCTTGTTTGCTGAGCGGCCGAACGATTGCAGCCCGTATGCGCCGAACACGCGATTGTTTCTTAATGCGCTGTATATCGATGTCGAGGCTGTGCCCGAATTGCCGCCGTCCTTTACGGCCGAACATTATGAAGCGTTGCAGCGCCTGCGGCAGAACGCCTTAGTCGATTACGCCGCGATCGCGGACTTGAAATGGCAGGCGCTACGCGCCGCGTTTGACCGGTTTAACGTCGTGGCAGATTCAGCGCGCGTGGCTGCATTTGAAGCCTTCCGCGAAGCGGGCGGTGCGACGTTGTGGCGCTTCGGCTGTTTCGAAGTGCTGCGTTGCCGTTTCCATCGGCCGTGGTGGGAGTGGCCCGAGCCATGGCGAAGTGCTGACGGCGAAGCGTGCGAAAGCCTGCGGGGGACGGAGGATAACTCCGAAATAGCCTTCGTAGCTTTTGTTCAATGGATCGCCGATCAGCAGTTGCGCGCGTGTGGCGATCGTGCGGCGCAGCTCGGCATGGGTGTTGGGCTTTATCTCGATGTTGCGGTCGGCGTGCAGCCGGACGGCTTCGATGCCTGGAACGAGCAGACGGCGATTTCCCGGCATCTGGCGGTCGGCGCGCCGCCGGATGCATTGAATACCGCGGGCCAGAACTGGGGGCTTGCCGGCTTCAATGCCGCTGGCCTTCAAGCGAGCGACTTTGCTCCGTTTCGCGCGATGTTGCGCGCCGCGATGCGCTATGCCGGCGCGATCCGGCTGGATCACATCCTCGGCCTCAAGCGGTTGTATCTGGTGCCGCACGGTTTCGGCCCGCGGGATGGCGCTTATGTGCGGATGCCGTTTCAAGCCCTGTTGGCAGTTATCGCGCAGGAGAGCGTGGCGGCGCGCTGCGTGGTGATCGGCGAAGATCTCGGCACGGTGCCGGTCGGTTTTCGCGATGAGATCGCGGCGTGGGGGATCTGGTCGTATCGGGTGATGATGTTTGAGCGCGACGGCAGCGGCGGCTTTCTGGGCATCGATCATTACGGCGACAAGGCGCTGGTGACGTTCAACACGCATGATCTCGCGAGTTTTGCAGGATGGCGCGACGCAAGCGATCTGGCGCTGAAACTGTCCCTCGGCATCGATCCGGGGGAAAGCATCGAAGCGCGGCACCACGCGCGGCAGATGCTGTCTGATGTCCTGCGTGGGGAAACCATCGAGCAAGATGATTATCTCGGCGTGTTGCGGTTTCTCGCCCGGACCCGGTCGCGATTGCTCGCCGTGGCGCTCGACGATCTGCTCGCGGTAAGTGAGCAGATCAACGTGCCGGGTACCATCGATCAGCATCCGAACTGGCGGCGGCGTTTGCCGCTGACACTGGAGGAGATCGCTGCAACGATCGATGGGGACGTTTTAAACAATGCGCTCGCTCCGCGCCGCACCGCTCAGGCGGGTTCGCAGAATGGGCGGACGCCGCAATGAAACTAACCGCAAAGGACAAAGCAGGTGCCCGGCAAGATTGAGAACTATGCGCTGATCGGCGATTGTGAGACCGCCGCGCTGGTGTGCAACGACGGCTCAATTGATTGGCTGTGCTGGCCCGCATTCGATTCCGAGGCCTGCTTTGCGGCGCTGTTGGGCGACAAGAGCCATGGCCGCTGGCGGATCGCGCCGAACGGCGATTCCCGGATGTCTCGCCGTTATCGCGGCGAGACGCTGATTCTGGAAACCCGGTTCGAGACGGCGGATGGCGCAGTCACCTTGATCGACTTCATGCCGCCGCGCGGCTCGGCCTCTGACGTGGTGCGGTTGGTGCGCGGTGAGCGCGGCCGTGTGGCCATGCACATGGAATTGATCATCCGTTTCGGATTCGGCGCCAGCGTTCCGTGGGTCAGGCGCACGGGAGATGGTGAACTGCTGGCGATCAGTGGGCCGGATATGACGGTGCTACGCACGCCGATCCAGACCCACGGTGAGAACATGACGACCGTGGCGGATTTCATCGTGGATGCCGGAGAGACAGTTCCATTTGTCTTGACCTACGGTGCCTCGCATCGCGAATTGCCGGCAGCCATTGATGTCGATCAAGCCCTTCGCGATACGGAATCGTTTTGGAGCGATTGGGCCGATCGCTGCACTTATCGCGGGCGGCAGCGCGACATGGTGGTCCGTTCTCTGGTGACGCTGAAGGCACTGACCTACGCGCCGACCGGCGGCATCGTCGCCGCGCCTACCACGTCTCTGCCGGAAAAACTCGGCGGGGCGCGCAACTGGGACTATCGCTTCTGCTGGCTGCGCGACGCCACTTTCACGCTGCTGGCGCTGATGGATAGCGGCTACTTCGACGAAGCGTTGTCATGGCACAACTGGCTGTTGCGCGCGGTGGCCGGCTCGCCGGCCGACATGCAGATCATGTACGGCATCATGGGGCAGCGCCGCCTGCTCGAATGGGAAGCAAGCTGGCTTCCCGGCTATGAAGGCGCGCAACCGGTGCGAGTCGGCAATGCCGCGCACGTTCAGTTGCAACTCGACGTGTTCGGCGAACTGCTCGACGTATTTCATCAGGCGAGGCTCGCCAAGCTCAAGTTCGATGATGGCAGTTGGGCCATGGAATGTGAATTCCTCAAGCATCTCGCCAAGATATGGAATCAGCCGGACAGCGGAATCTGGGAGGTGCGCGGGCCCGGCAAGCACTACGTGTCCTCCAAGGTGATGACCTGGGTGGCGTTTGATCGCGGGATCAAGAGCGCGGAAAAATTCGGCTTCAAGGCGCCATTGGCGGAATGGCGCAGCCTGCGGGAGACGATTCATCGTGATGTTTGCGAGAAGGGATTCGATGTAGGCCAGAACAGTTTCGTCGAAGCCTATGGAGCGAATGTGCTGGATGCCAGCATCCTGCTGTTGCCCTCCGTCGGCTTCCTGCCGCCGTCTGACCCGCGAGTCGTCGGGACGCTGGACGCCGTGGAGAAATACCTGATGCGTGACGGGTTCGTGTTACGGCACGATCCGCGCCGTGTCACCGATGAGAAGGAGCCGATCGAAGGCGCCTTCCTTGCCTGCACGCTATGGCTGGCCGATGCACACGTGCTGGCGGGACACCTCGACAAGGCTGAGACCTTGTTGGAGCGTGTATTTGGTGTCGCCAACGATCTCGGCTTGTTGGCCGAGGAATACGATTCGATCGCTGGGCGGCAAACGGGAAATTTCCCGCAAGCACTGACCCATATCGCGCTGATCAACACCGCGCATAATATCAGCGCCGCCAAAGCGGCTTCGAGCAAGCCCGCCGTACAGCGCGCGCAAGCCTAGCAAATGCATTAAATTGGAACGCGCAGCTTCTGAATGATATCACCGACGATGGTTTCGACGTCGGCGTCGATCGACACGCTGACGACATGCTCGTCGGCGGCGGGCATTTCGAGCGCTTCGAACTGGCTGGCGAGCAATCCGGGGGGCATGAAGTGGCCCTTGCGCTTCTGTAATCGTCCCGCGATCAGCTCCTCGCTGCCGTCCAAAAACACGATGCGGATATCGCGGCGGCCGTGGATGAGAATGTCGCGATAAGCGCGTTTCAAGGCCGAGCAGGCGATGATGATATGACCGCGCCCGGCAGCGACGCGTGCGATCTCGGCGGCAATCGCCTCCAGCCATGGCTTGCGGTCGTCATCGTTGAGCGGATGCCCGGCTTTCATCTTGGCGACGTTGCTTGGCGGATGGAAGCTGTCGCCATCCTCGAAGCGCCAGCCGATCCGCTTGGCCAACGCTTCGCCGATGGTGCTCTTGCCGGAGCCGGACACGCCCATGACGATAAGAGCGTGGAGCGTAGGGTCGATGGCGTTATGTGTCATGGGATGTCTCGGGCAGGGCAGCGGTATCGACCAGCCAGACGGTGTCGCCAAGCGAGCGTACGCGGCTGGCGGGCAGATCTTCACCCTCGAGAACTCGCGCCAGAATGGCGCGTTTGTCTGCACCGCTGACCTCGAATAGCATTTCGCGACACGAAGCCAGCGTCGGCAATGTCAACGTCACACGCGGCACTAGCGGTTCGACGTTCGCGTGCGCAACGCCGACAACCCATCGCGCGCGCTCATCTAGCGCTGCATCACCCGGAAACAACGATGCAGTGTGGCCGTCCGGGCCGAGGCCCATCAAGACCAGATCGAACAGCGGCCGCGCCGGATCGAGGCGGCCGCTGCCATAGAATGTCTGGAGGGCGATTTCATAACGGCGGGCTGCGTCGCGCGTGGTCCCCGCTTGCACGGGAATGGGATGGATGTTTTCCGGCGGCGCGCAGACATCGAGAAAGAGCCGCCGCGCCATCGCCATGTTGTTGCGCGAATCCTCCGGTGGCACGAAACGTTCGTCGCCGATGAACCAGTGAACCCGTCGCCATGGGATGCGGTTCTGATAGGGCTCGGTCGCCAGCAATCGATAGAGGCGCTCGGGGCTGGAGCCGCCGGTGAGGCATATCGCAGTGCGTCCGCCATTCGCCTCAACGCGCGCGATCACGCGTTCGGCGGCTGCTTGCGCCAGCGCGGCGGCATCGGGCAGTCGGATGATCTTGCGTTCGCTTGTCATCGTTCAGCAGGGCTTGCGCCAGTTGCGACCGTCACGCGCCAGAAGCGCTTCGCTGGCATCGGGTCCATCGCTGCCAGCCTTGTAGAATGTCAAACCCTTGTCTCCTGATTTCTTCCACGCATCGAGGAACGGCTGTACGGCTTGCCAGCCGGCCTCGACGCTGTCGGCGCGCTGAAACAGGATATTGTCGCCGATCATGCAGTCGTAAATCAGCGTCTCGTAGCCGGTGCTCGGCGCGGCGTGAAAGTAGTCTTTGTAGCGAAATTTCATCTCGACGCCATCGATGGCGATGGAGGGGCCGGGCATCTTGGTATTGAATTGCAGCGTAATGCCCTCAACCGGTTCGATGCCGATCACCAGATAATTCTGTGACAGGCGATCCACCGGCGTATCGCGAAACATCGCAAACGGCGCTTCCTTGAACTTGATCGCGACCTCGGTTCGCTTGGCGCCGAGCGCCTTGCCCGTCCGCAGATAGAACGGCACATCGGCCCAGCGCCAGTTGTCGATGGTCAGCTTCAGCGCGGCGTAGGTTTCCGTGGAGCTGTCCGGCGCGACATTCTCCGTCTTGCGGTAATCTGCGATGGTTTGATCGCCCGCGTGGCCGGCGCGGTATTGCCCCCGCACGGAATTCTCCAACGCTTCAACCTCGCTTTGAGTCTGGATCGCGGCCAGCACTTCCGCCTTGCAGGTGCGCACGGTGTGGGCATCGAAGCGCGCCGGCGGCTCCATCGCCACCAGCGACAAGAGTTGGAACAGGTGGTTCGGAACCATGTCGCGCAGCGCGCCGGTCGCGTCGTAGAAGCTGCCGCGATGACCGACCGCGAGCTTTTCGTCCACGGTAATCTGAATATGGTCGATGTGATTGCGATTCCAGATCGGCTCGAACATGCCGTTGGCAAAACGCAATACCAGGATGTTTTGCACCGTCTCCTTGCCGAGATAGTGATCGATCCGATAGAGCTGGTGCTCATCGGCGACTTTCAGCAATTCATCGTTCAGGGCTTTGGCCGAGGCGAGATCGGTGCCGAACGGCTTTTCGATCACCAGCCGCCGCCAGTAGCCGTTGTCCTCGCGCAGCAGACCTGCGCGCCCGAGTTGGCGGGCGATCGGCGCGAAGGCGTTGGGGGGTGTTGCCAGATAGAACAGCCGATTTCCAGCAGTCGCGCGATTTTCCTCCGCGTGTTCGAGCTGTTGGCGCATACGGTCGAACGAGGCGGGGTCGGACGGATCGGCTTCGATGCAGGTGAGACACCCGAGGAGTTGTTGCGCGACGTCGTCGCGGACCGGGCGGGTGGCAAACTTCCGTAAACCCTGCATCAGGCTGTCGCGTAACGCATCGGGACTCATTTGCTTCCGCACCACACCTGCAATGCAGAAATGGTCCGGAAGCAAATTGGCTTCCGCGAGATTGTAAAGCGCCGGAATCACCAGCCGATGGGTCAGGTCGCCGGTGACGCCGAAGATGACGAAGCTGCTCGGATCTGGGCGGGCCTGCTTGGCGATGCCGTTCGAACTCATGACTTCGGGGGCTCCTTGTGGCCGCCGAATCCCGCGCGCATCGCGGAGAGAATTTTCTCCGCGAAGGTGTGGTCACGTCGCGAGCGGAAGCGGGTATAGAGCGCGGCCGTAAGAACTTCGGCAGGCACCGCTTCGTCGATGGCGGCGTTCACGGTCCAGCGTCCTTCGCCGGAATCCTCGACGAAGCCAGAATATTTGTCTAGTGCGGGCTGCTTTGCCAGCGCCGATGCGGTGAGGTCGAGCAACCACGACGGGATAACGCTGCCGCGTCGCCACACCTCGGCGATGTCGGCGATGTCGAGATCGAAGCGGTGATCGGCCGGCAATGCGTCGCTGTTGGCGTTCTTGAGGATGTCGAAGCCTTCGGCGTAGGCCTGCATCAGACCGTATTCGATGCCGTTGTGGATCATCTTGACGAAATGACCGGAGCCGATCGGACCGGCGTGGAGATAGCCTTGCTCGACGCGCGGATCTCGCCCCTCGCGTCCCGGTGTTTGCGGAATATCGCCGCGTCCCGGTGCCAAAGCCTTGAAGATCGGATCGAGCCGCGTCACCACCTGCTTGTCGCCGCCGATCATCATGCAGTAGCCGCGCTCCAGGCCCCACACACCGCCGCTGGTGCCGACGTCGAGGTAATGAATGCCGCGCGCGGCGAGTGCCTTGCCGCGGCGGATATCGTCCTGCCAGAAGGTATTGCCGCCATCGATGATGACATCGTCCTTCGACAGCAGCTCGCCGAGCGTATCGATGGCGGATTCGGTGATCGGTCCCGACGGCAGCATCACCCACACC
>ERZ778018.1717-NODE-1717-length-16511-cov-93.677747_pt1 | contig 16511 bp, 14 predicted proteins | sample MGYA00375748_ERZ778018 | MGnify/ENA primary metagenome ERZ778018 (study PRJEB29350, sample SAMN05509839) | bioreactor metagenome | biome: bioreactor; material: wastewater | place: South Africa: University of Cape Town | collected 2014-04-22 ... | reverse complement strand
CTGGTAGTCTGACGGGCATGTTGCTAGCACGAGAGAAGCGTGTACTACGCGGTGGACGGAGTTCGTGGCTCCGCGGTGGCCAGGTGCGCTGGCTGGCGGCCTTAGCCGCACTGTTGCTCTTGGCCGCGGGCTGCGCGCCGACGACTGTTGGCACGAGCAGCAGCGCCCCGCTCGTCGTTGGCGCTGGCGGAGACACGGGCGCGCCGGTGCCGCAGGGCGATACCTACTACCTGCGCTTCGATCTCTCGCTCGAGCAGTTCGGGCTAGCGCCACGTGACCTCCAGGCCGCGCTGTGGGTGCCTTCCGGGTACGCCTCCGACGTCGGCGACGTCACGTCGATGTTCGGCCTCAACGATATTCGTGCGGCAGAGAACTGGACCGTCGAACTAGTTCAAGTGAAGGCGCAGCGCAGGACCGTCACCACGAGCGCGTCGTTCAACCAAACGCGTGTCGACTACTCGCTGTGGGCGGTGGTCAAGGCGGTCGTGCCGAGCGGCATCGTGCCGGGCCCGTACCGCGTGCGCGGCACCTTGCAGGTGCGCTCCGGCGCTACGGCGCCACTGTCGGCGACCTTGAACATCGCGGCGCCGTAAGCGAACTTACAAGTCGACGCCTTCGCGAGCGATACCGCTCAGGCACCACTCGCCTTTGCGGTCGCCTGACTTGGCGAGAGCGACGGCGAAGACGAACGTCACCTGCCCGTCGGACGTTTGAACGGCGACGGTGCCCCTGGCGCTGTCGCCGATCTCCATCACTTCCACCAACTGGGCCGCTGCGCCGTTCACCAGTGGCGAGTAGCGGTCGTTGCCGATGGCGCGCGCGAACTGCACCTCGTTGCCCATGACGCCGCGCATGCGGTCTGACGCCCGCGCGTAGTACGTGACTGCGGTGGCCGCGCCCCCGCCAACCGCGGCGGCTAGTTCCGCAAGCAGCTGGTAGCCGGGGTGTTGCTCCCCGCCGTCCCGCTCTAGCGTCACGCCGTCACGCTGGCCCAAGTCCGAGCGAGACGTACTTCGTCTGGAGGTACTCCTGGATGCCCCACGGCCCGCCCTCGCGCCCGATGCCCGACTGCTTGACGCCGCCGAACGGGGCGTACGGCGCGGAGGGTAGCCCGTCGTTCACGCCGACGATGCCGTACTCGAGGGCCTCTGCGACGCGGAAGGCGCGCGCCAGGTCGCGCGTGTGAACGTACGCCGCTAGACCGAACGGCGTGTCGTTGGCCATGCGGATGGCGTCTGCGTCTTTGCTGAACGTGACGATGGGCGCCACCGGCCCGAACGTCTCCTCGCTCAGCACGAGAGCGCCCGGTTGCACGCCGGCGAGGACGGTGGGAGCGTAATAGAGCCCGCCGAGTTCGCGACCTCCCGTGACGACCGTGGCGCCGCCTGCCACGGCGTCGGCAACGTGGCGCTCAACCTTGGCTACCGCCTGCGCGTCTACCAGTGGACCGATGTCCGTGTTCTGGTCGAGGGGATCGCCGACGATCAGGCGCTCGGTCGCGGCCGCGAACTGGGCGGTGAACTCGGCGGCGAGCGACTCGTGAACGTAGATGCGGTTAGCGCATACGCACGTCTGGCCGGCGTTGCGGTACTTGCTCGCCATCACTTGGGTAACGGCGGCAGGCACGTCGGCGTCCGCGAAGACTAAGAACGGTGCGTGACCACCTAGTTCCAGCGAGATGCGCTTTACCGTCGCCGCTGCCTGCGCGTATAGGAGCCTGCCGACCTCCGTGGACCCCGTGAAGGTGATCTTGCGGATGCGCGGGTCATCCAACAGCGAGGAAGAGAGCGGCGCCGGGTCGGAAGTTGGCAGCACCTGCAGGGTGCCAGGCGGGCCACCCGCTTCAAGCCACAGGTCGCCGAGGAGGAGGGCCGAAACCGGCGACTGTTCGGCGGGCTTGAGGATGAAGGTGCAACCAGCCGCCAAGGCGGGGGCGGCCTTGCGCGTGACCATCGCCAGCGGGAAGTTCCATGGGGTTATTCCGAACGCCGGTCCAACGGGCTGCGGCATGGCCAGCAGCCGCTTGCTCGTGTCCTGGCCGGGGAAGAGGTCGCCGTAGATTCTGGTGGCTTCCTCCGCGTACCAGCGGGCGAAGCCGGCCGCATACCGCACTTCGCCGCGCGACTCCTTCAACGGCTTGCCCATCTCGCGCGCCATGGTGGTCGCTAGGTTCTCGACGTTCTCGAGCATCAGCGCGTGCCAGCGGTTCAGGATGTCTGCCCGTTCGAACGCGCTCGTGGCGCGCCACTCGAGGAAGGCTTCCCACGCCACGTCTGCTGCCTGCCGCGCTTCGGCAACGCCACAGTCGGCGACGCGCGCCAGCACCCTCTTGGAGGCGGGTTCGACGACCTCGAAGGTACTCGCAGCTGGGCGCCAAGCGTCCGTTAGGTAATGACCAGCGAAGTTCTCTAGGTCCCTCATGGACCGAGTCTAGCGCTGAGCGCCGCCTGGAGGCACTCGCTCAGGGGTCCAGCTCGAGACGCCAGAGGTCAGCCGGCTCCTCGCGGCGGCGCGCCAGCTTCGCCTCGCCAGCCGCGACGGTCACCTCGGCGCCGCGCAGGTGCGACACGTAGTTCGATGCCATGGCGAACCCGTACGCCCCGGCCCTGCCGACGGCAAGCAGGTCGCCTTGCTGCACGGCGGGTAAGCCGACGTCCTGACCGAGGCGGTCCGCGTTCTCGCAGAGTGGCCCATCAACGTCCGTGGGGAGAGCGCGCGCGGCTTGAGGCGCTTCGCCGACCAGCCTGATGGGGTGATGAGCGCCGTACAGAGCCGGACGTAGCAGGTCGGCCATGCCGGCGTCCGCGATAACGTGGCGGCGCCCGGACTCCTTGACGTGCAGTACGCGCGTGAGGAGCGTGCCAGCGTCGGCCACGATGAAGCGCCCAGGCTCGAGCACGATCTTCACACCGTGGCGCGCGGCGAACGCGGCGTAGGTCTCCGCGAAGGCGTGCAGCGGTGGGTGCGGAACCGCGAAGCCGCCGCCGAGATCGACGAGCTCGAGGCCGACGAACTCCTGGTAAAGGGGCTCGAGCGCCGCGACCACCAGGCCCGCGACGCTTTGGTCGTCGAGCATGGAGCCGGCGTGCACGTGGAACCCGGCGAGCTTGCCTGCTTCGTAGAGCCGGGCGGCGATGGCGCGCGTCGCCTGGAGGGTCTCTCCGAACTTCGAGGTGGCGGCGGCGGTGGCGAGGTGCTCGTGTGTGTGAGGGTCGAACCCCGGGTTCAGGCGCACGACGAAGCGCGTTTGCGGCGCCTGCACCGAACTCCAGATGGCGTACGCGCCCTCCGAGTCGAGGCTGACGAGCCCTACGCCGACTGCGGCAGCGCGGGCCGCTAGGGCGGCGGTGTGCCCTGGGCCGCCGAGGATGATGGTGGCGGGATCGAAACCTGCCCGGAGGGTGCGCTCCAGCTCCCCTTCCGTTAGCGCCTCCGCCCCTATGCCAAGGCCAGCCAAGTGCCGGAGGATCGCGCCGTTGGCGTTGGCCTTGACGGCGTAATGCACGAGCGCGCCAGGGAAAGCTGCTTGGAGGTCGGCGACGCGGGCACTGATGGCGTCGAGGTCGTACACGTAGGTTGGGGTCCCGTAGCGGGCAGCGACCTCTTGCAAGAGCGCGTCTGTCATGAGTTGCGCGAGCGTAGCACGGGGTCATTCACCGAGGCGGTTACACTTACGGCATGAACCGACAACTGCGCAGGGCGCAGGCGAAACTCGACGAGAAGGCAGACAAGGAGAAGAGCAAGAAGCGCGATGCGCGTCGGGCTCGACTAGCCGCCGTGCGCACGCGGCGCCGCGCTCCAGCTGCGAGCAGTGCCAAGGGTCAGGCTGGCGCGACGGCTGGTCCCGACCTCAAGCAAGTGAACGTGGCTTCGCTCACGCCGGAACAGCGCCGCAAGCTGCCCGGTCGTTTCTCCGGGGCGCTGATGATCGCCACGGTCTTCTTCATCGTCTTGCAGGCGGCCGTCCCGTCCACGGAGAGCACGGTGGTTACGAGCCTGACCGGTGCCGGCTTCTTCCTCCTCTTCGGGTACTTCTCCGTGCTCTTCCAGTTGCGCCAGGGCCGGCCCAACGCCCTGGCCGTGACTCTGGTCACGGGTCTTGCCTTGACGCTAGGCGTTCTAGCTACGCGCTTCTTCGGCCCGAACGCGGGGCTCGACCTCAACTTCATCATCCTGATCGTGGCTGGCGCCGTTGGCGTGGTCGCTGGTGCTTACCTGGGGCGCCTCGTGTTCTACGTCGCGCCCACGCAGCGCCGCTAAGCCGTGGCGCCTCACGCCGGGCCGCTCACCGCCGTCATCGGCGCCATGCCTGAGGAGGTCGTCAGGCTGCGCGCGGCCCTAGGTTCGCCGCGCGCGGAAAGCGCTGGGCCGTTCACTTGGACGAGCGGCGAGTTGGAGGGTTTGCCTGTTCTCCTGGCGGAATGCGGCATCGGTAAAGTCAACGCCGCCGCCCTCACTCAGGCACTGTTGAGCGCTGGTGCTGGCCGGGTGGTGTTCACCGGCGTCGCGGGCGCCGTCGACCCGTCGTTGGCGGTTGGAGACGTCGTCGTCAGTGTGGACGCGGTGCAGCACGACGTCGACGTAACCGGGCTCGGTTATCCGCTCGGTGAGGTCCCCGGCACGGGGCGCGCCTGGGCGGCGGACGCTGAGCTGCGCACCGCGGCGGCGGCCGCTGCCCGCGAGCTAGGCGGCGTGCGCGTCGTCGAGGGGCGGGTGGCGTCAGGTGACGCCTTCGTCGCCGACCGTGGCAAGGTCGAGTACCTTCGTGAGACCTTCGGCGCGGCGTGCGCGGAGATGGAGGGAGCCGCCGTCGCCCAGGTGTGCTCCAGGTGGGGGGTGCCGTTCGTGATCGTGCGGAGCATCTCCGACACCGCCGACCATGCGGCTGAGGTTGATTTCAGGGCCTTCACGGAGCTGGCTGCTGGCCGTGCCGAGGCCGTGGTGCGCGGCCTGTTGCGGCGCCTCGCTAGCGCCTGACGCCCGTCGCCCCGACTGGCACCAGCTTGTGGTTAATCGGTTAACCACAAGGTACGTGGCGCGGCCCTGGTTGGCGTAAGATAAGGCGTTGCAGTGAGGCCAGGCACGGCGGCTACCGTCGGCGCACGCGGTCAACCGGCCAGGCCCACTCTAGCTAGGCAGAACCCCGACCAATGGCGGGTACCACGGTAAGCGTTCGGCCACAGCCGCGGTCAAGCACCGCGCGCCGGGCACGAGCCGAAAGCGGCACGAGTGCGCGAGAGGACTGAACACATGGCAGACGTCTTGGATCGCTTGCTAGATCTAGACCGTTCACAGCTAGGGCCACAGGAGCTAGCGGCCCTGAACTCGGTTGAACTCAAGGAGTGGCTCGAGTCGCTCGACTACGTGCTCGCTAGCGGCGGCGCCGACAGGGTAGTCGAGATCCTCCAGCGCCTGGAGGCTCACGCCGAGAAGCACGGCATCCGCCTGCCGTTCGAGTCGGACACGTCGTACGTGAACACCATCCACGTAGACGATCAACCCGAGTACCCGGGCGACATCGCCATCGAGCGGCGCATCACCAACCTCATCCGCTGGAACGCCATGGCCATGGTGGTCCAGGCCAACAAGCACTCATCCGGCATCGGCGGGCACATCGCCACCTACGCCTCGGCGGCCATCCTGTACGAGGTCGGCTTCAACCACTTCTTCCGCGGCCCTGGCAAGGGCCCAGACGCGGACTTGGTCTACTTCCAAGGGCACGCCAGCCCGGGCATCTACGCGCGCTCCTATCTAGAGCACCGCTTCGACGACGAGCGCATGCACAACTTCCGCCGCGAACTGCAAGACTCGCCGGGCCTCTCCTCCTACCCGCACCCGTGGCTCATGCCCGACTACTGGAGCTTCCCGACCGTATCGATGGGCCTTGGCCCCATCACGTCCATCTACCAAGCGCGCTTCAGGCGCTACCTGGAGGACCGCGGCCTCTACCCGAAGGGTAGCGGCAAGGTGTGGGCGTTCATCGGCGACGGCGAGACCGACGAGCCGGAGACGCTCGGTGCCATCCGAGTCGCTTCCCGCTCCAAGCTCGACAACCTGATCTGGGTCCTGAACGCCAACCTCCAGCGGCTAGACGGCCCCGTGTTCGGCAACGGCCAGATCATCCAAGAGCTCGAGGGCATCTTCCGCGGCGCAGGCTGGAACGTCATCAAGGTCGCGTGGGGCAGCGCCTGGGACGACCTCCTCAAGCGCGACACCGAGGGTGTCGTCGTCAAGCGCTTCGAGGAGCTCGTAGACGGCGAGTCGCAGCGTTACGCAGCGTTCGGCGGCCAGGAACTCAAGGAGCGCTTCTTCAACACCCCCGAGCTCAAAGAGCTCGTGAAGGACTGGACGGACGCCGACTTCGCGAAACTCAACCGCGGCGGCCACGACCCCGTCAAGGTCTACGCGGCGTTCGACCGCGCCACCAAGCACGTCGGCCAGCCCACGGTCATCATCGCGCGCACGGTCAAGGGCTACGGCATGGGCGCCGCCGGTGAGGCGCAGAACATCACCCACCAACAGAAGAAGCTCGACGAGAACGAGATGCGCGCGTTCCGCGACCGCTTCAACCTGCCGATCTCTGACGATGAGATCGCCAACGAGCCGTTCCACCGGCCACCAGAAGACAGCCCCGAGCACCAGTACCTAGTCAAGCACCGTGAGGAGCTCGGCGGCTTCTTGCCTGCCAGGAGCGTCAAGGCCGAGCCGCTCGCACCGCCCCCCGCGGAAGCGTTCGAGGAGTTCATGACCTCGAGCGAAGAGCGCGCCGTCTCCACCACCATGGTGATGGTCAACGTCATGCGCAAGCTCCTCCGCGACCCGAACTGGAGCAAGCTCGTCGTGCCCATCGTCCCCGACGAAGCACGCACGTTCGGCATGGAGTCGTTCTTCCGCCAGATCGGCATCTACTCGCCAGTCGGGCAGCTATACGAACCAGTGGACAGCGCGCACCTCATGTACTACAAGGAGTCGCGCGACGGTCAGATCCTCGAAGAGGGCATCACGGAAGCCGGCGGCATGTCGTCGTTCATCGCTGCAGGCACGGCCTACGCCAACTACGGCGTTAACACCGTCCCCTTCTACCTTTACTACTCGATGTTCGGCTTCCAGCGCGTCGGCGACCTCATCTGGGCGGCAGGCGACAGCCACGCCAAGGGCTTCCTCGTCGGCGCCACGGCTGGCCGCACGACCCTAGCTGGCGAAGGGCTGCAGCACCAGGACGGTCACTCCCACGTCCTCGCATACCCGGTACCGAACCTCATGGCGTACGACCCGTCCTTCGCTCACGAACTAGCCATCGTCGTGCGCGAGGGCCTGCGCCGCATGTACCAGGAGCAGGAAGACATCTTCTACTACGTCACCGTCGGCAACGAGAACTACCTGCAGCCGGGCGCTCCAGCGCACCTCTCGCGTGCCCAACTCGAAGAGGGCGTGCTCAAGGGCATGTACTTGTTCCGCCCCGCGAGCCGCAAGCGCAGCAAGCTGCACGCGCAGCTCTTCGGCAGCGGCAGCATCATGAACAGCGTGCTCGAGGCGCAAGAGATACTCGAGCGCGACTACAGCGTCGCCGCCAGCGTCTGGAGCGTAACGTCTTACAAGGAACTTCACCGCGACGCGCTGCAAGTCGAGCGTTACAACCGCCTCAATCCCGACCAGGAGCAGCACCGACCGTACGTAACTGAGCTCCTTAGCGGCGCGAAGGGCGTGTTCGTGGCGGCCTCCGATTACATGAAGATCCTGCCAGACGCCCTAGCAGCGCACCTCCCGCGCCCGATGGTCGCCCTTGGTACGGACGGGTTCGGCCGCAGCGAGGCGCGCGAGGAGCTCCGCGAGTTCTTCGAGGTCAACGCCGCGCATATCGTGTACGCCACCCTCACCGCCCTAGCTGCAGACGGCCTTGTCGACAAGAAGACGCTCCTGGCCGCCCGCGACGACCTCAAGATCTTCCCCGACAAAGCCGACCCATACGTCGACTGACCGGCCTGAAAGGAACTGCTAGTGGCTACTGAAGTAAGACTTCCTGACATCGGCGAGGGCATCGAGAAGGGCACCGTGGTCGGCGTCCTGGTCAAGGTCGGCGACACCGTCACCAAGGACCAGCCGCTCGTCGAGCTGGAGACGGACAAGGCCGTCGTCGAGATCCCATCGTCCGCGAGCGGCGTCGTCAGCCAGATAAACGTTAGCGAGAACCAAGAGGCGGCCGTCGGCTCCGTGCTGCTCGTCGTGGACGAGGACGGCGCCGCCGCGGCGCCAAGCTCACCTGAACCCGTCGCGCCAGCGGCCCAGGCGGCGCCGCCAGCCCCAACACCAGCGCCGGCGGCGCCTCCAGCGCCAACGCCCGCCCCGGCCGCCGCGCCGCAGGCACCGCTCGCTGCGGCCACTAGCGCGGAGACGCCCGGCGGCCTCGTGCCAGCGGCGCCATCGGTGCGGCGCCTAGCCCGCGAGCTCGGCGTCAACCTGCAAGGCGTGACCGGCAGCGGCGTGCTCGGCCGCATCTCCGCCGCCGACGTGCGCGCCTACTCTCAGGGCGCACCAACGGCCGGCGCGACCAGCGGCGTAGCGCCGACGGTAGCAAGCGTGGCGGCGGCGCCTCTCCCAGACTTCACCCGCTGGGGCGAAGTGACGAGGACCCCGATGACGGGCATCCGCAAGGCGACCGTGCGCTCCATGAGCAAGGCCTGGTCGACGGTGCCGATGGTCACCCACTTCGATGACGCCGACATCACGGAGCTCGAGGTCATCCGCAAGCGTTACCAGCCGAAGGTCGAGGCTGCGGGCGCCAAACTGACGCCGACCGCCATCCTCGTCAAGGTCGTGGCTGCCGCGCTCAGGCGCTTCCCTGACTTCAACGCCAGCATCGACGTTGCGGCTCAAGAAGTGGTTCACAAGCGTTACGTCAACGTCGGCGTTGCAGTCGACACCGACGCTGGACTCCTCGTGCCCGTCATCAAGGACGCCGACCGTAAGAACCTCGTCGAGCTCTCCATCGACCTCGGGGAGCTGGCGGTCAAGGCGCGCGACCGCAAGCTGACCCCAGACGAGATGCAAGGCGGCAACTTCTCCATCTCGAACCTGGGAGGCATCGGCGGGCACGCGTTCACGCCCATCGTCAACCCACCTGACGTCGCCATCCTCGGCGTGTCGCGCTCGAAGATGACTCCGGTGTGGAACCCCGAGACCAGCACCTTCGAGCCGCGCCTCATGATGCCGCTGGCGTTGACCTACGATCACCGCCTGATCGACGGCGCCGCGGCCGCGCGCTTCCTACGCTGGGTATGCACCGCGCTCGAGGAGCCTTTCCTGGTAGCCCTCGAAGGCTGATCGCGGCCAACTAGCATCTCGCGCTGGCGAACCGGCCACCCGGTTCGCCAGCGCGCTTTCTTGCGCCATTGGGGCCCATGGGAGCGGAAAAGGTTCACCCGGCTCTCACGGTCGTGCGTGATAGCATGCCATCGTATGTCAGCCCTGAACAGCGTCGCCAACGGCGTGAACCCCGCGCCAACTGGCGTCGAGCTACGGGCCACCGGCCTAGTCAAGCGCTACGGCCGCCGCAAGGTAGTCGACGGCGTAGACCTAGTGCTGAGGCGGGGCGAGATAGTCGCGCTCCTCGGGCCGAACGGGGCAGGCAAGACCACCAGCTTCTACATGGTCGTTGGCTTCGTGAGGCCGAACGCCGGCCGCATCGTCCTCGGCGGCCAGGACGTGACGAACTGGCCGATGCACCGCAGGGCCCGGATCGGGCTCGGCTACCTGGCCCAGGAACCCAGCGCGTTCAGGCGCCTGACCGTCGAGGACAACTTGCGCGCCATCCTCGAGTTCCAGGGCCTCACGCGCGCGGAGCAAGAACGGCGCGCCGCTGACCTCCTCGAGGAGTTCCATATCAGCCATCTCGCCAAGAGCCGCGCGGACACCCTGTCTGGCGGCGAGCGGCGCCGGCTCGAGATCGCCCGCAGTCTGACCGTCGACCCCGACTTCCTCCTCCTAGACGAGCCGTTCACGGGCGTCGACCCCAAGTCCATCCGTGAGATCCAGTCCATCGTTCACGACCTAAGGGACCGGCGTGGGCTCGGGGTGCTCCTCACCGATCACAGCGTGCGCGAGACCCTCGCCATCGCTGATCGCGTCGTGCTCATGTTCGACGGGCGCGTGCGGTTCGACGGGACTCCCGCCGACTTCGCTGCCGACCCTGACGTGCGCACCTACTACCTCGGTAATGAGTTCCAACTCTAGGCTCACTGCGAGCATGCCGCACTCGACCTCAGCGGACGTGCGCGCATGACCCTCATCAGCCTGCTGGTGATCATGCTGGTAGTGCTTGCCGGCATCATCGCCTACTTGGGTGACAGGCTCGGCACGTACGTCGGAAGGCGGCGCCTCAGCCTGTTCGGCGCCAGGCCACGCACGACCGGCCAAGTCGTTGGCGTCCTGTCCGGCATCCTCATCATGCTGACCACCATCGGGGTCTTGGCGCTGGCGTTCCAGAACGCTACCCGCACGCTCCTCAACGTGCAGCGAACCCTGGACGAACTGAACCAGCTCCGGGCGCAGGAGCGCGTGCTAAACCAGAACGTCGCTGACGCCAACCAGCAGCTCGCTGCCTTACGTACCCAGCTCGAGGCGGCGCAGCAAACGATCAGCGTGGCAGAGGAGCAGCGCGACTCCGCGCTCGAGGCGCGCGACGCCGCCCTCGAGGAGCGAGAGTCACTAGTCGCGCAGCGCGACGAGCTAACGAACCAGGTCGCTGCTGCCGAGGAGCGCGTCGCTGCCGCCGACGCGGAGGTGAGCCTGGCGGAGGAACGTTTGCTCGCCACGCAAGCTGAGGTGGCGGACGTGACGGCGGCGCTGGCAACGGCACGCCAGGACCGCGACCGCGCGCTAAGCGAGGCCGACGAGGCGCGCGCTTCGGCCAACGCCGCGGCCGCCGAGGCCGCCGCGCTCGAGCTTGGCTTAGCGGACGCGAGAAGCGAGCTCGATGACGCTAACCGGCAGTTGGCGGGCATGCAGACGGCGCTTGTCGACGTGCAGCTCCGTCTGGCACGCGCCGAGAACCAAGTGGCTGCCGCGCAGAACGACCTCGAAACGGCGCAGGCGGCCCGCGACTTGGCCCTCGGCGACAGGGAAGCGGCCATCGCAGACCGCGACGCCGCAACGGCCGACCGCGACGCCGCCGTGGCCGACCGCGAGGCCGCTGTAACGGCCCGCGACGAGGCGCTGCAACAACGCGCAGACCTGGCCGTGCGCCTCGACGAGCTCAACAACGAGGTAGCGGTCCTCGAGGCGAACGCCAACGAACTGCGGCTGCAGGCTCAGGGGCTCCGCGAGGAGAACAGCAACCTGACTGGCACGAACGGCGCGCTGCTGGCGGAGAACGCGCGCATCCAACTGCAGAACAACTCGCTAAGTGAGTTGAACTTGCGTTTGGAGACCGAGATCAGGCAACGCAACGCCACGGTGCAAGAGCTGCAGGGCAACGTCGACGACCTGCAGCGCGAGGTCGAACTCCAAGCCCGCGACCTAGCCGACCTACAGCAGGAGTTCCAACGCTTCGAGGGCGGCGAGGTCTACTTCGTGAAGGACCAGCTCATCTACTCTGGCGCGATCAAGGCGCAGGAGCCGGCCGCCATCCGTGAGGAGTTGGCCGCGTTCGTCAATGATGCAACGGCCTTCGTTGCGCGGCGTGGCGTAGAGCGTGTGAGGGTAACTACCGACCAGTTCAACGCGCTCGTTGACGTCATCGGCCAGACCCCTGGCTCCGACCTCGTGCGCTTCATCTCGCCGAGCAACCAGATAAGCTCGACCATCGACGTGCTCGTCGAGGCGATCGAGAACACGGAACTCTTCGGCGCAGGGCAACTCATCGCGAGCCTCAGCGTGCACCTGGGCTCGGCGGCGCTGCCAGCCAGCCAGGACGAGATCCGCGCCGCGACCACACAACTGAAGGCCGACGCAGTGCGCAAGTTGCGCAGAGCCGGCCTAGACGACGGTCAACTGCCTGACTTCGGGCCCGTGACGGAAGACATGTTCACGAGCTTGCTGCTGCGCCTGACGGGGCCGGTCACTATCGGATTGGTGGCCACTGAAGAAGTGTGGCGCGCCGGCCCCGCCAAGCTCGAGTTGCTGATCCTCTACTGATTACTGCTTGTTGAGGGCGTCGCGGATCTGGGTGAGAAGCTTGACCTCGTCACTTGGCTCTGCGGGGGCGGCCGGGGCCGCTGGCTTCTCGAACTTCGCCTTCATGTTGTTGAACGACTTGACGATGAAGAAGAGCACCAGCGCGATGAGCAGGAAGTTGATGACGGTATTGAGGAACGCACCGTACTGGATCACCGGGGCGCCAGCGGCGACTGCCTCGGCCACGCTCTTGTACTGATCCGCGCCCTTCATGATGATGCCAAGGTTGCTGAAGTCGACTCCGCCCAGGACTAGGCCGATCACCGGCATGATGACTTCGTTGACGAGAGAGCTAGTGATGGCCCCGAACGCGGCGCCGATGATGACGGCGACGGCCAGGTCCAATACATTGCCCCTGCTGATGAAATCGCGGAACTCCTTGATCATCTCTCCTCCTGGTGTGCGGCTCGCTTCAGTTTACAGCGCTGTGACGTCATGACTCGCACAATCCACTAAGCTTGAGGTGTGAGCCGAACTGATAGCAAGACGAGGGTGCTGGTCGCCGACGACGCAGAAGGCCAGCGCCTGGTCCTCGACATGTTGCTAAGTGTCGATGGTTACGAAGTGATCACCGTCGCTGACGGCCGCGAGGCCCTGGATTACCTCAAGGACAACACCCCTGACCTGGCCATACTGGACGTGCAGATGCCGCACCTGACCGGCTTGGAGGTGTGTCACCGCATGAAGCGCATTCCGCGCCTCAAGGACGTGCCCGTCATCATCCTTACGGCATATCGCGACGATCACATCGTCACGCAGGCGCGCATGGCGCACGCGGACCGCATCGTCTACAAACCGCTCGAGGGCAAGGACTTCAGGGCAACGGTGCGAGAGGTGCTCCAAGGTCCGTCACAGGGTGCGCTGTCTTAACGCCTCGTACAACAAGACGGCGCCCGCCACCGAAACGTTGAGGCTGTCTGCTGCGCTTGCGCGCATCGGGATGCCGACGCGCTCGTCAGCCTGAGCAAGCCACCAAGGGCTCAACCCCTCATGCTCGCGGCCGAGTAGCAGCGCCACGCCGTCCCTCAGGTCGCTCTGCCAGTGGGGGGTCGTTGCGTCAGGGGTGGTGGCCACCACGCGCAAGTTGGCCGCCCGCAGCGCCGCCAGGACCTCGCTAGCGCTACCGACGCCGATCGGTAAGGCGAAGGAGCTTCCCATGGCGGCGCGTATCACGTTCGGGTTCTCCAAGTCGACGCCCGCCTGCTCGCTCGCCTCCAGTTCGTCAGGGGCGGCGGCGGAGTCGGCGCACATGAAGACGGCGTCCACCCCGACGGCGTCCGCGCTGCGCAGTAGCGCTCCGACGTTGCCAGGCTTCTCGAGCCCAGCCAGTACGAGGACCAACGCCCCCGCGGGCACGTGCATCTCGGTGGGCGAGCGTCTTGCCGTCTCAGCGAGCAGCAGCACGCCGTCAGGGTGTTCGCGTTGGCTCACCCGCCGAAAGGCCGCGGTGCCGAAGGTCACGGCCTCCGCGCCGTGCACAGCTGCCAGCGCCTCGCGGTCGAAGGCCGCCTCGTCAGCCAGCAACGCTGGGGAAGTGACAATGAGCCGGGCCTTGACGCCCGCCGCGAGCGCCCGCTCGACCTCGCGCTGACCCTCGATGAGGTAGGTGCCGCTGCGCTCACGCGCCCGCCTCTGCCTCAGGCCGGCTAGTTCCTTGACGAGTGGGTTTGCTGTGCTGTCTACGTGCCTGACGGCCATGTCGGCATCATAAGCGTGCCGTACGTGCCGTGCGCGTTTCGCGATTGTAGACTTGGCCGCATGAAAGCACCTAGCAGCTTGATATCGCCGGAGGAACTCATCGAGCGTCTTGCACAGCCGCAAGAGACGAGCAACCTGAGGCTCATCGATGCGCGCTACGAACTCTCCAACCCCTCATACGGGGCCGCGGCGTACGCGGCAGGCACGTTGCCTGGCGCCGTGTACCTTGGCCTCGAGCCGCACCTGGCTGGCAAGGTGCAGCCGCAAGGCGGGCGCCACCCCCTCCCAGACATGGACGAGTTCGTGGCCAAGCTGGGCGCGTTGGGCATCGGTGACGAGCACGAGGTCGTCGTGTTCGATGACGCCGGAGTAATGTACGCGGCGCGGGCCTGGTGGCTCTTACGTTACGCGGGCAAGCAGCAGGTGAGGTTCCTAGACGGCGGCCTGGCCGCATACTTGGCTGCTGGCGGGCAACTCGTGGCGCCAACGGCTAGGCAGTCACCTGCTGTTTTCACGCTCGACTTGCAGCCCGACATGGCCGTGGACGTAGACGATGTGGCCGGTGCGATCGGTTCAGCAGACGTGCAACTCATCGACGCTAGGGCGCCGGAGCGTTACCGCGGCGACACGGAACCGCTCGACCCGAAGGCAGGGCACATTCCAGGCGCTGCCAACCGCTTCTTCATGGACAACATGACGGGCGGCCGTTTCGCTGCGCCTGACGTGCTGCGTGAGAAACTGGCCCTGGCGGGCGGCAAGGACGAGGTCGTCGCTTACTGCGGTTCTGGTGTTAGCGCCGCCCACCTCGTACTAGCGCTTGAACTGGCGGGTTACTCTGGGGCCAAGCTGTATGTGGGCTCCTGGAGCGATTGGTCATCGCGCGACCTCCCGGTAGCGACAGGAGAGTAGTTGCCAAAGGCGACGCGCGAGCGCGAAGTTGGGCTTTAGTCCGTGCTTCCCACTCAGTTGTGGCATCTTGATGAGTGAGCGGTGATTATCATGAGTGAGGTCATGGAGAGCAGTGTGAGTGTCGTGCGCCCCGCCAGTATCCCGGCTGAGAAACTCTGGACCGGGTACTTCCGCAGCGCGCCGCATGGACTCGCGCTCTTCAAGGCCATCAAGGGTGACGGCGGTCGGCTAGACGACTTCGAATGGTGCGACATCAACGAGAGCGCCGCTGCCGCCCTGGGCATCGATCCACCCCAAGTCATCGGCAAGTCCGCCCGCGCGGCGCGGGCTGACGCCTTCGAGCCGCGGGTCTATCGGCGCTTGGTCACCGCCCACGTCACGCGGCGCGTGCAGGAGTTCGAGCAGGTACTCACGCCCCCGAAGGAAACTGGGTCCGAGCCCGGCACGCGCGAAGCGCGCGAGAACCTCACCTGGTACGCCGTTTCGGTCATCCCGGTCGACGACGATTACCTGGTCGTTCAGTTCCGCAGCATCACGCATTACAAGTCAGTGCTGCACCAGGCCGTCGAGCTCCTCAACCGCGATGACCTCACGGGGCTAGCCAACCGGCGCCACCTGAAGACGCGGTTCTGGGTGCTCCGCCGCCGCGACGTGCCGATGGCACTGCTTTACTTCGACCTGAACGGCTTCAAGGGCGTCAACGACACTTACGGCCACGAGGTCGGCGATCAAGTCCTCAGCATCATCGGCCAGCGCCTCACCGCCAAGGTGAGGCCTGACGAGATGGTCGCGCGCCTCGGAGGCGACGAGTTCGCCGTGCTGCTGGCTGGCGGCGACCTGAATGCCGTCGATAGCGTTACGGGCCGCCTCATCGAGGCCGTCGAGGAGCCCATCCATCTGGAGACGGGCGCAGTGCGCCTCTCCGCAAGCGTTGGCGCGGCGCTCTACCCGGACGACGCGGAGTCGTTCGAGGCGCTAGTCAGTCGAGCTGACGCCCGCATGTACGAGCAGAAGCGCCGCCGCACCCACCACTGAACGCCTAACCCCCAGGACTAGGAACTACAGCGCGCCCGACTTCGGGCCGCGCTCGTAGAGCTCTACCGGCTGACGCGCTGCGCGCGCCCGCAGGTTCAAGAGCTCGACCATGATGCTGAAGGCCATGGCGAAGTAGATGTACCCCTTCGGCACGTGTTGGCCGAGACCTTCCGCCACGAGGGTAGTGCCGATGAGCAGCAGGAAGGAGAGCGCGAGCATCTTGACGGTCGGGTGACGCTCGACGAAGCTAGCCACCGAGTTGACGGAAACCATCATGACGACCACGGCGATGATGACGGCGGTGACCATGACGCCGAGGTGTTCAGACATGCCGACCGCGGTGATCACGGAGTCGAGGGAGAAGACGACGTCCAGTAGCACGATCTGAGTGATGATCGCCGCGAACGAGGCCTTCGGCCCCGCAGTAGCACTGGCCTGCTTGTGCGGCCCCTCGAGGCGGTCGTGGATCTCTTGAGTTGCCTTGTAGATGAGGAACAGTCCGCCGAGCAGGAAGACAAGGTCGCGGCCGCTGATCACCATGCCAGCCACGGTGAAGATGGGCGCCGTAAGCCGGGTGAGTAGCGAGATCGAGAAGAGCAGCGCCACGCGGGTGAGCATGGCGAGTGCTAGGCCGATCACCCGAGCCCGTTGCTGCTTCTCGGGCGGCAACTTGCCGGACAGGATCGAGATGAACACGA
>ERZ778018.1716-NODE-1716-length-16520-cov-9.360158_pt1 | contig 16520 bp, 13 predicted proteins | sample MGYA00375748_ERZ778018 | MGnify/ENA primary metagenome ERZ778018 (study PRJEB29350, sample SAMN05509839) | bioreactor metagenome | biome: bioreactor; material: wastewater | place: South Africa: University of Cape Town | collected 2014-04-22 ... | reverse complement strand
TCATCGCGTTGTGGTCGCCGAGATCGGCGACGATGCGGTCGCGCTCGTCGAGGTTCAGGGCAATACCTTCATAGCCGTGATAGGCGATGCGACCGTAGAATTTCAGGGCCAGCTGGGTAATCGGCAGCAGGCCGTCCTTCTGGCAGGAAACCGCCATGCCGGCGGCGGTATGGGTGTGCAGAACGAACTGCAAATCCTTGCGCGCCATGTGGACGGCCGAGTGGATGGTGAAGCCGGCGGGGTTGACCTTTTTTCCCTCCCGTCCGGGCTGGTCGACGATGTTGCCTTCCATATCGATCTTGACCAGGTCAGAGGCGCGCATCTCGTCGAAAAGCAGGCCATACTGGTTGATCAGGAAGTGGTGCTCCGGCCCCGGCACCCGCGCGCTGATGTGCGTGTAGATCAGGTCCGTCATCCGGAAATGAGCGACCAGCCGGTAGAGAGCCGCCAGTTCGCAGCGAAGCTGCCATTCCGCGTCGGAAATACCTTCGACCGGCGATTTGGTATTTGTGTCTGTCATGTTCCATCCTTCCAGGCTTGGTCAACGGGTCAGCCGGAAAGGCTGAAAATGACAAGGATCTGTCGCCCAATACCGATAACAGTGATCCGAACGAGCGATAAAAAGTAGTTTGGTCTTCGTTTGGCATATAGCCGGCAGGCATATCCTCGCCGCAGGCTTGAAAGGCCCGAGGATCGGACCTGCTACGAAGCCGATGCCGGAACCGCACGCCGCCACATGGAGCGCGCGATGCCTTTCTGGATCGGCTTGCCGTTCTGGTTGATGACGCTGATGGAGCGGTCGACGATGTAGCGGCTTCCGTCGCTGGTCAGTTTCTTGGCGGCGATTTCCACCTCGATATGCAGCGTGTCGCCGACGAAGATCGGCGCCAGATAATTCCACTCCCTGATGCCGAGCGCGCCGACCAGCGGGTCGGCCGATCGCAGCAGCGGCGCTTCAAGATGGCTGCCCAGAGCAAGCGCCACGCCGAACGTGCCCTGGACCAGCAGCTTGTCGAGGCCAACCTCTCGGGCATGCTCGACATCGCAATGGATCGGATGCCAACCGCCCGTCAGCATCATGAAGAACTGGTGGTCGGCCTCGCTTACGGTTCGGCCCTGGCTGACGGATTTCTGGCCGACCTCGATGGTGTCGTAGGTAAAGCCGAGCGGTATGGTGTTGTGCTGCGATGAAGCGGACATCAGGAAATCCTTTTGCCGGAGAGGGCAACGACGGCATCGAGGGCCAGCGGCTTCCGGCCGCCGGAGCGGCTGACAAGCGGATTCACGTCGACGGATTCGATATGCTCGCCAAAATCCTCCGCCAGATTGCTCAATGCCACCAACACATCGGCAACCGCGTCGAGATCATGCGGCGGCTCGCCTCGATAGCCTTGCAACAGGGTTACGGTTCGCGTCGAGCGGATCAGGTCGAGCGCCTGCGCCTTCGAAAGCGGCACGGGGCCGAAAGCGACGTCGCGGATGAGTTCCAGCAGGACGCCGCCGCTGCCGATCATCAGCACCAGCCCCATTTCGGGGTCGCGCTGAAGTCCGACCACAAGCTCGGTGCCGCCGACGACCTGCTGGCACACGAGCATCCCGTCGAGGTCGCCTTCAAAACCTGACTTCTCAACGTTCTGCTGAATCAGGCGGTAGGCGCCGCGCACCGCCTGCTCGTCGCCAAGGCCAAGCTGGACCGCGCCGATATCGGACTTGTGGGCAAGGCGGTCGGACGCCGCCTTGAGCACGACCGGATAGCCGATGCGGCGTGCAATGGCGACCGCCTCGTCCTCGCTCGAAGCCAGTTCCTCGACGGTCACGCCGACGCCATAGGCGGCCAGCAATTTCTTCGATTCCTGCTCGTTGAGCAGGAAGGTTCCGGTACGTTCCCTAGCCGCATCGAGAACCGCCCCGGCATCAGAGGGAATGCTTCGCGCCGGCCGGTTTTCATGGCCGGCTTTCCCGTGCCGCGCCGCCGTATCCGCCCAGTCCGCGATCAGGGAAAGCGCGCGCACCGACTTGGTGGTTTCCTGGATGAAGGCAACATTGGGAAGCCCGGCCCTGACCTGGCGGGTGTAGTCGGTGTACATGCGCGAAAACATCGAGATGAAGGCCAGTTTCTTGCCGCGCCGGCTCACTAGGTCATGGATGCCCTGGAAACGCTCTTCCCAGTTGGCGGCCATGCCTTCCTCGCGCGGCAGTTCCGCCTGGAGGATGAGGATATCGAGGTTCGGATCGTCGCACAGGATATCGACTGCCTCGATATATTTCTCGACGCTGGTCAGGACCGTAAAGCCGCCGTCGGCCGGGTTGCCGGCGGACGAGCCCACCGACAAAAGCGCCGCCAGCCGCTTCTCGACATCGGCGGCCAGCGGCGGAAACTTCAGGCCGGAACCAGCGGCGCCGTCCACCAGGATGCCGCGATAGGCGCCCGACAGGCTGAGCGCGCCGATATTGTGGCCTATTGAAGCGCCGAGATGGACGATCAGTTCGATGGCTTCGATCGCCTCGTCCAGCGAATCGACGCGGATGACGCCGATATCCTTCATCATCGCGCTGAACACCGCCGCACTTCCGGCCAGCGCACCGGTGTGGGTCATGGCGGCCAGCCTGCCTTCCTCGCTGGCGCCAATCTTGAAGACGATAACCGGCTTGCCGTTGTCGCGTGCCAGCGCGCAGGCGGCCTTGAACTTTTCCATGTCCTTGATGGATTCGAGGTAGCAGAAGATCACCTTGGTCGCGTCGTCCTGCGCCAGAAAGGCGATGTAGTCGGCGCAGTTCAGCCCGATCTCGTTGCCGCTGCTGATGAGCTTGCCGATCTGGATGCCACGGTCGGCGAGGATGTGATTGGCGTAGAGCAGCACGCCGCCGCTCTGACCGACGAGCGAAACGCAGCCCTTGGCGACATTGAGCTTGCGGTGGTCGACAAGCGTGACAAGACCGCTGTCGGCGATGATATTGCCGGTACAGTTGGGTCCGGTCACGGCAAGGCCGGTATCCGCAATGACCCCAGCCAGTTCGCTCGCCAGCGCCAGACCCTCGGCGCTGCCGTCCTCGCCGAAGCCGGAGGCAAAGACGGTCGCGCTGCGCGCGCCCGCCGCTGCGGCTGCCGCCAACCCCGCCGGAACATGCTGCGACGGCGTCAGGAAGGCGACGTGATCGGGTTTTTCGGGCAGACTGGCGAAATCCTTGTAGCAGATCTCGTCGCCGATCCTGTCGCGGTTCGGGTTGAGGGCGTAGATCGGTCCTTCGAAGCCGTGTTCGTGGACGGTTTTCCAGACAGTCGCCGGCCAGCTTCCCGGCCGATCGCTCGCGCCGACAAGCACGATGTTGCGCGGAGCGACCAGCGCGCCGACCTTGTCTATCGCCTGCTGCACGGATTGGGGGATGGACGACATGCTTGCAATTCCTCCGAATGAACTTTCGTGATCAGGCACAGCCAGACCCTCCCCGCGCCTCATCGGCGCAAGGCGATGCCGGCGGGGTGCCCGCCATGGGGGACGAAATCAGCGGCGGCGGGGCTTTTCTGGCCCTGCCGGGCGGCGGATCATTTTGCCGAGCCGTGCCAGGGAATGAGGTATTTTCTCATGCCGACAACGACCGCGTAGAATATGAACCCAAGGATAGACAGGTGCATGATGACGGCGAACAGCGCCGTGGTGTTGTAGGAATTCATCTCCTTGACCGCGAGATTTCCCAGGCCGACGCTGCCGCCGAGATATTCACCGACCACCGCGCCGATGATCGAAAGAACGACGCCCACCTCCATGCCGGTCAGGATGTACGGAAGGGAACTGGGGAAATCGAGATTGACGAGGCGCTGGACGCGGGTGGCGTTAAGGCTAGCCATCACCTCTCCATGGCCCCGATCCACGGATTTGATGCCGAGCAGGGTGTTGAGCAGGATCGGGAAGAAAGCGAGCACCGTCGCGATCACGACCTTGGAGGTTATGCCGAAACCGAACCACACCACGAAAAGCGGCACCAGCGCTACCTTGGGGACGACCTGCGTCGCGATCACGAAGGGGTTCAGCATCTTCTCCAGACGCGGCATCTTGCCCAGGATGAAACCGAGCCCGACACCGAGCAGGCTGGCGAAGACGAAGCCGAGCAGGGTTTCCCATGCCGTCACCCCGGTATGATACCAGACATTGGGGTCCACCAGGAATTCAAGCCACTTCATCACCACTTCGGACGGCGGCGGCAGCACCAACTTGCTTACCTGCAAGAGGCGCACATAGGCTTCCCAGCTCCCAAGAAATACGAGCAGGATGATCAGGCTTCCTACCCACGCCGGAAAAGTGCCTGCGTCGCCCTTGTAAGCGGAATTGGTTTCCGTTGTCATTGGCTGAAACGCCCCAGCTTTTCGTTTTCTCGCACGTCTTTACCCCGAAACGGCCCCCTTTCGGGGAGCCATTGCCCTAGTGTTCAAGTTTGCCGCGCAGTTCGGCGACGATGGCCTGGAATTCCGGCGTTCCGTGAATGCCGGGATCGCGTGGCCGCGCGAAAGGAACGTCGATGACCTCCTGCACCCTGCCCGGACGCGGCGACAGCAGGACGATCCTGTTGGCGAGAAACACCGCTTCCCCGATCGAATGCGTCACCAGAACGATGGTCTTTCGCGTTTCCATCCAGATGCGCTGCAGTTCCAGGTTCATGGTGTCGCGCGTCATGGCGTCGAGCGCGCCGAACGGCTCGTCCATCAAAAGGATACCGGGATCGTAGCTGAGGGCGCGGGCAATGGCCGCGCGCTGGCGCATGCCGCCGGAAAGCTCGCGCGGAAGGCGCTTTTCAAAGCCGAGGATGCCGACCAGTTCGCAGAGTTCCCTCGCTTTATTCAGGCGCGTTGCCTTCGCGACTCCCCTCAGCTTGAGGGGCAGGGCGATGTTGTCCTCTATCGTCAGCCAAGGGAAAAGGTTCGCGTCCTGAAACACCATCCCCAACTGGGACAGCGCCTGGACGTTGCGCCTGTTGTTGGCCCACAAATTCGCGCCGCCGACTTCGATATTGCCCGACGTCGGCGGTTCCAGGCCGGCGATCAGGCGCAGCATCGTCGTCTTGCCGCAGCCCGACGGGCCGAGCAGGATGGTCATCTCCTCGCCGACAATGTCCAGCGTCGTCGGCGTCAGCGCCTGAACACCGACGCCGGGCGCGCCAAATCGCTTTTCTGCAGCCTTGAGCGCTATGGAATTCCTGGCATTGCCACCGGCGAAAGCCGCCTCACCTGTCACTTGGTCGCCTCATCGAGAAATTCATTGCTATAGAGGCTGGTGACATCGTCGACCTTCGCTATGCCCGCGGAATTGACCAGTTTCGCTGCCCCTTCGAAGACGGAAGGCACATTGCGCATGACGTTTTCCCTGCCCTGCTCCAGCGTCAGTTCGTTATAGGCCTTTATCGCCTTGAGGCGGAAATCGCGGCTCTCGTTGGCGACGATATCGAACTTGGCGACCACGCGGTCGAGGATGGGGGCCGGATCGGAATCGATGATCTCCAGCGCCGAATTGCGCATGGCGCGCACGAACTTGACCACCGTTTCGTGATTGTCCTTGGCGAACTTGTCGGTGGTGACGATGACGCCGCCCGGCAGCGGCGCATATTTCGACGTGCTCCAAACCTCGATCGGCTCGCCCTGCGTCTGCAGCAGCAGCGACGTCTCGACGGTTGCGAGGAAGGCATCGACGCGACCTGCTTTGAGCACCTCGACATTGCCGGCATTGGAGCCGATGGCCTGGCGGGGAACGTCGGCGACGGGAATGTCGGCGCTGGCCAAAAGCAGGTTGAGGATATTTTCCTGCCCGCCGCCCATCGATGCGACGCCGACGGTCTTCCCGCGCAGATCGGCGGGGGTCATGATGGGATCGGCCTTGCGGCTGATCAGGCTGAAGATGCCACCCTGAAGGCTGGTGGCCACCGACAGCAGCTTGGTATCCTGCGCGCCCGAGGCCTTGAGCAAGTCGAGAAGGCCGATGCGGGTGGTCGTGGCCTGTCCGGCAATGACCTGCTGGATGCCGACCGCCGTGCCGCGCGCATTGTTGATCTCGACCTCGAGGCCCTCCTTTGCAAAATGCCCGCCGACGACGGCGTTCATCTCATGGATATATTCCAGCGCCAGATCGAACGGCTCCATGAAGAGCAGTTTGGTCGGGGACTGAGCGAAGACCGGAATACCGCTGGTAACCAGCAGTGAGCCGCCCGCCAGTGCGCCTTCCAGGAATGTCCGGCGAGAAATCTTTCCGAATTTCTTTTCCATATGCTCCTCCTCCATTGTTGGCGGCTTCAGACCGCGTATCGACGAAACCAGGGGTCGTGCTTTTCCATACGGATGGCTTCGACATATTCCCGATTGATCTGCATGATGATCTGGGCCGCCGGCTCGATCTTGCGAATGGCCCCGACGCCCTGCCCGGCGGACCAGATGTCCTTCCAGGCCTTGGGTTGCTTCTCGGCGTAGTTAAGGTCGAACTTCTTGCGAACTTCAAGGTTGTCGGGGTCGATGCCGACAGCTTCGAGGCTGGGGCGCAATTTGTGGGCCCAGCCGCCGGTGATTGCGTTGGTCAAAACGAGGTCCTTGGCGCGGCATTCGGTCACCATCGCCTTATAGCGCGGGTCGGCATTGCTTTCCTCGGAGGCGATGAAGCGGGTGCCGACATAGACGAGATCGGCGCCCATGATCTGGGCCGAGCGCACGGCGCTGCCATTGCCGATGGCGCCGCCGATGACGAGGATGCCGTCAAAGAACTCGCGAACCGCTTCGACGAAGGCTGGTGCCGCGAGCTGCCCTGTATGCCCGCCCGCGCCCGAGCAGATCAGCACCAGGCCGTCGGCCCCCGCCTGCGCGGCCTTCATGGCATATTCGGGCGTATTGACGTCGGCGAAGACAAGGCCGCCGTAGGAATGAACCGCTTCGATGGCCGGTTTCGGGCTGCCCAACGCGGTGATGACGAGGGGCGCCTTGTACTTGACGCAAAGTTCGAGGTCGTCCTTGAGCCGCTGGTTGGTGCTGTGGGTGATGAGGCTGAGCGCCCATGGCGCCACACGGGCACCCGAAAGGCGCGCCGCCTCCAGATCCGAGGTCAATTGATCGAGCCAGCCGTCGAGGATTTCGGGTGTCCGGGCATTGACGGTCGGGATCGAACCGATGACGCCGTTCTTGCAGGCTTCCGTCACCAGGTCGACGCTGGAGACGAGGAACATCGGCGCCGCGATGACGGGCATGTCCAGGCGGTCGTTCCATTCGGCGGGCAGGCGGCTTTTTTCGGATATCGTCAACTCAACATGCCCTTGCTTGATGGATGTCTGTTCGGCGGACCCGATCCTGCGGACGCCTTCGACGAAACGCCAGCGCCCGGATGGTTCCCTATCCTGAAAGCACCACAATTGAACTATAGCCAGAAGGCCCGTATTTGTTTCTGATATTCCAGTACGCTATGGGTGCAGGGCCTGTGCCGGCCATTTATCCCGAGCCCGCCTGATTCGATACGCACTTTCGTAGCGAAGAATGCGCGTAACGGCACGCGCCAGCCCCGTCCGGATGCTCATCCGGCACCCTCACCTATAACGATAGGAAATAGCAGTCCTCATGATGGTGATGGACACAATCTCCTGCGGGCCATCATATTTCCCCGATGTGTCAGGCACCCCGCACGGCGAACGCAAACATGAACGCTCTTTCCCGCGAAACCATGGATTTCAGTACCGTGAACCATTCGGTTCTGGAGCGGCTTTGCGCGGCGCAGCCGATGCTTGTCGGCATTGCACTTGCCCGCGATGTCATTCCCGGCATGCATCCGCATCTGGTGCTGCATGCGGGGCCGCCGGTCGCATGGGAAAACATGGCCAGCGCCATGCGGGCAGCCGTCTGCGGCGGGCTCCTGCTGGAAGGGCTGTGCGACACGATCGAGGAGGCCGAGACGCTGGCCGGCTCCGGAGCCATCCGGTTCGCGCCCGCGCACGACCATCATGCGGCCGGTGCGATGGCCGGCATCATCACCGCTTCCATGCCGGTATTCATCGTCGAGGAGCAGAACTCGGGGCTCAGGGCCTATGCCAGCATCAACGAAGGCCTCGGCAAGGCGCTGCGTTTCGGCGCCAACGGACCCGAGGTCATCGACCGGCTGCGGTGGATGCGCGACGATTTCCATCCGCTCCTGCAAGCGGCACTGGCCAAAGTCGGTCCGATGGATCTGAAGGCGATGGCTGCCGAGGCACTGCGGCGCGGCGACGAGGTTCATAATCGCAACAAGTCGGCGACGAGCCAGTTCTTCCGCGAGATCGCGCCCGCCTTCGTCGCGACGCGTGCGCCCTATGAGCCGCTGGAAAAGGCCTTGCGCTTCATAAGCGGCAACGACCACTTTTTCCTCTCGCTTTCCATCGCGCATGCCAAGGCAACGTCCCTTTATGTGGAACAGATGGGGCAAGGCAGCGTTGTCACGGTCATGGCGGGCAACGGCGTCGAAGTCGGGATACGCGTCAACGCCCTTGGCAAGCGCTGGTTCACGGCCCCGGCCAGCGTCGCCAATCTGAAGCTGTTCGCCGGCCACACCCTTGACGAAGCGACGCCGACCATGGGCGATTCCTACATCACCGAAAGCATCGGGCTCGGGGCCTTCGCGCTGGCCGCCGCACCCGCCATCGCTTCCTTCATCGGCGGCACCGTGGAGGAATTGCTGCAACGATCCGAAACCATGCGCCGCATAACCGTCGGCGAGCATTCGACCTTCCGAATTCCCGCGCTCGGCTATCGCGGGGTTCCCTGCGCCATCGACGTGGGCAAGGTCGTGGAAACCGGCATCGCGCCGCTGATCAACACGGGGATCGCCTCGAACGTCGCTGGCGTCGGCCAGATCGGCGCCGGCGTCCAGGAAATCCCGATGGAGTGCTTCGTCAAAGCCGCTGAAGCGTTGGGATCATGAATTCGGATCGTCAGACCTGCATCCAGTCAAGCGAGGCCGGCACATGAGTGTTACTTTCCTGTCGGATTTTGTCGCCGGCCTGAACCAGAAGGGCCGCAATCTTCTTTTGCGCAATCGTTTCGGCCGCCAGCAGCCGCTCGATCCCGAGGCATTGTGCGAGGCCCTCGTCTCAAGAGCGGGGGAAGTTTCCTGCTTCATGCTCTCGGAGACGATCCTTAGCCATTGGGAAGGGCTGGACGAGGCCGGGCAGGCGGATTTCCTGACCATGATCGCCCATCGCTTCGGGCCGGACCGGAAGGCGATCGCCAAGGCCATCGCGGCGGTCGAGGAAAGCGACGACGCCGAAGCGCTCTACCGCCTGCATGCCGCCAGCGAACCGAGGTCGCAGGAACTGATCCGCCGTCTCAACCATGCATTGCAGGGAACCGAGCGGCTGGTCAGGATGCGAGAGGTTCTGTTGCGCCTGGCGAGAACGGACCCCGCGCTCGACACGCTGGACAGGGACTTCGCCCACCTGTTCGGCGCGTGGTTCAATCGCGGCTTCCTCGAACTGAAGCCGATCGACTGGAATACGTCGGCCGCGATCCTCGAAAAGATCATCCGCTACGAGGCCGTTCACGAGATCGGCGGCTGGAACGACCTGCGGCGGCGCATCGAGCCGAAGGACCGGCGGCTTTTCGCGTTCTTCCACCCCCAGATGCAGGACGAACCGCTCATCTTCGTCGAGGTCGCGCTGACCGACCACATACCGGGCGACATCGCATCGCTGCTCAGCGAAGACCGCGAAGTGCTGGCGCAGGAGAAGGCGACGACGGCGGTTTTCTATTCGATTTCCAATTGCCAGGCCGGCCTTCGCGGCATTTCGTTCGGCAATTTCCTCATCAAGCAGGTCGTCGAGAAACTACGGCAGGAGCTGCCGAACCTGCGCCACTTCATGACGCTTTCGCCGGTGCCCGGTTTCGCGGCCTGGCTCAACGGCCTGCCCGCCGGGGAAAGCCAGCGGCTTTTGTCGGCGCAGAACCTCGAACGGATGCGCGCGCTTGCCGGGCCGGGCCTGCCGGACAATGACGACGCGAGAGCGAACCTCAAGCCCGTTCTGGAGGGCCTTGCCGCCTATTACCTTCTCGAACAGCGCAACGCCCGCAAGCGCCCGCTCGATTCCGTGGCGCGGTTTCATCTCGGCAACGGAGCGCGGCTGGACAACATCCATGCTTTCGCGGACCTTTCCGCCAAAGGCAGGAAAAGCGGCTACAGCGTGATGGTCAACTATCTGTACGACACCAAGGAAATCGAAGCCAACCACGAGGCCTATGCCGAACGCGGCGTTGTCGCGGCGTCCGGCACAGTGAAGAGCCTGCTCAAGCAGTTCCTGTTCAGAACCCAAGCCGCAGCGAAATCAAACCCTGAGCCGGAAGCGCATCATGCTCTATAATCTCTTTTCCCAGATATCTTCCGGCGCCGATGCCGACGCAGTTTTCATCCGCACCGCCGACGGGCGCGCCATCAGTTACGGCGAAGCGTTCGCGCTGTCGGCGCAATATGCGAACGTGCTGCGCGACAAGGGCACCGTCATCGGCGACAGGGTCGCCGTCCAGGTGGAAAAGTCGCCCGAAGCGCTCATTCTCTATCTGGCGTGCCTGCGCGTCGGCGCCGCTTTCCTGCCGCTCAACACGGCCTACACGATCGCGGAGCTCGAATATTTCATCGGCGACGCGACGCCCCACATCGTCGTGTGCGCGCCGGAAAAATACGATGGCATCGCAGCCCTTGCCGAACAGTCGGGGGTTGCCGCGACGCTGACGCTCGGCACGAAGAACGACGGCACCCTGCCGCAGATGGCGGCGGGTGCCGGCACCGCCTACCAGACCGCGGCCGTCGAACCGAGCGATCTGGCGGCCATTCTTTACACGTCGGGCACGACGGGCCGCTCGAAAGGCGCGATGCTGACGCACGCCAACCTGTCGTCCAACGCCCGCACGCTGGTGGAATACTGGCGCTTCACCAGCGCCGACGTGTTGCTGCATGCGCTGCCGATCTTCCATACCCACGGCCTGTTCGTCGCCACCAACGTCGTCCTGTTTGCCGGGGCGTCGATGATCCTTCTGCCCAAGTTCGACGCCGCCGCGATCAGACGCGAATTGCCGAACGCCACCACCCTGATGGGGGTGCCGACTTTCTATACGAGGCTGCTGAAGGAAGACTGGCTTGATCGCGAGACCACCAATCATATGCGGCTGTTCGTCTCCGGCTCGGCGCCGCTTCTGGCCGAAACGCATAAGCAGTGGACCAGCCTTACCGGCCATCACATCCTCGAACGCTACGGGATGACCGAGACCAACATGATCACATCCAACCCCTATGACGAGGAGCGGATTCCGGGCTCGGTCGGCTTTCCGCTGCCGGGCGTCAATGTGCGCATCGCCGACACGGAAACGGGTTCGATCCTCGGTCCCAACAAGATCGGCATGATCGAGGTGAAGGGGGCCAACGTCTTCAAGGGCTATTGGCGCATGCCCGAAAAGACCCGCACGGAATTCCGCGAGGACGGCTATTTCATCACCGGCGACATCGGCGTCATCGACGATCAGGGCTATGTCGCCATCGTCGGCCGCAGCAAGGACCTCGTCATCACCGGCGGATACAATGTCTATCCCAAGGAGATCGAGGTGGAGATCGACGGCCTCGAAGGCGTCGAGGAAAGCGCGGTCGTCGGGCTGCCGCACTCCGATTTCGGCGAGGCCGTCACGGCGATCGTCATCCTGAAGCCCGGCGCGCAACTGGCGGAAGAGACGATCCTGAAGTCGCTCGAAGGAAAGCTCGCCAAATACAAGCTTCCCAAGAGGATTCTTTTCGATCAGTCCCTGCCGAGAAATACCATGGGCAAGGTCATCAAGAGCGATATCCGGAAGAAATTCGCCGATCTCTACGAGTAAAGCCGAAACACCGGAGCCCGCATTCCGAATGGCCTGCGCGGGCGGTAGGCACCGATAGCCGGCAGCCTCAAAATGAAGCGCCTTTCGCCAGTCCACCCGGACACGCGAAGGGCGCTTTCGTATCGGGCGGCCAAACCTGACAAGCAACCGGAAGGGCAGGCTTCGGACCTGATCTTGCTATTTCCAACAGCGATGGCAGGGACCATATCGTTTATAGGCAGGCTATCCCGGCCATGTCATGCTTTCACCTGAAGTCATGTTCATGGAGGGGAATTAAAAGATGATCAATACATCCTATAAGGCAAACCGTCGCAATATCCTTAAAGGTTTCGTCGCCGGCGGCGCAGGATTTATGCTTGGAGGAATGCCAGTATTCGCACAATCGAAGTCGAAGCTGGTCTTCATGGAACCTTATGACCTTGCACTGGAATATGTTCATGAAATGAACGCCGTCGTCGGTGGTCATTTCGAAAAGGAAGGGCTCGACGTCGATATTGCCGCCATCCGCAATACGTCCGCCGCCATCCAGCAGGTCGTCGCCAACCAGGCGGTTGCCAGCCGTGTCGGCCTGCTCGACGTGTTCCGGGCGCAGGAAGCGCAGGAAGAGCCGGTCTTTTCCGTCGGCACCAGCTTCCACCGCGGCATCTTCAGCGTCATCAGCCGTAGCAAGGACCCGATCAAGACGCCGGCCGACCTCGCCGGCAAGACCGTCGGCCTTGCTTCCATCGGCGGCGGCCAGGAAAACGTGCTGAACCTGCTACTGGCCGAGGCCGGCGTTCCCTTCGACAAGGTCACGCGCCAGGCGATCGGTTCCAACGCCGGCAATGTCGAAGTCCTCAAGGCAGGTCGCGTCGACGCCTTCCTGGCGACCGTCGAGTCTGCCATCCTGCTCAAGCGCAACAACGAGCCCGTCGAAATCTGGTCGGCGTCGGACTATGCACCCCTGCCGGGCGGCGTCATCCTGATGACCAAGAAATACGCGGCGGAAAACTCGGAAACCGTGGTCAAATTCCTGCGCGCCATGCGCAACTCGGCGCTGGAAGTGCTCTCCGCCGATCCGGGCGAAATCCTCGACCGCATGCAGGCGAAATACGACATCGTCGCCAACGAGGATCGCGGCTTCCGCATCGAGGCGATCAAGGCCTATAACGACATGACGGCGGCATATGGCGAGGAAAACGTCATGCGCAACGTCGACGACGTGGTCAAGAAATCGGCGGAACTGGCATCGAAGGCCGACATCGTTTCGGTCAAGGACGTGGCCGGCACCTATACCAACGAATATATCGACGCCGCCATCAAGAGCTGACGCCCCGGTTTCCCAAACGGGAACCACCATCATCGAAAGGCCGCGAACGCATGGCGCGGCCTTTCCTTTCGACGCCCGATCTCGGCCGCAACCATGCGCCCCGTCATCGAGGCCGACACAAGGTCTCCGGCTACACGAAGGAGCATAGCCTTGAACGACAAAGCGGCCGGCATTCCCTACGAGTTCACCTTCGATACGATCGAGGTCGGCCAGACCTCGTCCAGCCCCGGCCGGACCATCACCGAAATGGACATCAACCTCTACATGATGCTGACGGGCGGCTGGCATCCCGTGCATTGCGACAAGGAGTTCATGCGGCAGAACGGGCTCGGTTCGGTCAGGGCCCAGGGTTCGCTCGGCATCGCCCTGTCGCTCGGCAGCCATCTGGAAAGTTCGGTGTTGGTCTCCTCGGAAAAATTCGTCAAGGCGCTTGGCGTCGACCAGTGGTCCTACGAAAAGCCGCTGGTGGCGGGCGATACGATCCATCTCGAAGTGCAGGTGGCCGAAAAGAAGCTGCTGGAGGACGGCAAGCGCTACATCATCACGCGGCGGGTTCGCATCGTAAACCAGGACGGCATTGTCATCCAGGAAGGTCTTGCCAGTTCCATGTGGGAGCGTTCACTCTAGCGCCGCGACAGGCATTTCAGGGAGCGGTCATCGTGGCGCAGCAGAACGGAAGCGAGGCATTTTCCCCCGATAAAGGCGCTGCACCGGGCGTCGCCGAGACGCTGGATGCGATCCGCGACGGGAAAATGACGGCGCAGCAGGCGGTCGCCACCTGCCACGAGCGGGCGCTGGAGCTCGATCCGGGCCTTGCCGCCTTCACCGTCATCAACGACGCGCCTTTCCGGCCCAACCCCTCGCTTGCCCTCGACGGCATCGCCGTCGGCGTCAAGGATCTGTACGACACCGCCGGTTTGCCCACCACCTACGGCTCCGCCATCTATCGGGACAACCGGCCGCAAGAGGATGCCTGGCTGGTCGGCCGGCTGAAAGAACTTGGCGCTTTCGTCGCCGGGAAGACGGTCACCACCGAATTCGCCTGGCGACAGGCCGGACCGACGGTGAACCCTTTCAACAAAAACCACACGCCGGGCGGCTCTTCGAGCGGCTCGGCAACGGCTGTGGCGGCAGGCATCGTTCCGCTCGCGCTTGGCACGCAGACCTTCGGCTCGGTCATCCGCCCGGCCGCCTTTTGCGGCGTGGTCGGGTTCAAGCCGAGCTATGGTGAGCTGCCGCTGACCGGCGTCCATCCGCTCAGCCCGACGCTCGACCATGCCGGCTATTTTGCGCGCTCGGTCGGTGACGTCCGCCTAATCCACGCCCTTGTCCTGAGCCGGGACAAGCCGGTCACAAGAGCCACCGGCATTCGCCTGCGCGCCGTCCGCACACCGTTCTGGGGAGAGGCGAGCCCGCGCCAGAAGGCCGCCCTGGACGATGCCGCGGCCCTGCTCGGCAAGGCCGGGTTTTCGGTAACGCCTCACGAACTGCCCGCACCGTTCGACGGCGCACTGGCAGTCGCGGAAACCATCTTGTGCCACGAAGCCGCGGCTATCTACCGGCCGCTGGTTGATCAGTTTCCCGATCTGGTCAGCGCCCATATCAGGGAACTTGTCTTGCGGGGCGAAAGCCTCCCGGCTTCCGCCTATCGTCAGGCCATCGAGCAGGCGCGCGGTTTGAGGGACGAATTTGCCCGTGAAATGGAAAACTACGACGCCGTGCTGACGCTGCCGGCTCTCGGCGAAGCACCGCTTTTGTCGGAAGGCACCGGCAATGCCGGCCCTTGCGTCCTGTGGACCCTGCTCGGCGTGCCGAGCGTTACCCTGCCCTGGGGTTTTGGCGCCCACGGACTACCGGTCGGCATCCAGTTGGCGGGCAGAGCGGGCAGCGATTTCCAGTTGCTCGACACAGGCGCGCAGATCGAAACGCAATTTTACGCGCACCATCATCCCTAGTGGGAGGCAGCGCCTGTTCGCCCTGCATAAATACAACCCCTCCAGCGGCGATGCCAATGCTCGGCTATCACCGACGGTTATAGCGGGAACGATTGCTAATCTAGCTGGTTAAATCGTGGAGCGATAAAAACGCAGGCATATGCAGGATGCCTGATGTCGCAACCGTCCACCTCCAAAACCGCCTCCCACCGTGCAGCGCCGGGCTCGGCCGTTGCCGAGGGGTGGCAATTGCAGCAGGCCCGGGTGACGCGAAACCTGCTCATCGCCCCGCTGGCGATGATGACGCTGCTTTTCCTGGTTCCGCTTCTCTATCTCGCCTGGCTGAGTTTCGGCGGGCCGGACGGCTTCAGCCTCACCGGCTACCGGGAACTGGCGGCGCCGGTCTATCTGCGGCTGGCGCTGTTCACGCTGCAACTGGCGTTCGTGGTCACCGTCGCCTGCGCCGTCATCGCCTATCCGCTCGCCTATCTGCTCGCCCATGTCGAAGGCGCGCTGATGCGTTTCATGATCGTGGCGCTGCTGATCTCGCTGTGGCTGAGCGTTCTGGCGCGAACCTACAGCTGGATCATCATCCTGCAACGCAACGGGCTGGTGAACGCCGTTCTTACCAAAACGGGCCTTACCGATGCGCCGCTTTCGCTCGTCTACAACGAGACCGGCGTCTATATCGGCATGATCCACATCCTCTTGCCCTACATGGTGATGACGCTGCTGCCGACGCTGAGGTCGATCGACCTCTCGCTCGTCCGCTCGGCCCTCAGCCTCGGCGCGACGCCGGCGCAGGTCTTCCGCCGCATCTATTTTCCGCTGTCGCTGTCGGGTCTGGTTGCCGGCAGCATCCTGGTCTTCACCATGGCGATCGGCTTCTTCATCACGCCGGCGATCCTCGGCGGCGGACGGGTGAACACCATCGTGATGGCCATCCAGAACCAGGTGCAGGTGCTGGTCGACCTCCGGCTCGCCGCCGCGACCTCGGTCGTGCTCCTCGTCGTCAGCATCGCCATCCTGTTCGTTTACGAAAAGATCGCCGGCGTGGAACGCATCTTCGGAAAGAGCCGCGCATGAACGAGCTGCTTCTCGGCACCGCAGGCCGGCGACTGCTCATCGGCTATGGATGGGTGCTGGTGCTGTTCATCGTGCTGCCGGCGCTCGTGCTCGTTCCGGTGTCGTTTGGCGGCGACGACGCCTTCGTGCTGGTTCCGCGCGATATTTCGCTGCGCTGGTACTATTCGCTTTTCGGCGACCCCCGCTGGCAAAAGGCACTGTTCCTCAGCCTGCGGCTGGCCGCGTTCGCAGCCGTGGTCGCCACCGTCCTCGGCGTGCTGGCGGCGATCGGCATGAGCCGCGCGCCGGCTCCCGTCGCCAAGGCGCTGCGGCTTTTGTTCATCGCGCCGATGATCGTGCCGTTGAT
>ERZ778018.1715-NODE-1715-length-16534-cov-4.908247_pt1 | contig 16534 bp, 11 predicted proteins | sample MGYA00375748_ERZ778018 | MGnify/ENA primary metagenome ERZ778018 (study PRJEB29350, sample SAMN05509839) | bioreactor metagenome | biome: bioreactor; material: wastewater | place: South Africa: University of Cape Town | collected 2014-04-22 ... | reverse complement strand
CGGCACGATCACGATCTACACGTACGACGACAACCGCAACATGACCTCGGTCACCGATCCACTCGGCCACACCACCAGCTACGGCTACGACGCGAGCAATCGACTGACGTCCGTCACCGATCCGCTCAATCAGACGACCAGTTACACCTACGACACGGCCGGGCAGCTCGCCTCGCAAACCGATCCGCTCGGGCGAGTGACGACCTACGGCTACGATGATGCCGGCCACCTGACGAGCCTGACGTTGCCGAATACCGGCGTCTACACCTTCACCTACGACGCTGATGGCAACCGGCTCACGGTAACCGACCCGCTGCTGCACACGACAACGTACACCTACGATGAACTGAGCCGCCAAACATCGGCCAGCGATCCGTTCAACCAAACAACGACTTACGGCTATGACGATGCTGGGCGCCTGACCTCGATCACCGACGCCCTGAGTCACACCCCCAGCTACAGCTATGACGATGCCGGCAATCGCACGAGCGTCACCGATCCCCTCAGCCATACCACGACCTACGGCTTCGACGCGGTCAACCGGCTCGTTTCCGTGACCGATCCGCTCAGCCACGCCACCAGCTACACCTTCGACGATGCGGGCCAACTGACCGGCATCACGGATCCGCTCAACCACACGACGAGCTACGCCTATAACCTGCGTGGTCTGCTGACGTCGGTCACCGATCCGCTCAACCTCGTCACCAGCTACAGCTACGACGACGCCGGACGACGCGTTTCCACCACCGACCCGCTCAGCCGCACGACCACGAACACCTACGATCTCACCGGCCAGCTCACCTCCACCGTCGATCCGAACACGACCTCAGTCGGCTACAGCTACGATGCGGCCGGGAACCTGACGGGCATCACCTATCCGGGTGGCTCGATCAGCTACGGCTTCGACGCGCTCAATCGCCAGACCTCCATGACCGACGCCACCGGCACCACCAGCTGGACCTACAACGCCGCCTCGCAAACGACCCAGGTCGCCAGCCCCGAAGGGACCATCGGCTACGGCTACGATGCGGCCGGGCAACAAACCAGCATGACGTTGCCCGGCAGCCGCACGGTGAGTTACGGCTACGACGCCAGTGGCGATCTGACGAGTCTGACCGATTGGCGGAGCCAGCAGATAACGTTCGGCTACGATGCCGCCGGCCAACAAACCAGCATCACCCGCCCCAACGGTGTATCAACCGATACGACCTACGATGCCGCCGGTCAGATCAGCACCATCACCCATCACGATTTCAGCAGCACGCTCGAAAGCTTCAGCTACGCCTACGACGATGCCGGGGATCGGATCTCGGTTCTCACTGCCGCCGGCACCGAGTCGTACACCTTCGGTCTGCTCAACCGGCTCACCGAGGTCGATTACGCCAATGGCGACATCCTCACCTACTCGTATGATGCCAACGGCAATCGCCTGACCCAGACGGTCAACGGCACGACGAGCACCGCGACCTACGACGATGCGGATCAACTCACCGACCTCGACGACACAACGTATCGCTACGATGCCAACGGCAACTTGACCGCCCGCGGCAGCGACACCTTCGCTTGGGATTGGAATAACCAGCTCAGCAGCGCCACCGTCAACGGCATAACAGCCGACTACGTCTACGACGGCAACGGCAAACGCGTCTCAGCGACGACTGGTGGCGCCACTACAAGCTATCCCTGGGATGATTCGAGTGGGCTGCCAAGCCCGGTTGATGACGGGACCAATTCGTATCTGTCGGCCACCGGATTGCAAGCGGCGATCAACGGTAGCGGGGCGACGAGCTATGCCCTCACCGATGCCCTCGGCTCCGTTCGTGGACTGACCGATGGTTCCGGTACGCTGACCGGCAGCACGGACTACGACGCCTTCGGGGCGGTGCGCAACCAGACCGGCGCCTCGCTCCCGCTTGGCTTTACCGGCGAACTGACTGATCCGACGACGGGCTTCCTCGATCTCCGGGCCCGCGATCTCGATCCGGCGCTCGGGCGCTTCCTCTCGCGCGATACCCTCACGCCGAATGCGCCGGGGTCGCAAGGCTACAACCCGTACGTCTATGTCGCGGATAGCCCGACGACGTAAGTCGATCTGAGCGGGAATAGCCCAAACGTGCCCGGAACCTCCCGGTAATTTCCGTTATCGACACACACATCCGTTATCGACACACACAGCTGAACGCCGTGAGCGTCAAAACATCTCTGACATGATGACTTCGCCGTCGACCCATTCCGGGTCTGCGGTCAGGTGCTCGCGCATCTGACGGTACCAGCGATCCTGCTCCGGATCGTTGGCGTTCGCGAAGTAGGCATCGCGATCGCGGAAGATGGCGACGAGCGTGCATTCGTTCTCGTCGCGCTCCGACTGAAAGACGTAGACCGCCTTGGCGCCGACCGCTGCCGGATCACGCGTATCGTCCCAGTTGTTCTGCAAATCCATCAGCGCTTGCTGATGGCCCGGTTTGAGTTGAAGACGCGCAACCGTTCCAAACATTGCAACACTCCTCTTCGTTCAACCAATAATCCAGTACGTAAATCAAACGCGAAAAATGCTTGCCCGTGTATCCTCGATTGATGCCGGGGCGGCACCGGAGGTTCCTGGGCTCCGTGGAGCGTCGAGAACTGGTCGAGAGCTCAGGAACCTGCGATGCCGCCCCATTCGTGTGTGAGGGCGGCGTGGCCGCCCTCCGCCTCCGCTAACGCGGCACGATGTTCTGGTTCACCCGGAAGAGATTGGCCGGATCGTAGGTCGCCTTGATGGCGGCCAGGCGACCGTAGTTCTCGCCATAGGTCGCCTTAATCCGGTCGACGCCCTCCTCCATCATCATATTGATGTAAGCACCACCGGCGGTGTAGGGATGAATTGCTTCCCAGTACTCGCGCGCCCACTTGGTGATCCGGTCAACGTCGGCCGGCTCGCTGCTGACGCCGACGATCACCTCGTTCCACTTCGCATCGCGATAGGCCCAGGCGGTCGCATCCTTGGCGACGCGGCCGGCCGCGCCGTCGATCGGATAGAGATGCACGGTGCATTTCCAGGTCGGCATCGTCTTGGCGAAGGCGACGTGACGGGTGATCGCCTCGTCCGGGATCTCCTTAACGAAGTCGGCCTTCCAGTACCACTGATCGCCCGGCGGGTAGATCGCATCGAACATGCTTTGCAAGGCGGGGAACGGCAGCGGGCCGACCCAGTCGAGCGCCGGACCGCCGAAGCGCTCCCGTGCCGGTGCCAACGCCGCTTCCGCCCCCTCCATCGGTCCGGCGTAGCACCAGACGACGCCGCACATGATCTTCCCCTGCAAGTCTTCAGGGAACGGCGCGGCCGGTGGCACCGTCAGGAAGGCGAAGAAGCCATTGAGACTCTCCGGCGCGTGCGGCATGAAGTCGCGGTACCAGCGCAGCACCTCTTCCGCCCGGTCGATCGGCCAGAGCATCGGTCCGGCATAGACGGTGTCGATCGGGTGTAGGCGATAGAGGATCGACGTGACGACGCCGAAGTTACCGCCGCCACCGCGCAGCGCCCAGAAGAGATCGGCGTTCTTCTCGGCGTTGGCGGTCACGTAGCGGCCGTCGGCCAGTACGACATCAGCTTCGAGCATATTGTCGATGCTCAGCCCAGCCGTGCGGGTGATGTTTCCCAGACCACCGCCGAGCGTGATGCCGCCGACGCCGGTGGTCGAGATGATGCCGCTTGGCGTCGCCAGGCCAAACGCATGGGTCGCGTGATCGACATCGCCGAGCGTGCAGCCGGTTTCGACCCGCGCCGTGCGTGCGACCGGATCGATTCGAATCCCCTTCATCAACGAAAGGTCGATCACCAGGCCGTCATCAACCACGCCAAGACCGGGACCGTTGTGACCGCCGCTGCGGATGGCGAGCAAGAGCTTGTTCTCGCGCGCGAAGTTGACCGAGCTGATGACGTCGGCGACGTTGGCGCAGCGAGCGATCAGCAGCGGATAGCGATCGATCATCGCGTTATAGACGCGCCTGGCCGCATCATACTCCGCGTCTCCCCGGCGAATGAGTTGACCACGGAGCGACTGCGCGAATTCCTGTACGGTCGAGTCGGCCAGAGCGGGACCGCTGGCTGATGTGCGTAACGACATGGCGTCCCCCTGTCTACCTGACGAGACGAAAACGATTGATACGGCGAGCTCCGCCGTCCCATTCAGCTTAGGGGGTACGCCTGCGGGCGTGTATTGGGGAATCTACGGTATTTAACCCTGTATTTTGGCCATGCGACTTCAGCCGGAGACGGGATCGGCGGGAGGCTCGTCCGTCGCGCTCAGCCCGACGAGCCAGGCCGCCAGCTGTGCACGTGAGCGCACATCCAACTTCGCGAGGCTATGGCTCACATGCATTTCGATCGTCTTTTCGGAAAGCGACAAGAGATTGGCGATCTCTCGATTGGTAAGCCCGAGCGCGACGTGCTGCGCGACTTGATATTCGCGCCGCGACAAGCCGCCCGGTAACCGAGTCGGTCGCGTCCGCCGCCGTTCGACTACCCCGGCGGCCAGCATCGTTCCGAGGAGCTTCAGCGCGATTTCCGCCGCCGCGTCGAGCGAGAGCGCTTTTCCGTCGTTCCAGGCGCTGCCGAACGTTTCGTCGTCCAGTCGCGCCAGCACGGCGGTACGGCTTCGCTCGAATTCGGCGCGATCGACCGGCTGCCATTGCACCCCAATCGTCGCGCGTAACGCCTCGGCAGCGGATAGGAGCCGCGCCGCGTCGATCGCTGCCGCGCGATCGCCCTCGACCACGCCGGCAATACCGAGCAGGCAGAGCGCCGCGCCATGCATGTGTCGAAGCTCGCGTGAGATCACGAGGCTCTGGCGAAACAACTCGGCGGCATGACGCCGATCCCCAAGTCGCGCGACCACCGGCGCCAGGTTGTGCAGCACCATGGCGATTCGCTCGCGCTCCGCCAACTGCTGCCAGAGTGTCAGGCTCTGCCGGTAACGTTGCTCGGCCAGCGCATCGTCTCCTCGAAAGCGTGCGATCTCACCCAGCTGGTTGAGTGTGCGGGCTACGAGTCGCCAGTCGCCGGCCTGACGCGCGAGTTCGAGGACCTGCCGAAAGTGCCCACGCGCTTCGTCGAGGTAGCCACTGATGAAATAGACACTTGCCAGATCGATTAACGTCTGCCGTTCGAGTGCATCGTGTCGTTGTTCCCGGGCAAACGCAAGGATCGTCCGGTAGAGCAGGCCGGCGCGCAGGTAATCGCCGATACGGAGCATGAGGCTGGCGAGCGCGCGCCGCGCTTCCGCCTCGGCACGCTGATCAATCTGAACATCGAGCGACAGGGCTTCTTCCAGCCAGCGTCGCCCTTCATCCAGATGATCATGAACGAGCCAGAAGTTCTCCAACCCACCCGCGAAACGGAGCGCCTCCGCCTTCCATCGCCGATCGATCAGCCAACGAAGCGCCGCCCGGAGATTTCCCAACTCAGTTTCCAGACGCTCCAGCCACTCCGCCTGTGCCGCTCCATAGAGGTGTGGTTCAGCTTCTTCAACGAGGCGTAAGTAGTACGCGGCATGGCGCTGCCGCACGGCATCCGCCCGCTCGGTCGTGCCCAACTGACGCACCGCATAATGGCGGATCATCGCCAGCATGCGAAAGCGCGGCTCGGTCGAGCCATCGATATGGCGTTGGATGAGGCTCTTATCGAGCAAGGACGAGAGGCCGTCGAGCAGCGCGCGCTCATCGAGCGGCTCGTCATCGATCGTGCAGACCGCTTGAGCCGCGCTCAGTGACCAGCCCTCACCGAAGACCGCCAGTGTGTGAAACAGCTGACGCTCCGCCTCGTCGAGCAGGTTGTCGCTCCACGAGATCGCGTTCATGAGCGTCCGCTGGCGCTCCGGCAGGTCGCGCGCTCCGGCACGCAGGAGTTCGAGATCATGCGTGAGCCGCTCGTACAGCCGATCCGGTGGAAAGAGCTTGAGCCAGGCCGCGGCCAGCTCGATCGCCAACGGCATCCCTTCCAGCTGAACGCAGATCGCCGCCAGCGCCGCGGCATTCGCCTGCGTGAGTGTGATTCCCGCCTGCCCGGCACGCGCCCGATCGACCAGCAGCGCGACGGCCGGATTCGCCGCCAGCTCTGCCAGCGGTCGCGGGTGCTCGGCATCGGGTAGTGCGAGCGGCGCCACCTGGTATTCGTATTCACCACGGACGCGCAACGCCGCGCGGCTCGTGACGACGATGGTCAAGCGGGAACAGCGACGGAGCAGTTCGAGCACGTCCGACGCAGCCGTCACCACCTGCTCGAAGTTATCAAGCGCCAGCAGGGCGGGATCCTCGCCGAGCAGGGCGGCGATACGCTCGATGAGCGGCGCTCCGCCCTCTTGCGGCACGCTCAGGCTATAGGCGATCGTCGGCAGTACGAGCGAGGCATCCGAGACGGCATTGAGCGGCACGAAGGCAGCACGTTCTCCAGCCGGCCGCTCCCAACCCGCATACAGGGCGAACGCCAGCCGGGTCTTCCCCACACCAGGCGGCCCGGTGAGTGTGACCAGCCGCACACCATCCTCGGCAATCAGCGACTGTACGTTCCGCAGATCGTCCTCGCGACCGAAGAGCGGGGTCAACGGTTCGATCGGGAGATGCGGGCGACTCTCCGGCTGGTCTCCGGAAGCTGGCCCAAGTGGATTGAGAAATGGCGGATACGCATGCCGCTCACGCATACAGCCTCCGCAGGCAATGAAACCCTGCTCGTGGCCCCGGGAAGACGCTGAATCGTAACTGAAGCATCAGTGTAGCAGCCGCAGGACGTAATCGAAGGACGTTCGGCATCACATTGAGGGCCGATCCGCTCAGATACGTCGGCCAACGGACGAACGGGACGTGCACGAGACGAATAATCCTCGCGAACCGGCGATCGTTACCGCTCCACTGGCCCCAGAACCGGCATCAAAGCTCGATGCATTCGACCATCTCGACGACCCTCGCATGAGGATCGGACATGACCGATCCTTCCACGCGACTCCAAACGGCGCGCATCGCGCTCAGTAGTGATTCAGCCTCGTCCTTTGTGTCAAACTCCAGGTCGATCATGACGTAGTTCGGATCAGCGATCGAGCGAAAGATCTGATAGCGGCGGACGCCTAATCGCTTGCGTCCAACTGGATCGCTGTCGAAGGCCGTCTTCCAGTGGTCGAAGTTGGGAACTGGGTGCTCGATTCGCAAGATAGGCATGACAGACCCTGCCCCTTTCGTAATTCACATTAATCGTAATCAGCATAAACGTGACGTCAATGCCCGTGACGAAATCGACATGGCGCCGGAAGCGGCTATCCCCTGGTTGTCACCGACGTGGTCCAGTCCGTTGGCATCGACCGAATCGAGATTCGTTCAAGCAGCTGATGCGCCCGCCGGCCGAGCCACCGCGTATATGGGGATTCTGGCTTGCCAAAGGGCCCCTCCATACGTATCGAGGGCAACTCCTCAGGGAGCCAGGAATGCCGCGGGCTCCAGGCCTGTTATCATGCGCGGGCAGATAACGCGGAAGAGTCATCTCCGACTCGTCAACTCGCAGGTGGAAAGGGAACATCGTGCTCAACGATAAAGTGCGCGCATTTCTGGAAGAGAAACGGTTCGCGGTACTCGCGACGATCAAGCGCGATGGTTCGCCTCAGCAGACCGTCATGTGGTACGAGCTGCAGGGCGACCAGATCATGATGAATACCGCCGAAGGGCGGGCCAAGGCCTACAATTTCCGCCGCGATGCGCGCGTTTCGATCTGCGTTGAGGACGAATATCGCTTCGTCGCGATCTCCGGCACCGTCGAATTGAATGAAGATCGCGAACAAGGGCTGGCCGATATCATGCGCCTCGCCGTGCGCTATCATGGTCCGGAGAAAGCAGAGTCGATGCACGCCGGTTTTGCCAAGGATCAGCGTGTGACGATGCTGATGTCGATCGACAACGTTGTCACCAACGGGTTTTAGTCAACCGCGCGCCCGCGTCCGGTAGACTTGGTCAGCGATCGAGTGCCAGGCGAACCGTTCACTGGCGCGGACCGAAGTACCGGCAAGGAGCGCAGGACGCGATGGTCGGCGAAGTACGAATCATTGGTGTAGACCACATTCCCGAGGTGACCGCGGACGATGAGCCGGTGCAGCTCATCCTCGCCGGACTCGAGCAGAGCGGGTTGACGCTCGAAGCGGGCGATATCGTCGTCGTGACGCACAAGCTTGTCTCGAAGGCCGAGGGGCGCGTCGTCGAATTGGCCGACATCGAGCCATCTGACTTCGCCATACGCTGGGCAACCGAGCATGAGAAGGATCCGCGTCAGGTCGAGGTCGTCTTCCGCGAGGCAGCGCGGATTGTCCGCATGGATCGCGGCCTGCTCATCGCGGAGACGCGGCATGGCTTTATCTGTGCCAACGCCGGGGTTGACGCTTCGAACGTCGCCGGAACAGTGGCCGTTTCGATGCTGCCGTTCGATCCGGATGAATCGGCGCGCCAAATTCGCGCCGGACTTGAAGCTCACTTCGGCTTTGCCCTGGCCGTCGTCATTACCGATTCGTTTGGACGCCCCTGGCGACGCGGCATCATCAATATCGCCATCGGCGCGGCCGGCATCGAACCGCTTATCGATTACCGCGGACAGTTCGACGATCAGGGCTACGAGCTACGAGCCACCGTCATCGCCATCGTCGACGAGATCGCATCGGCCGCCGAAATGGTGATGGGGAAGCTCGACAGGCGCCCGGTCGCCATCGTGCGCGGCTTCCCGTACACGCCGAGCGACGACGGCGCCGCCACGCTCGTCATGTCTCCCGATCGGGATCTCTTCCGGTAGCGCCCGATGCGGCCGCGCAGCAAAGCAACGATCATCACGCTTGCCACACTCCCCGCGCTCGCGGCCGTCGCCGCACGCTTGCGTGCGACCTCGCCCTTCAACCGCCTCGTGCCCGAGCAACTCGCCACACCGGAAAGCACATTTCTCGACCTCTACGGGCTGCGCCTCCATCTGCGCATGGCCGGGCAGGGAGAACCGGTCTTGCTGCTGCTGCACGGGTTCGCGGCCAGCACGTTCACCTGGCATGCCGTCTTCGACCGGCTGGCCGAGATCGGCACTGTCATCGCCATCGATCGCCCCGGTTTCGGCCTGACCAGGCGCGCCGCGCACGACGACTGGCACGGCCTGAATCCCTTCGACCACGAAGCACAGGCCGACTTGCTCGTGGCGCTTCTGGATCGCCTGGGGATCGAGCGCGCCGTCCTCGTAGGACATTCGGCCGGCGGCACGGTGGCGGCGCTGGCAGCTTTGCGTCAACCGAGCCGCTTCCCCGGGCTCGTACTCGTCGCTCCGGCGATTTATCTCAACTTGCCGCCACCGCTCTGGCTCAAACCGTGGCTCAAACACCGGCCGGTGCAATGGCTGGTACCGCTCGTCACGCATGCACTGGCCCGCTTCGAAGGTCCGATTCTGCGGCGGGCCTGGCATGATCCGACTCGAATTACGCCCGAAACGCGAGCAGCGTACAGGGATCCGTTCCACCTGCGTGGCTGGGACGACGCGATGCTGGCGCTGGCCCGCGCCAATCGCCCGCTCGACCTGTCCTCGCATCTGAACGAACTGACACAGCCAACGCTGGTCATCACCGGTGATGACGACCGGATCGTCCCAACCCTGCACTCACTGCGGCTCGCCGCCGAGCTACCCCGCGCCGAACTTGTCGTCATCCCCGATTGCGGACACATCCCTCAGGAAGAACAACCGGAGGTGTTCCGACAGACGATTGAGCGCTTCGTGCGCGAGCCATCCGCAAAATTAGCCGAGCCAGTCAATGAATAGAGACGCGACGCACGCGGTCCGTTACAATGCGGGGCGTTCTAATCGCTCGTGGAAGCCGGTACAAACCGAACAGTTCGACCGAGAGAAAGGGGACGACCTTGGCAGAGGGCACCGTAGGCATCGTCGTAGGCGCCGCCAATGCGCGCGTCGGCATGCAGGCAGCCGTTGAGATTCTTCGCGCCGGTGGCAGCGCCATGGACGCGGCGATCGCGGCGGCACGCAAAGTCGAAGATAACCTGGCCGATCAAGGCGTCGGCACCGGCGGTATCCCCAACATTCTCGGCCAGGTTGAGCTTGACGCCAGCGTCATGGACGGCAAGACGCTCGCCACCGGCGCGGTCGGCGCCATCAAGAACTATCACAACCCGATCGATATCGCGCGCAAGGTGATGGAGTTAACGCCGCACGTCATGATCGTTGGCGAAGGTGCCGAGCTCTTCGCCAAGCATCACGGCTTCACGACATCGAACATGCTCACGCCCGAAGCCGAGGAAGCCTGGCGTATGCGCATCAAGGAGCCGGGTGCCCAGGGCGGCAATATGTATGAAGATCAGTATCAGCTCTACTCTCAGGCCGTGCAGGACTGGACAAAGCTACTGCACGAGGAGATCTTCGGCACGACCAACGTCATCGCCCGCGATCTTGAGGGGAACATAGCCTGCGCCGTCACCACGAGCGGCTGGGGCTTCAAGTGGCCGGGCCGCCTTGGCGATTCGCCGATCATCGGTGCCGGGAATTACGCCGACAACCGTTTCGGCGCGGCAGCCTGCACCGGCCGCGGCGAGATGGCAATCCGCGCCGCCTCCGCCCACAGCGTCGTCACGTTCATGCGCTGCGGCATGTCGCTCAACGAAGCGCTGCACCAGGCGATGACCGACCTCAGCTACTTCCCGGATAAGTTTGCCGAGCGCGAAAGCGCCATGAACATCGTCGCCATGGACGCGCAGGGCAACGTCAACGCCGCCTCCACCTCCGACAAAGCCGAATTCGTCGTCCAGACCGTCGAGATGGACGAGTACGAACTCCGCCCACGACTGCACGTCCCGCTGAAGCGCGACTGACACAGTCGGGCATCGTACACAGAGACGCAGAGCTCTTTCTCATTGAGCTCTGCGTCTCGCCGCCTCTGCGAGCGTTAATCTCGCCTATTCCACGTGGAAGGGGATCGTTGCCTGATTCATGCGACCTTCGAGGTTCAGCGAATACCGTGCGTTATGGCTGAAGATCCCGAAGTGTTCATTCGTGATGGTGTTCATCACGATGAACGTCCGCGTCACCGGCTCCACTTCGCCGCGAATCGCGATCCCGGTATCTTCAAAATCGGTCAGCGGACCGAGCGAGGCATTACCACTGATCGTGTTGCCATAGACCGTCGTGCGCGTCACAACATCGCCCGGCGCATTGCTATGGATCACGACGCCCGGACCGTCATTAGTCGTGATGACGTTGCTCAGGATCGAGTTCCCGGACGCCGTCGTATTCGGCGTATCGGCCGCGACGACGACCGGCACGCTCTGGTTGTTCATCACCCGATTGCCGACCACCAAGTTGGAATTGACGCCGGCACCGGAATTATAGGCGGAGAGCACGATGCCACAGCCGCCGCTGTTGCCGGTCACCAGATTTCCCTGAATCGTGTTCTTGATGGCTGCGTGGAGATATCCGGGATTCGGCGCACCAGGATTGATCGGACCGTCATCGTTGATCGCGATGCCGCCATCGGCCAGGTTCCCGCTGACGGTGTTGTTCCGCACCATGACATTGGATGTACCGACTAATTGCACACCCTTATCTTCGGCGATCGCCTCATGGCGCGCGAGTCCGTTATTCGAAATCGTGCTGTTTTCGATGATCGAGTTCGAGACATCCTGAAAGAGAATACCGTGATCATTCGCGTTGCTCACCGTTGCGTTGCGTACGGTGACACTCCACGTCCCGGGCCCAGCATATACGCCAATATCACAACCCGTTGCGTCAACTGTGCCGCTCACAACGTCGCCGCTCCGAGCGATCACACGTGCCGTTAGGCCGGTTGTGCCTGCCGGCGCACAGGTAGGAACGGCTCCGGCAGCCGGCACCATGAACAATCCGCCGCCGAGGGTCAATCCACCGCCGAACAGGACGGCAACGCCGAGGCGCGACGCGAACCGAACCGGCCGCGACGCAAGAAGCGCACGACGCAGGGATGCGTCCATGCCCAAACTCCTTCCCACTTGGTATAGAAGAACTATTCGTCCACCGCTGCCGTTATGCTACTCCTGTCATTGCCAGGGTTCAATCATGTTTCGGATATATTTCAGTCAGATTAACCTGTGAATAATGTCAGCCCAACTCGCGGAGCGCACAATCACCGGCGATCGAGAAAGTGCCGGGCAGCGTCTCGTACCATGCCGGCGGACAGCAGTATGAATCGACGTGAAGCTAATCGACCGGTAAGCCCCGTTGTTGCAGGTGTGCGCGCAGGTGTTGGGGAGAGCGGACGCCGTACTTGAGGACGGCTTCATAAATGTCGGGGCCGCCAACCTTTTCGGGGTAGGTCGGCGAGCGCTGCCAGATGTCTTTGAGCCAGAGGATGGCGAGACGTGTCTCTTCCGTCAGCTGGTCGCGCAGCTGGTGCGGATGCATGATCTCGGTACGGCCGGTTTCGCTGAACCAGAAGGAAAAGTCGATCTTCCAGATCGAGCCGTCCGGTGGTCGGTACCGCACGACGAAATAAAGTCGATCGTCTTCGAGCCTCCCGCTCGGCGAACGATCGCCCGTCTCGTTCTCGTAATGTACGTTGAGCACCCGGCGATCACCGACGATGGGCGCCATCGCCTCGAAAATCTCGGTCGGCGTTGCATCGCGGCAGACGATGCTGAAGTCGATATCGCGCCACACCATCAGGCCGGAGACGAGGCTACCGATCTGAAAGACCTGGCCGACGTCGCCGAGGCGGGTAACGATTTCAAGCTCATGAATTACTTCCTGGGCGTCGATTTGCAGCGTTTCCTGGCGCTTGACCAGGTCGGTCGCGTATTCAAAGTCAAGGTCCCGATACTGCACCGACGTTCTCCCAGAACCGATCACCAAACACCACCCGTACCCCGCGAAGGATACCAAACAGACGGGGAAATTCATGGCGCGGCCGTTACCGAAACGGCCGGCTCCCAACCCGTGCGATCACCGGAAAACGTCAGGGGATGGGCGCCGCCTGAACGGTGAGCCAGGCGACATTACCGGCGACCAGCTGATGAGCCCGTGGCGCGCGAGGCGAATGTCAGCCTCACGCTCCAACCCGATCTACGCCTCGGCCGATTCGCGAGCGCGAACGCTGCCCCAGCCGCCCCCGCCAGGCGAGCGGATCGCCAGCCGATCGCCTGGTTGTGCGGTAAAGCGTGTTTTGCCGGGAAGTTGCTGCTCGATGCCGTCTCGGATCAGCACATTTTCGCCCGATTGGCCCCGCTCGCCGCCCTGCAGACCGTAGGGAGCCAAACGACGGCGTTCGGTGAGCAGCGTCACCTCGGTCGGCACCTCGAAGCCGATCTCACGCACCAGGCCGTCGCCGCCGCGCGCTTCACCGGCGCCACCGGATCCGTCGCGCAGCCGGTACGCGACGATGCGCATCGGGTAGGCGAATTCGAACGCTTCGACCGGCGTGTTAAGCGTGTTGCTCATGTGGACATGGACGCCCGACAACCCATCCAGATGCGGTCGCGCGCCCATGCCGCCGCCCATCGTCTCGTAATAGGCAAACGGCCGGCCGGAACGCGGATCGTGGCCACCGGCGGTCACGTTGTTCATCGTTCCCTGGCTGGCCGCCGGGATCACAGCGGGTAGCGCCAGCGCCAGCGCCCCGAGCACCGTATCGGTAATGCGCTGCGACGTCTCGACGTTCCCGCCCGCCACCGGCCGCGGCGCACGGGCATTCACGACAGTCCCTTCCGGCGCGATGATCGTCACGGGCGCGAAGGTGCCATGATTGGCGGGCGCATCCTCCGGCATCAGGCAACGCACGACATAGTAGACGGCCGATTTCGCGACCGAGGCGACCGCATTGATGCTTCCCTGCGCCTCCGGCGCGCTCCCGTTGAAGTCGACCGTCAGAGTGCCATCCTCGACCGTCACCGTCACGTGTATCGCGATCGGCTGCTCACTGAATCCGTCGTCATCGAGAAAGTCGGTGAACTCGTAGATGCCGGCCGGAATCTCGGCGAGCGTCGCGCGAGTGATGCGCTCGGCGTAGGCGATCAACGCCTCGATATGTGTCTCGACGGTCGCCAATCCCGAGCGCTCGACGATCTCCTGCAAGCGGCGGGCGGCGGTCCGGTTGGCGGCCACCTGCGCCGCCAGGTCACCGCGCCGCTCGTCCGGCGTGCGAACGTTGCGCAGAAGCAGCCGCAGCGCTGCCTTGTTCGGCTCGCCTGCCTCCCACAGTTTGATCGGCGGGATGATGATCCCTTCCTGGTAGATCTCGGTCGCCACCGGCATCGAACCGGCCGAAATGCCGCCGACATCGGCATGATGCGCCCGGTTCGCCGCGAAGCCGGCGAGCCGCTGCTCACCGTTGTCGGTGACGAAGATCGGCGAAATAAGCGTGATATCGGGCAGATGCGTGCCGCCCCGGAACGGATCGTTCAGCGCGATGACATCGCCTGGAGCGAAGCGCTCGAATTCGCTCAGCGCGGTCGCCACCGAATCGGGCATGGCGCCGAGGTGGACCGGAATGTGTGCGGCCTGGGCGACCATCCGCCCCTGACGATCGAAGAGCGCGCAGGAGAAATCGCGGCGCTCCTTGATGTTTGGCGAATAGGCGCTGCGCGTTAGCACAGCTCCCATCTCTTCGGCAATCGCCGTCAGCGCACTGCGAAAGATCTCCAAACTGACCGGATCGACCAGCTCGGCATTCGGACTCTGCTGCTCGTGCCGCTCCTCCGCCATCACCATCCTCATTCACGCGTTCTTCGACACAAATCGGCCTTCGCCATCACGCTCATAGCTACCCGTGTCATCCTGAGCCGCAGCCGAAGGATCTCTCTTGACTTGCCCCGGCAACCATGTGGCAGAGACACGGGAGGAGATTCTTCGCTGCGGCTCAGGATGACAGGGAGAGGGAATTCCCTCGATTTGGAATCAACAATTCTTGAACGCTTCGCGCTACAGACCGACGCTCTGGCGGTATTGCCAGATCGACATGACGGCGGTCGCGCCTTCGCCGACCGCCGTGGCGACGCGCTTGCCGGAGCCGTATCGTACGTCACCGGCGGCGAAGACCCCCGGTACGCTCGTCTCGAGCAGGAACGGATCGCGCTCCAAATGCCACGTCTTTGGCCGTCCAGCCGCCAGCAGATCCGGCCCGGTGAGCAAGAAACCGCGTTCATCGCGCATGACCGTGCCGTCGAGCCAGTCGGTATGCGGCAGCGCGCCGATGAAGACGAAGAGCCCGCTGGCCGGCACCTCGGTGCTCTGGCCGCTATCCGCGTTCTTGAGCCGCAGCGCCTCCAAATGCTCGTCGCCGATCGCTTCGTCAACCGCCGTCCGATAGAGGACGTGAATGTTCTCGGTGCGCTCGATCCGCTCCAGCAGGTAGTGCGACATGCTCGCGGAGAGCGTCGTCCCGCGCACGATCATCGTGACCGATTTCGCGCGAGCCGCGAAGAAGATCGCGGCCTGACCGGCTGAATTCGCACCGCCGACGATGAAGACGTCCGCACCGTCGAGTGAGCGAACATCGACCGCCGCGGCGCCATAGTAGACGCCTCGGCCGGTCAGCGACTCAATGCCGGGCGCTTCAAGACGCCGGTATGAGACGCCGGTCGCCAGAATGACCGAGTGCGCTCGCACCTCGGAATCATCGCTGAGCTTGAGGCCGAGCGAACCATCCAAAACCGAGAGGCCGCAGGTCGTCTGCGTCAGCAGGAGATCGGCGCCAAAACGGCGTGCCTGTGTCAGCGCCCGGCGCGCAAGATCGGCACCGCTCAAGCCGGACGGAAAGCCGAGGTAATTCTCGATGCGCGAACTGGTGCCCGCCTGCCCGCCCGCCGCCTCCCGCTCCAGGATGATCGTGTTCAGCCCCTCGGAGGCACCATAAACGGCGGCCGCCAGACCCGACGGCCCGGCCCCGACAATGGCCAGATCGTAGAGCGGCACTTCCGCGTGTCCGCGCAATCCGAGCTGCGCCGCGATCTCTTCATTGGTGGGGCATTCCCGCACGGAGCCGTCCGGGAAGATGACAACCGGGAACGACTTCGCGTTCGGGCTGGCCAGCTCCAGGAGTTCCGCCGATTCCGGGTCGGTCTCGACATTGAACCAGCGAAACGGGACTTCGTTCCGTGCGAGGAAGTTGCGAACTTCGTGCGACTCCGACGACCAGCGATGACCGATGATGCGGACCCCATCGAACTCCGGGTGATATCCGGCCAGCCAGTCGTCCAGCAGGTCGTCGAGCACCGGATAGAGGTGCGTTTCCGGCGGGTCCCATGGCTTCATCAGATAATAGTCGAGGTGAATATCGTTGATTGCCTTAATCGCCGCGTCGGTATCGGCGTAGGCGGTCAGCAAGGCGCGTTTGGCAGCGGGAAAGATCGGAAGCGCATCGGTCAGCAGATCGACGCCGCTCAAACCAGGCATCCGCTGATCGACCAGCATCAGCGCGACGATCTCGTTCGACAGCTTGATCTGGCGCAGGACATCCATCGCGCGCGTGCCCGAATCGACGCGCATCACTCGAAATCGATCGCCATACGCCTTGCGGAGGTC
>ERZ778018.1714-NODE-1714-length-16550-cov-8.015641_pt1 | contig 16550 bp, 18 predicted proteins | sample MGYA00375748_ERZ778018 | MGnify/ENA primary metagenome ERZ778018 (study PRJEB29350, sample SAMN05509839) | bioreactor metagenome | biome: bioreactor; material: wastewater | place: South Africa: University of Cape Town | collected 2014-04-22 ... | reverse complement strand
GCCCCTGGATGGATTCGAGGATGGATTGCAGCGGCCCTTCCCAGGGCATCGAGGAACCAGCGGCCCGCGCCGTGCCGACCGTCATCAGCAGGATGGCGGCCAGCAGCAGGCCGTGATGCACTGGGCCGGCCAAATGCCTCAGGCGTGCAAAGGCGAAGGCCGGATTTACGGAAATGCGAAAGGTCTGGGCGTGCCGCTGCGTCATGGCAGTTCTCCTAGATGGCTGGGGAGCGAGGAAGGCGACGGCGGTTCGGGCGGCGACGCCAGCGCGTCCGCCAGGCGATAGCCCACGCCATCAAAACCGGCGACGCGGGCAATGCCCTCAATGCGACGCCTGCGGCCGCGCCCGGCGATATGGATGACGACGTTGACGGCCTCGGCGACGAGCGCCCGCGGCGGATTCACCGCCACTTCAAGAATCAGTTGCTCCAGGCGCAGCAGCGCGCCCAAGGCGGAACCGGCGTGGATCGTGGCGATACCACCGGGATGGCCGGTGCCCCACACCTTGATGAGATCCAGCGCCTCGCCACCGCGCACCTCGCCGACGATCACGCGGTCGGGACGCAGGCGCATCGTGGCGCGCACCAGCTCGGTCATCGACACCACGCCGGCGCGCGTGCGCAGTGGCACGTGGTCGCGCGCTACACATTGCAGCTCTACCGTGTCTTCAAGTACCAGCACGCGGTCGCCGGTGGCGGCGATCTCCGCGAGCAAGGCATTGGCGAGCGTGGTCTTGCCGGTGCTGGTACCCCCGGCGATCAGGATGTTCTGCCGCTCGCGCACCGCGCTGCGCAGGAATGCGGCCTGCTCGACGGTCATCATCTCGTCGGTGACGTAGCGCTCCAGCGGGATCACGCCGACCGCGCGCTTGCGCAGCGCGAAGGCCGGGCCAGGCGCTGCCGGCGGCAGAATGCCCTCAAAACGCTCGCCGGTCTCCGGCAGTTCGGCGGTCAGCAGCGGCTGACCGCGATGCACTTCCGCGCCGACGTGTGCTGCGACTAGGCGGATGATGCGTTCGCCATCTTCCTCGGACAACTCCGCGCCCATCGGTGCGCGGCCCGACGACAGGCGATCGACCCAAAGCGTGTGGTCGGGGTTGAGCATGATTTCCACCACGTCGGGGTCTTCGAGCGCAGCGGCGATCAGCGGTCCCATCGCCGTGCGCAACATGCGGATGCGCCGGTCAAGCGACGTGGCGGTAAAGGACTGTGGCTGCGCGCTCATGAGGCACGCTCCTCGGTATCGGCCAGCGCCGCTGCCTCATCCAGCCGCGCGGCGTCGGGACTCAGTTCCTCCACCACGTCGCGCACGAGGCTGCGCCCGCGCATCAGGTGGCGGCCGAGCTGTTCGACGAACTGCTCGAAGCGCGCCTTGCCCTGCGCCCGCGCTGCTCCCTGATGGGACTCGGGAACCGGCGTGCTGACCATCAGGAAGTAGCGGACGAAGAGCGCCAGCGTCTCGATCTCGATGTTCTGATCGCGCTCCAACTTCTCGAATTGGCGCGAGAGCCGATCCAGACGTTTGGCGATGGCCGCTTCGCGCTGGTCGCCTGCGTCGGGCGAGAGCCACGACGCGAGCGCCGCCGCGACAATGGATGACTTGGACAAACCTTTCTTGGCGGCCAGTTCGTCGAGCCGCTTGGCGTGCTCGTGTGGAATAAACAGGTTCAGGCGGTACTGGCTCATAGCTCGATTCCGTCGTGTTGGTCGAGAGACGCCAGCCGAGCCGTGCGCTGCATGGCCGGATTGAGCTGACGAGGAAGCGGCAACGGCAGGTCGTCGTCCTCAAGGAGCGCCAGGTCGTTGTCCGCCGGCTGCTGTTCGAGGATGTATTCGGCGACCTCGGACAGCTCTGGTTGGCGACGCGGGCCGCCGTCCTCAGCCGCGCCGATGTCATCGGCTGGCAAACCCTCGGTGGTGGACGCAGCTGGAACAACAGGGATGGCCAGTCCACTCCAGTCGTCGGGCCGTATCGGCGGTGCATCGGCATAGCGCCCGGTCGCCATCGAAGGTGGCGGCAGCACGCGGCGCTTGAAATTGGCGTCCGCGTAGTAGCGCAGCTTCTTGGCCCTGGTCGGCGCAACGCTGGACACCATCACCACGGCATCGTCCGGCGGGAGCTGCATGACCTCGCCGGGCGTCAGCAGCGGGCGTGCGGTTTCCTGGCGCGACACCATGAGATGGCCCAACCACGGCGCAAGCCGATGGCCGGCGTAGTTGCGCTGCGCGCGAAGTTCCGTTGCGGTGCCCAGCGTCTCCGAGATGCGTTTGGCGGTGCGTTCGTCGTTGGTGGCAAATGTCACGCGTACATGGCAGTTGTCGAGGATCGAATGGTTCTGGCCGTAGGCTTTGTCGATCTGGTTGAGTGACTGCGCGATAAGGAAGCTGCGGATGCCATAGCCCGCCATGAACGCCAGCGCCGTCTCAAAGAAGTCCAGGCGCCCGAGCGCCGGGAACTCGTCGAGCATCAAGAGCAGCTGGTGGCGGCGCGCGATGCCGTCGCTGCCGTCGAGCGATTCGGTCAGGCGCCGGCCGATCAGGTCGGCAATGCGCCAGTCGCAGCGCGAGGTGACTTCGGCCACCGTGGGGTCGCGGTACAGGCCGAGAAACGACATGGCCGTGGACAGTACCCCCGAGCGCTCGTTGTCCGACTTGTTCAACACCTCGCGCGCGGCGGACGCGACGACGGGGTGCGGTGCGTCGCCCAGGTGGTGCGTGGTCATCATCCGGTACAGCGTTAGCTCGAACGGGCACGCGGGATCGGACAGGAAATTGGCAACTCCGCGCAGCGTCTTGTCTTCGCCTGCGTAGAGCACGTGCAGAATGGCCCCGACCAGCAACGCGTGCGAAGTCTTCTCCCAGTGGTTGCGACGTTCGAGTGCGCCTTCGGGATCGACCAGGATGTCCGCGATGTTCTGCACGTCACGCACTTCATGCGCGCCGCGCCGAACCTCTAACAGGGGGTTGTAGGCGGCGGATTTCGGATCGGTCGGGTTGAACAGCAGGCAGTGCGAGAAACGCGAACGCCAGCCCGCCGTGATCTGCCAGTTCTCACCCTTGATGTCATGGATGACAGCCGAGGCCGGCCAGCTCAACAGCGTGGGCACCACCAGGCCCACACCCTTGCCGGAGCGCGTGGGCGCGAAGGTCAGGACGTGTTCCGGGCCTTCGTGGCGCAGGTACTGGCCACGATACAGGCCGAGGAACACGCCGGCAGGCTTGTCCAGGCCGGCCTTGCGAATGTCGGCCGCTTCGGCCCAACGGGCCGAACCGTAGGTCGTCACCAGCTTCGATTGCCGGGAGCGCCAGACCGACATGCCGATGGCGACCAGCGTGGCCGCTAGGCCGCTGCCGCCCGCAATCGCACCGCCCCTGTCGAAGATGCGTGGGGCATAGCCACCATAGAAGAACCACCACTCAAACAGCCGCCACGGGTGATAGATCGGTGTGCCGAAGAAGTCGAACCAGGGCAAGCCTAGGCGTACTTGGTAGCTCAGAGCAGCGGCTGTCCATTGTGTGGCACTCCACACGCCGGCGACTACGATGCCGAACACTACGGCAATCTGCCCGAACAACACGCCTTGACCTTGCATCCCGGCCTCCAATTTCTCCCTTGCGGCATGCGGCACAAAGGCGTGCCGTAGTTGCAAGGATCGGTGTCAGGTCAAGAGTCGGTCAAAGACTGTTATCGGCACAATTCAAGGAGAAAAAGAAAGATTTCCAGCAAGGGCGTAGACAAGGAAAACGTCGCAAGCGGATGCGCATTGAGTCGTGTATGGCGATTTTTTGAAAGAATTTTTGCCGATATGAAGAATCGGCGCGTACAGAGCTATGCGACGAGTATTAACCATCCGCGTGTCGCTATCTGTGTGAACTGATCAGTTCTTCGGAGCTGGCTCTGGCGTGTACGGCGTGCCGTTGCCAATGAAGCGCTTGTGTGTCGCTTCGGCCACTGCGTTGCACAGCGCATCACCCAGTTTCGCACGGTCGGCTTTGTACTGCGTGCGCAGTTCCTTCAATCGCTCGGGGTTGGCGATCAACGATTCGACAGTCTCCGTCGGCGCGGACTAGCCGCAGGCGGTCAGCAGTGCCACGAGCATGAGCGGAGTAATCATCTCCATGGCATGGCCTCTCATTGAACGGTGGTGGGATTCGATGCTTGGTCATCGACAGGGCTCACCCTGTCGATGAAGCGGCTCAACTGCTCGGAAGGCTCAATGTCTGGGCGCAACAGGTATGTGGTCAGCATCGGTGAACGACCGGCGAGTGGCCGAGCAATCACATCAGGATTGCAGCATGCTGCTATCTGGCTTTCGCCTGCGAACCCCAAACCGTAACCAGCGGCCACCAAGGTCATCATTAAGTCTAGCGTTGGCACACGATCCGCTATGGTGGGCTCGGCATCCACCGTGCGTAGCACTCGCTTGACCTGCTGCCAGAAGCCCTCGCAGGTTTCGGGATGGCACAGCACAAGCGGATAGCGCAACACCTCGTCGAGCGGGATGCGCCGGTGTACCAGGAGTGGATGGCGCGCCGGTACAGCGATCACCAAAGGCTCACTCCAGATAGCCTCAGCGAGAATCCCTTCGCCCACGTCATCGGATTGTGCAAATCCCGCGTCATACAGGTCACTGTTCAGCCCCTTGATTTGCTGCGACAGCGGTGTTTCTGACAGGCGAATCTCCACCTCTGGTTCATCCTCGCGACACTGTGCCAGCAAAGCCGATAGTCGTGCCTGTGCGATGCCATCGGACAGCGCGATGCGCAGGCGGCCGTGGTAACCGGTAGCCGCTGCTTTCACGCTGGCTTTGGCCTGGTCGATAGCGGCGAAGACGCGATGTGCCTCCTCCAGAAAGACCTCACCCGCCCAGGTCAACCGCGTGCGTCGTGTCGTCCGCTCGAACAACTGCACGGCCAAGTAGGACTCCAGTTCCTTGATAGTCCGCGACAACGGCGACTGCTCGATGTGCAGGCGCTCGGCCGCACGAGCGAAATGTAACTCTTCGGCCACTGCGATAAAACAACGAATATGACGTAACTCCATGTTGTCTGACCTATCCGGGGGCAACTCACGAAACGGAAAAAATCGTACGCTAAGGCGTAGCGCCTACATCCATCCCAGGCAATGCGCAAGCATGTAGTACGCTCGATCGGGCGATTGTTCATTCGTCTCGCGGAGCGCTATGACTTCAAGCGCGCGAAGCAGATGTTCGGCGACCTCGAAGTCCTGCTCTGTACACGCGCGTTCAAATGCCATCTGGACGTCGTCATGCAGCGTCGATCGGACGGCACCTGCGACCTTGCGGGAGCGCGCCCTTGATGGTCGCGAGAAAGGGCGTGAAGATCGGTGGCTCATCATTGCAGTGTCCTCAAGGTTCGCGGGTGATCGTGTCCCCTCTGCCGAAGCGCTGGTCGATGGCACGCGCCTGGCACGTGATACGTGATGGAGTTCCCGGCCGACCCTTACCGAGTACCGGATGACAGGCCTTTCCCTCCGGAAAGAACCTCAGAACGAAACAACCGGAGGGAACACAGGGCAGCCGTCAGTTCAACCGCCGCAAACATCCCCAATGCGGCCCCAAAACCGAAGCGCAGCACCTCTCCAAAGATCAGACTACCCAAACCAAAGCCAACGAACAGCGCGAATACGTTCAAACCCATGGCTTGTCCTGGCCGCTTGCCCCCGAGCGAAGTGACAATACCTGCGAAGAGTGGCTGGGTCATGTCGTAACCTAAGGACAGCAGCATCGCCACCGCCGGAGCGAGGATCAGAGGGAAATCCAAGAGCAGGGCCGCAGCGCCGAGAGTGCTGAGTCCCAGCCCGATCGGCAATAACCTGGCACGCCCCCACTTATCCGCCGCACGGCCAATCAACGGTCCGAAGAGGAATCCGGGGACGCCGTATCCGAGCAACGCGAGGCCGATGCCGACCGGCCCGAGACCGTAGCGCCGTTCGAGATACACGCCGAGCCAAGTGAAGACGCCAGAGTGGAACATCGAGTTGACAAAAACATAGCCATACGTGCGCCGCCCCCTTGGGGTGCCGAGCAGGCCCAGGTAGCCCCGAAAGAGGTCTCCGAGCGTGCCACCCACCGGCTGTATCGCAGTGGCAATGATGCGGCGATAGGGCAGAAACAGCAGCAGGACATTTCCTCCAGCCGCTCCGACCAGCAGGAAAAGTCCTTGCCAGCCGATGAAGGGAACCAACATGGCGCCCAACGGCGAGCCGAAGGCCATCCCCCCAGCCATCGCACCAAACAGCCAGCCAAGCGGGCGACCTCGCTGCTCGTAGGGAAACAGCTTACCGACAAGCACGAGCGCGAGCGGCACCACACCGCTGGCGCCTAGGCCCGTTAAAACGCGCCACAGCGCAATCTGTTCGATGGATGTGGCTGTTGCCGTTAAAGCCGTGAGCGCCGCGAACGCCATCAGGGATGCGAACATGACGCGCTGAACGCCAAGCCGATCCGCCAAAAGACCAAAGATCAACGTCGCGATCCCATAAGGAATCAGATAGGCCGGTACAACCAGACCAACCGTTTGCACCGAGGTCTCGAAAGCGTTCGAGAGTGCCGGAATGATCGGCGCGACCATGTAGGCCTGGAAAAAAATGATAAAGGTGGCGGCTGCGAGCATCCGAAGCAAGCGCTCCCGCTCGTGATGATCGGGGGTGCGCGCGACGGCATCATGGGCCATATTGATCCTCGGTTAAGTCAGGTAATTAAGATCCGGGTCTAAATCGCCAGGGCCGGAATAACGATGAAATATGCGTTCAGCATGTACAGACCGGCAAGAATCAGCGTGACGGCACCGACTATTTCGAACGCCTTTTGGTAACGCTGAAGTACGGAAAGGCTCTCCAACCAGCCCACCGCCACGGCGCCCAGGATGATGGGGACTGCTCGCCCCATAGCGAACGCAAACAAAAGGGTCCCACCGAACAGGGGCGACCCGATCCCGGCCGCGATGCCGAGCAGCACCACAAGAGCAGGCGTGCAAAACGGGCACACCGCGACGGCAAAGGATGCTCCCAGCACAACGGCCCCCCATCCGCTGCCTGCGCGTTTTGCGCGAACGGAAATCGACGGCAGCGGCAGCCTGATCCAGCCCGGCCACATCAGGCCCAGCAGAATCAGTGCGGGCCCTAGGACGAGCCCCCATTCTCTGCCGACCAGTTGCCCTACCCAATGTCCGCCGAAGCCGGCGATCAGTCCCAACAGCGTTTGCGTGACCACCATGCCCAGAATGAACATGCCGCCATACAAGGTTGCTGTTTTCGGTTCGTGTGCTTTGGTGACGTACGCGAGCGAAACCGGAATGGAGGCCAGTGCGACCGGGTTGAACGTGAAAACAAATCCCAGCAGAAAGCCGACACCGAGGGAGGCCAGGCCCGCTTGCTCCAGTGTGGCTCGCAATGCGTCAATATTCATTTGACTCCCCCTGGGCGTATTCCATCTTCATGGTTCGGTTCTCGTTCAAGTCGCCGCGCCAATTCCTCTCGGAACTTCGCGGCGCTCGGCAGCCTCGGGAACACAAGTTCACCGTCAATCGCGATCGACGGCGGGGTCAACACGCCGATCTCCACGGCGTAATCCAATTCGTCCAGCAGGTTGATGTGGCGCCAGGTCACCATTTGCTCGCCGAACGCTTGGGCGATGACTTTCAAGCTATCCCGAGTGCGATCACAGTGGCTGCATCCTGGCGTTGAAAAGAATTCGACCTCGATCCTCATGGCAGTCGTCCGAATTTAGTGTGAGTCATGATTTTGCTTTGCGATGCTGGACTCCAGCGCTGCCAGAATGGGACAGTCATCCAACGGATGGTCCTCGGCCGTACAGACATCAATCAGCTCTCCCAACGCCTGCGACATCGCTTGCATCGTCCTGATCTTGTGTTCGAGCTGCAATTTCTTTCGGATCGCCAGGCTGCGTACGTCGCTGCAGCACGAGTTGTCATCGGCCCTGAGCTCAAGTAGCTGGCGTATTTCCAATAGCGTCATGCCGCAGTGCTGGGCGTGTTTGATGAAGTCCAGCCGGCGCACCGCGTCGTCGCCATACAGTCGATAGCCGGCTTCCGTCTTTTTTGCTGGCATCAATAGGCTTTCATCCTCGTAGAAGCGGAGCGTGTCGGTGCTGACCTCTGCAAGTTTCGCGAGCTTCCCGATCGTCAACCAGGTACCGTCCCGAGCCACCTCATCGAGCGAGTCGGTCTGGTGCCTACGCCCTGGCGCACGATTTTCGTTTTGGGGTGCCTTGCCGACGCCAGCGCGGTGTCCTTGGCTTGGCTTGTTTGGTGATTGCACGAACTCACCTCCAATGAGTATTTGGCTTAGGGTTCCAGCCGGCACGCCGGTTCGCGGCGCTACCCGGCCCGTCTCAATTGCGCGGACCAGAAGTTCAACTGACAATCTTGGTCTCGTAACCGGCTTCACCCAGGCATTCCGCGAGTGCAGCCGGTTCTACCGTTGCCGTGTCAAACAGCACCTCGATACGCTGGTCAAGCGCCTGTGCGCGGACCTGCCGCACGCCCTGCACAGGTGTGAGCAGTCGCGCGACGCGCTGTTCGCATTTCTCACAGTTGAGGCGCTGGTCGCCGATGACTTCGAATGTAACGGACTTGAACATGGCTGAGACCTTTCATGAATGACTTGGTTGTTGATCGAGAAGAATCCTGGGCCGAAAGCAGGGCAAGGAGGCACGTCTTTCTCTCACGATGCGGTCGCTCTGGATGGCATCTGAGGCGCGTGCCCAACCGCCCGGATCGCCTCGAAGAAATAGTCGCCACGGCCCCACAGGGAGTTGATGAAAATTGCCGTCACGCTTGCGGCCATCGCCACCATGCCCCATATCGGATAAATCAAGCCCGTGGCGGCCGCCGGAATCCCGATGCCATTGAACAGAAAGGCCAGCGAGACGTTCTGCACAATCTTCCGGTAGCTGTTGCGGCTGACCGCATAGGCCTCGAGTACCGCACCGAGCCGCTGGTTCAGGATGACCACGTCGGCTGATTCGATCGCGATGTCCGCACCACTGCCGAAGGCGATGCCGACGTCAGCTTGCATCAGAGCCGGCGCGTCGTTGATCCCGTCGCCGACCATCGCCACGCGTGCGTCCTGCTGCAACTGCCGGATCAAGACGGCTTTTCCGGCTGGCAGAACCCGCGCATGCACCTCTTCGATGCCGGCGGCATGGGCAAAATGGCGGGCCGCCTGCTCGTTATCGCCGGTGATCAGGCTGGTGCGGATGCCGAGCGCGTGCAGGCGGCGCACGGTATCGGCTGCGTCGGGCCGCAGCGCGTCGCCAAGTGCCAGCAGACCGAGCAGCACGCCATTGCGCGCCACGCCGATGACCGTCAGTCCGCGCGCTTCGAGTTCGTTGATGCGTGCGTCCTGAGCCGACAGGTCCACGGCTTCGGTTGCGAGAAACACCGGACTGCCCACCATCAACCGAGCCTGCCCGAGGCGAGCCCGGACGCCATGACCGGCGACGGCTTCGAACTCCTTCACCTCGGGCAATGTGAGCCCGCGCTTAAACGCTTCTTCCACCACCGCTCGGGCGAGCGGATGTTCGGAAAATGCCTCTACGCCTGCCACGAGCGCGAGCAGTTCCTGTTCCGCACAAGCGATGGCGTCGATCGTCCGCAAGGCGGGGCGGCCCTCGGTCAGCGTGCCGGTCTTGTCAAACACCACGCGGTCCACGCGCCGCAAGGCTTGAAACGCCTCACCGGTACGCATCAGTACGCCGCGCTCGGCCGCTTCGCCCGCGCCGCGTACGATGGACAGCGGTGCCGAGATGCCCACGGCGCAGGGATAGCCCATGACCAGCACGCTCAGGCCGGCAAACACCGCCCGCTGCAGATCGGGGGAAGATCCGACGAGAAGTGGGCCGAGGAGCCAGAAGAGCGCCGCACCAGCTGCGGTGAACAGCACGATCGGCGTGTACACGCGCAATACGCGGTCCACGAGATGCAGCAAGCCCGGTTTGAGGGCGCGGGCGTCTTCGACGCTGCGCACCACTTGCCTGAGAAAACTCGCTTCCCCGACCACACTGACGCGCACCAGCAGCGTGCCATGGCCGTTCAGCGCGCCACTCACCACCCGGTCTCCGGCGCGCTTCTCGACGGGTAGCGGCTCGCCAGTTACCAGTGATTCATCCACGTCCGATCCGCCCGACTCAACCTGCCCGTCAACCGGCACACGCCCTCCCGGGCGGATGCGCACCAGGTCGCCGACACGCACCTGATCGAGTGGCACCTCTTGTTCCAGGCCGTCCTTGACGAGATAGGCAACATCAGGCTCAAGGTCCAGAAGCTTTTTGACCGCCTGAGAACTGCGCGTCTTGACGATCAACGACAACCACTCGGAAAAGATGTGATAGCTCAGCACCATCACGGTCACAGCAAAAAACGCTTCCGTCGGATAACCGATGGGGCGCAATACCAAGCCGATCGCCCCTCCGGCCAGCCCCGCGAATGCCCCGAACTCAACCAGCACGTGCTGATTGAGGATGCCGCGCCGCAGCGCCATGGCGGCCATGCGCACAATGTGTTGGCCCACCCCGAAGACAAGCATTAGCGCGAGCACGCCCGTGAGCCATGGAACGGTCGAGCCGAACGTGCCCTGCAACTTAAAATAGTAGATTCCAGCGGCGAACACAGCGAGCAGAGTCGTGCCGACCATCGCCCGTTTCAGTCCATAGCCACGCAACACGACGAAGGCAAAGGCCACCAAGCTCACGAGAGAAAAAACGCACAGCGGGAACCACACGCTATCGACCGGGTAGCCAACCAGGCCCATTGAGGCAACGCTGGCCACCAAGGCAGTCAGGAAGCGCCCGCGCTCGCGTACCAGCGCACGCTCTTCTTCATCATATGGACGCAACTTGCGCGGATCGGAGACCGTGTAGCCGATGTCCTTCAGCGTCTGGAGCAAATCCTCGGCGCGTGCCACTTTCGGGTCGTACTCGATCAACGCCTGTTCATGGGTCAGGCTGACCGCGACCTTGTCGACACCCGGCCGCTTGCCCAGCGCCTTTTCGATCGTGCCGGTGCACAGCGAGCAGTGCAGCCCACCAATGCGCGCGCGGATGCGCCGCCGACCAGGCAAATTGGACGGCTCCTCGCTCCAGAAGCGCGGGGTGGATTCAACGGTCGTTGCGAGATTCATGACGGTACCTCACTGCGTGTTTGGCGTCTTCGATAACACTCGAAGCCTGTACGCGGCGCAGCCCAACTGCCAATTCTTTGGCCCAATCGGCGGGCTGGCCGCTGACGTTTTATGTTGCGATGGCCCAATGGTAAACCTTGGAGCTAACTCCAAAGTCAAGAGAAAACTGTGTAACAGTTTCGGAATGCAGTGGTGTAAACCTGAGGCTCATTGGGGTCGTCTCAGAGTTGCGGCTTGGCAAGGACAGCAACTGTGTCGAAACTCACCCGAATATGAGCTTCTCCTTTCCTGGCTTCACATTCCGGCCGAGAAAGGCACAGAACTCAAAGGACAGGCTCTTCACCAGCCTCCTTCCGGCAACCAGTGAGGATGCCTCGAAGCGGATGCGGCAAACGGTGCGCAGGTGGCGTTTGAATCGCCGTCGCCCTTGCGACCGAGGAAGCCGCCGATTTGGGTGATCAGGCGTACCACCTCGTTCAAGGTAGGCGGCGTAGTCGGCATCTTCAGCTTGGTCAGCAAACGCGCGCTCCCGAATCTCGTCTGGATCGAAGAACAAAGCGACATCGGGCTCGGCGCAAGTACGCCCTTTCCGCATTAACACGTCAATCCGCGGACGGCCCGCGTTGTCGCCCCATTTCCCATGACACACCGCCGCCGCGCGCTGTCGCAGCGAGCTGATGTCCCTGCCACCGCTCAATTACCTGCTTCCACGGAACGAGGCTGAATCCCATGCCGTCATCGAGCATGGCGTAGCGCCCGCTGGCAAGCATGACGCTGCGCCGGTAGATGCCGGCCACGCGCTGCCCATCGGCCACCGGGCGATGCTCCAAGCCGGTTTCGGCCGCAATCTCCCGCGCAGTCTTCGCCAGCTCGCGCCCGCGCAGCGTCGCCAGCAGGTTGCGTGCGAGGATGACGCGCTGTCCGCGCCGCTCAGCCAGTCCCTGTTCGGCCAGGAAACCGGCGCGCTGGTGTAGCGCACCCTTGACCTCGGCACCAAAGCCCAGGTTGCCCAGCCCCTTGCCGCCGCCGATCAACTGCTGGTCAAGCCAGGTAGCGCCGATCACGCGCACCTGTCGCTCAATCGGCAGGTGCGATTTCAGTTCCACCGCTACGCCGCCGCCAAGGCGCTGCGCATCGTACTGGCGACCGCGTTCGGCCAGGTCACCGGGCACGCGCCAGACACCTTCAGCTACGCGCTCCACGATGCCAGCGCGGCGCAGCGCTTCGAGCCGACGCACATGCGCAGCCACCACCTCGCGCGGGTCACGGTCGAGTGTGGTCTGGCCTTGGGCAACAGCCAGATGATGGTCGGTCCGGTACAAGCCATCGGCCGCCAGCGTGGCGATGTTGCGGTCGGCGGCGCGTACGCCGGCCGCGCCTTTCACCTCCACCACTGCGCCGGTCGGGTACTGCTCCAGTTCCGAGCGTGGCGGCAGCGCGACGTAGTGCGCCTTGCCGTCGGTGCCATCGACGATCAGGTAGCCTTTGTCGTATAGCTCATCGGCCAGCCCCTTACCGACGACGCGTCCGATGATGGCGCGGGCCTCCTCGCGGGGCTGGAATACGGCTAGTTCGCGCTGCCTGCCGCTCATGGCCCGCTGCATGGTACGGATGATGTCGCCGCGCTCGCCCATTGCGCGCAGGGTCGGTTCCGCCTTGGCATGGACGGTCCATGCACCTGGCTGCTGCTCGGTTGCCAGCCCCAGGCGCTGCAAACGCTGCAGACGGCCGATCAGCACTTGCCTTTGGCGTTGCAGCCGGGGCTCGGCAAAGCGTACGATGCGCACCAGGCCATCGTCGCTAGCCTCGCGCTGCAAGGCGCGATCCAAGCCCGTCCACCGCTCTTGATCGACTTCACGCTGCGTGGCGCGCTGCATCTCCATTTCGGTGCGCGGCCCGAGCCATTCGGTTGCCAGCTCCGACGCCCGCCGGCGCATCCCTTCGGCGATGTAGTCGCGGGAAATGATGAGGTCTTTGCCGGTGTCGTCCTTGCCACGCAGGACGACATGCGTGTGTGGGTTGTCAGTATTCCAGTGATCAACGGCCACCCATTCCAGCCGCGTGCCCAAGTCGGCCTCCATGCGCGCCATCAGGTGCCGCGTGTAGGTGCGCAGATCGTCGAGCTGTTCAGCGTCCTCCGGCGAAACGATGAAACGGAACTGGTGCCGATCCTCGCGCCCGCGCTCCTCGAAGGCAGCGGTGTCTGCTGTGTCGGTCGCCGGACCGTAGGCATGGCCCGGCCCGCCCTGGCGATCGACACCTTCGCGCTCGATGTAGCGCAGGTGCGCAGTGGTCGAGCGTGGTCCGGCCTTCGCCAGATTGACCAACCGCGCCTTGATCGTGGCACGCCGGGCGTTGGCACTCAGTCCGCGACCGGCGAAGCGCGCCGCGACGTGACCGCGCCCCAACCGAGAACCAGGTCGCTGGCCGACCTTGCCAGCCGCCGTACCGAGCTTCGCGCCAGACCGATTGGTCTGGCGCAGCACCTTGTTAATGAAGGCGTCGCCGCGCTGCTTTGGCGCACCCGGTTGGATGCGGAAACGGTCGTCGTCTCGCTGGCTCATGGTACGCCTCCATCCAAGGCCATCGCAGCCCAGCGGACAAAGCACGCACTTTCGCCAATGCCAAAGCGGTATTGCACACCCTCGCAGCACGCGATCACCCTCTGGCGCGTGCCGCGCCACCCCCACGTGCAGACAAGGTTTCCAAGCGGCCCGGTGCCGCGACCTTTTATCTTGCCTTCCGCCTCTGCCCTACGCTGTCGCTGCGGGCATTTGCGGCCCGGCGGCGCCGCAGGCAGCGCGAAGTGCGGTGCGAATGCACGCGCACTGCACGCACGACGACGCGGCGACAGCCAGCAAAGCGACACGCCGGATGGCACGGTGCAGCGCAGCGCATCGGCAGCCATCATGGGCGTGCCTCCAGCCAGACCGGATGCGCAATACCGATCACGGTGGATGCAGCGACCGGTCCGAAATACCGGCTGTCGAATGACGCCGGATTGGTCGTACTCAACAGGAACAGTTCGCCCGGTTTGAGACGGCGGCATTGCTGCCAGGATGGCAGCGGCCGGCCCATGCGATCAGCGGGCAGCGCGGCGGCCACCGACACGCCGTCGATACGGACGATGCCACCGGCGACGCACACCTCTTGCCCCGCGACTGCGCCGATGCGCTTGAGCAGCGGCACGCGCGTCGGCAGGTAGCCGCGCCGCGCAGCCAACGCGGCAGCCTTAGCCGGCAGCGGGACAAGCACGATGCTGTCCACGGACAACGGATGCGACAGCGAGCCGGCCCGAGGGTCGAGCGGATCGACGCGATACCAGCCGACCGCTACGCTATCAGACGGGTTGTAGGTCAGGCGTGGCAGTGGCGACGCAAAGGATGCCCAGGCCAGCGCAGCGAAGCCGCAGACAGACAGGCCCGTCAACACGAGGCGAGCGTGCAGGCGCGAGCGAGAACGCCGCGCGATGCCGGTGGTGGGTGCGGTGGTCATGACAGCACCCTCCCGGCGAGCCAGACCATGTGCCGCTCGATGGTGTATTCAGGCAGCGGCAGGCGTGCGGCGAGCCGGTTGCCGAGCGTGCGCCAGTACGTGGGCGACACGGCGTCCGGTGCAATGCTCTGCGCCTCGATGGTATCGAGTTGAGCCAGTACGGCGCGCACGGCGGGTTCACCCTCGGCGTGCAGCAGCAGGCGCGCGCCGGGCAGCACGCCGGGAATGCGCTGTGATGCGTCCAGCGGCGTGCAAGCCTGCATCACCATGAGCTGCCAGCGAATCGTGCCGTAATCATTGGCGTGCCAGCGGATGCGGCAGAACGTGGCGTCCGGCAGGAACATTGCGACGCGCCGCCAGCGGTCGAGCCGCACGATCCGGGTCGGCTCGCCAAAACGCAGGTAAATGTCGATGCGCTGCTCGATGTAGGCGAGCGATACGCGGGTCAGCGGCGCGGCGTCGGTCTGGCCGGCGAGCACTGCGAGCGATGGCGTATCCGTGTTGGCCGTGGCAGTGGTGGCCGCAGAAAGTTGTACGTTCATCGAGGATTCTCCGGAAATTCTCGTTCCAGCAGTGCCCGCAATAGTTCGGCCACCGTCACGCCTTGTGTGAACGCTGACACCTTGATGCGCGCGCGCATCGCAGGCGTGATATCAAGGGTCAGGCGCGCGGTGTAGAGGTCGCCTTTCTGGAGACCATCGGCGTCGCCCTGGCGAACCCACGCCTCGGCGTGCGGGTTCGCCGGCGGACGCGTGCCGATGGCGATGCGCTTGCCGGTGCGCTGGCTCATGTCGGCCACCGCAGCAGTTCATCGGTGAGTGCCGTGATCTCGCGCGCGGCGGCGCTGTCGGGTGCTGTCTCGCAGGCAAGCCGGCCGGCGGCCACGCTGTCGGCAAACACGATGCGCTGATGCACTTCCGAGCGCAGTGCCGGCAACGGCTGCTCGGCGAGCGTGCTGCGCGCCTCGCGGCCGATCACTGTAGTGCTGACGCGCCGGTTGATGACGAAGGCCGCGGCTAGTTGCGGCCGGAACACCTGCGCTTCGCGGACCAGCGCCACCATCTCCGCGCTGGCCCACAGGTCGTAGGGGCTGGGCTGCACCGGGATCAGCACCCGCTCGGCCGCCAGCAGTGCGGAGCGCGCCAGGGCGGCGATGCGCGGCGGGCCGTCGATGACGACGTGATCGGCGCGACGGGCCAGCTCCGGTGCTTCCTGGTGCAGCGTCTCGCGGGCGAGGCCCACGGCGCTGAACAAGCGCGGCAGGCCCTGCTGGGCGCGCCGCTGTGTCCAGTCCAGTGCCGAGCCTTGCGGGTCAGCATCGAGCAGGACGACGTGCTGGCCGCGCATCGCCAGTTCGCCGGCAATATGAGTGGCGAGCGTGGTCTTGCCCACACCGCCTTTCTGGTTCAGGAGCGCAACGATCATGGCACGGCCCTCCGCGTGGGAAAGCCTGGCCTCTGCGGCTGCATGCGGTGCCGTTTCACGGTTGTCCACCGAAACGGCGTGCTCTTATCAAAAGTTAGGGTATTTAAGTTAGGAAAGTTAGAGAGGGCCGAAACCCACGTCGATACTCGCTTTCCGGCGGTTTCGCGCGCCTGATAGCACGATAGGGACACGCCCGATAGCACGATACCTGCCACGCCTGATAGCACGAGCCCGTCCACACGTTTTCCCCGAGTTATCCCCGTGCCGTGGCCGGCACGGGCCGGAACGTCAGCAACTCCACGCCGCTGTCTGGCATCCGCTCGATGCCGAGCACATAGCCGGGCAGCGATTGCCGCGCGACCAGTGCGCGCAGATCGCAGGCGAAGTCGTAGGGCTTGGCCGTGCTGCCCGATTTGCGGTGCAGGTGCCGGAAATCGAATTGCCAGCCGCCGGGCTGCTTGCCGCCG
>ERZ778018.1713-NODE-1713-length-16563-cov-5.033741_pt1 | contig 16563 bp, 15 predicted proteins | sample MGYA00375748_ERZ778018 | MGnify/ENA primary metagenome ERZ778018 (study PRJEB29350, sample SAMN05509839) | bioreactor metagenome | biome: bioreactor; material: wastewater | place: South Africa: University of Cape Town | collected 2014-04-22 ... | reverse complement strand
GCCCCGACCGGGCGCGCCGCTCCGACAACGGTCCCGGCTGAATCCGAACCGGCCATTCGATCTCGCGACGGTGTTCGACATCTCGCAGACCGACGGCGAACCCGTCCCCGAGCTGCCAGCGCCGCTCATTCTGGCCGGACGGGCACCCGACGGTTTGTGGGCTGGGCTCGCGGAACAGATTGCCGCACGAGACTTCACACTTCGCGACGCGCCATCGGCCGCCGCGTTGGGCGGCGGGAGCGGCGTCACCAACTGGGCGGACATGACCGTGACGATCCGGGCCGACATGGATGACGCGGCTCGCGCCAAGACGCTGTCTCACGAGTTGGGGCACGTGCTGCTCCATGACCCGCGCGGCCCGGATGGCGTGACCGACCTCGCGGCAGCGATGGCGGTGACGCGTGGAGCGAAGGAGGTTGAGGCCGAGTCGGTCGCGTTTCTGATCGGCGCAGCCCACGGCATGGACACCTCCGACTACTCGCTTCCCTACATCTTGACCTGGGCCAGTCGAGAGGATGGTCTGACCACGGTGCGACAAACGGGCACCCGGGTGATCGCCATCGCCCGCCGCGTCCTTGACGAGCTGCCCACCCGGCAATGGGGATCCGGACAGCCGCCCGGGCTACAGGAGCGCGTCGAGCAGCAGCGCCGCGAGGCGCCCGCGTTGCACGCCAGACGCGAAAGGCGACCCGCCAGGGCCGTCGCTGCGGGAGTGTCGCGATGACTCGAACGCTTAATGCTGTACGGCCGTCGAATGACACTGCCTGGGCGGCCGCTGTTCTCGCGATAGCGGGTGTCGTTGGTGCCCTGTGGGCGGGCGGTGCGCTGGCGGTCGTGACCGTAGGTCGGCGCCCGCACGGTGACGTGTTCGCCGGTGTTCGAGCGGTTACGCACGCGGCCCGGCCGGCTTCCGTGTGGGGCGCCGCCAACCCGGGCCCGGCCGTGTATTGGGCGATCACGCTGGTAGTGGCCGCCGCGGCGGTGCTGCTCGCGGTTGGCGTGCGACACGTGTTCATCACCGACCCGGAACCCGTAGATGTGTTTCGCCTGCCCGGCACGGCGTCCCGCCGGAAGATCCGCGATACCTGCTCCCCGCGTGCGGTACGCAAGCGCGGCCGACTTCTCCGCCCCTCCATCGGTAAGCCTGCCGCGCGCGACGTCGGATTTCTGCTCGGCGCCTCGCACGGCATCGAAGCGTGGTCGTCGGTGGAGGACTCCGTCGTGGTGCTCGGCCCGGCCCGATCCGGCAAGGACCTGCACCTGGTCGTCAACGTCATCCTCGACGCACCCGGCGCGGTGATCGCGACATCGACCCGGCCGGACAACATTGACCAAACCATCGGCGCCAGAAGGCATCTCGGTCCGGTCGCCGTGTTCGACCCGCAACACCTCGCCGGCGACACCCAGGTCGGCCTGCGTTGGTCGCTGACCCGCGGCTGCGAGCAACCGATGACAGCCATGATCCGCGCCGCCGGCCTCGCCGCCGGTACCGGCAAGGGCGCCGAAGACGGCAGCTTCTGGCAGGGCCAGACCGAGGCCGCGCTGCGCGCCCTGCTCATGGCAGCGGCCCTGGACCATCGCGGCGCCGCCGACCTGTACCGGTGGTCGCTGACCCCCGCTGCGGTACAGGACGCGATCGCGATCCTCGACTCCAACCCGCGGGCCCCCGCAGGATGGGCCACCGCACTGAACGCGGTGGCGGACTCGGACCCGCGGCAACGCGACTCCGTCTGGCTCGGCGTTCGACAGTCGTTGGGGGCGTTGGGTGATCCGGACGTGCTCGCCGCCGTCTCCCCGGGGCCGGGGGAGCAGTTCGACCCCGCCGCATTCATCCGAAACCGCGGCACCCTGTACCTGGTCGGCACGTCCACCGGCGCGGGAGCGGCCGCGAATCTGGTCGCCGCGTTCGTCGAGGACATCGTGGAAACCGCGCGGCACGTCGCGGCAGCCTCACCGTCCTCGCGGCTGGATCCGCCGCTCACCGTGATGCTCAACGAAATCGGCAACCTCTCACCCCTTCCGTCCCTGCCAACCCTGATGTCCGAGGGCGGCGGCACGGGGATCTGCACCTGGGCGATCTTGCAATCCCTCGCCCAGGCGCGCCACAAGTGGGGCGAACAGGCTGCCGCGACCGTGTGGGACGCCAGCACCACCAAGATCATCCTGGGCGGCGGCGGCAACGCCGGCGACCTACGCGACCTCGCCGCGCTGATTGGGGAGCGCGACGAAACCACCTGGGCCGAAAACCGCGGAAATGACGGCACCCGCAGCCGCTCCTCCTCGCTGCGCCGCATCCCGATCCTCGACCCCGGACGGCTCCGCACTCTGCCCTTCGGATCGTCCGTGCTGCTTCTTCGATCCGTCCCCCCGGCGGTCATGCGCATGCGGCCATGGACCCACCGAGACAAGCGAGATATGGCAATACGTACGCATAATGCCGCAACGGTGCTTTTCGACAAAAATAGTGCATTGTTGCCGACAATCTTGCCAATTACCCCAGCCGGGAGCAGTATGGGCAAACCTCCATCGTCAGCGGGGAGGTGACGACGCGATGAAGCGACTGATCGCAGCCATACTGACCGCGACCACGATGACGCTTGCCGCCTGCACCGCCACGGCCGGAACCGACCCCAGCACAACTCCGGAACCAACCACCACGGCCAGCCCGCTGGTCACAACGAGTTCAACGGCCAGTGTTGATCCGGTCGAATCGTGGCTATCCGGCACGACGACCACCAGCACCGCGCCCGGCGGCACGTCGACGACAGCCGCCATCGATCGGCCGACCACGACGTCGGCCGATACCTCTGGCGACATGTATGACGCCATTCCCGTGACGATCCCCGACACGATCATCGGCGCGGACTTGAAGGTGGCGAATCAGGCCGCCGGGGTGTGGCGCCATGCGATGCGCGTCATAGATGAATCCCTGAAAGATCCTGCCGGCAAGGACTGGAAGCCACTCATCTACCGGTACGTTAACGACCCGGCCGCGCTGAAACAGATGGCCCTGATCAACACGTTCGTCAAGCAAGGCATCCGCCAGGTTGGCGACATTGGCTACACCGCCGAGGTTCTCAGCGCAGCCGAGCACAACGTGCAGATCAAGGCATGTGTCGATCTCAGCAAATATGACGTCGTCAACAACAACGGCGACTCGGTGCTGGAACGCGGTACTCCGCCACGATTCTCACGGACATTCAGCATCAGCCTCTACTACGACCAAGACCCGGAGCTGTGGTTCCTGAATGACATCAAGACGCCGAATCCGGTGGAACCATGCTGACGTCGCTGCGGGTGATTCCTTACCTGGTTGTGTGCGCAGGAGTCGCGACCGCGACGATGGTGTTGATTGCACCGAGCGCGCTCGCGCAAACATGCGGGTACTTGAATCCAATAACGAGCGAGTATGTCGTTTGCGCCGGTAGTGACGGCAGCGGTGAAGCTCAGAATTCCGATGGCTCGGGTTCACAGCCATGTTTTGCTGTCGAAATCAGCCAACCTGTGCCCGACGACCCGGTCTGGGTGGACTACATCCCAGCGGGCGCAAATCCGGCCGACTACGTATTGATGCAGTCGGGCTGTGGCGCAACAGATTGGCAGAGCCCGGACGTTTTCGCGGTGTTGAAGAACACGAATCCGCCGCCAAATCCGTACGCGTTGGCGCAGGAGGCGATCGCCAAACTTCCGATCCCGTTGCCGCACATTGAGATTGGACCGAATGCGCAGCAGGTCGCGGTGAATGTGCCGGTTTGGCTATGGGTCTCGAACTCGAATGCGGTATCGGCGGCGGCCACGGACCGATCGGTGACGGTCACGGCCAGGGCGACGCTGGCTTCGGTGGCGTGGTACATGGGCGAGCCCGGCGCGGTCGACGTCAACTGCGCGGGCGGCGGTGAGGCGCCGTGGGCGGGCGCGGATTTGTGGGCGCCGCCCTGCGGCTACACCTACCGGCTGCGATCTTTGGATGACCGCACGAACGGCACGGGTGCGTGGCCGGTGACGGCCGCGGCGACGTGGTCGATCGCGTGGTCGGCGAACACGGGGGAGTCCGGCACGGACAGTGTCACGACGCGATCGATGGCGCCAGTCCGGGTGGGGGAGTGGCGCACCGTGATTGTCGCGGCAAAGTAGCGGGAGACCAGGTGGAACGCGATGAGCCTTCGAACCGAAACACCTACGACCATAAATGGCGCCCCGACACATCGTGATGCTCAACCTGCCCTGCACCGTGATGGCGGGCCGACGCGAGTGCCACCCGCGCCGGTCCTGCCGCAGCCGAAACGGAGGCGCCGACCGTTGCTGCTCGCCGCCGGGGCGGTAATGGTGGTCCTCGGCGCGGTCGGCGCCTACGTGCTCGCATCGAACGCGTCGCACCGCATCGCCGTGGTTGCGCTGTCCGCCGACGTTCCCTGGGGTCAGACGATCACCGCCGAAGACGTGGTCGAGGCGCGGATCGCCACCGACCCCGCACTGCACCCAATGTCGTGGGCCGACCGCAGCACGGCCGTCGGGCGGCCGGCATCAACCGATCTGCACGCCGGTTCCCTCCTCACTGTCGACGACGTCATGGTCGGGCAGATCCCGGCTGTTGGGCAGGCCCTCGTCGGCGTCGCCGTCAAACCCGGTCTGCTGCCCGTCACAGAATTGGCGGCCCGGCAACAGGTCTGGATCACCCGCGCAGACCGCGACAACCAAACCGCCGCACAGGCTGTGGAGCAGTCGCCTGACCCGATTCGAGCGGTGGTGTTCACGGTGGGCGCGCCGGACGCTTCGGGCGGCCGCAGCGTCGATGTGCTGGTCGCGCGCGCCGACGCCGCGACCGTGGCGAAGTGGTCGGCTGCCGGTGTTGCCGCGATCATCGTGATTGCCGAGCGGTGACCGCCGTGATCATCTCGATCGTCTCCGGCAAGGGATCACCCGGCGCGTCGACCGCCGCGTTGAGTATGACGCTCACCTGGCCGCGGCCGGTGCTGCTGGTGGAGGCGGATCCGGCAGGCGGCTCCCTGGTGCTCGGCTATGCAGCCGGCACGGATATCAGTGGCCGGAACCTGACCGGCGTGCGGGTCGCGGCCAGACGCTCCAGCATGGCGGAGGCCATATGGGCGAACGTCGTCGCCCTTGGCGAGAGCCGTTGGCTGCTGCCCGGTGTTGACACCTCCCGGCAGGCCGAGGCCGTCGACTACTTGGCCGTCGCTGCGGCGCTGAGGGGATTGACGGTGGATGTGATCATCGACGCCGGCCGCATCCCCGCACCGGCGGCGCACCAAGCGCTGTGGGCTAGCGCCGACGTGGTGATCGTCGCGACGCGCTCAACCCTGCCCGCCGTGCACGCGGCACAAGCCGCGGCGTCGATGTCGCGGGAGGCATTGGGTGCGACTGGAGGGGCGGTGATTGGGGCGGGCCCACCCAGGCTGCAGTCGGTGATCATCGGACCCGGCCGACCCTATTCGGAGCGCGACATTCGCGCCGCGATGGCCGATGGCGCGCGGGTCGCCGGGGTGCTCGCATGGGATCCTGCCTCGGCGGGAGCGCTCGTCGATGGCCTGCCCGCGCCGCGCGCGATGGCGGCCATGCCGCTGACGCGCTGTGCGGCCCGGCTCGCGAAAACCCTCGCGCAACAAGCTGCATCACCTTCGGCGGAAGCAGGCCTCCTAGTGTCGGACCACGGACAGCCCGGGCAAGTCGCCTTCCGTGCCCCGACGCCGGGACTTGCCCGTGAAAAGGACACGGCGGGGCCGGGCCACGCGGAACGTGTGCAAGCCGAGGTGGATGGCGCAGCCTCCGGATTTGCCGGTGAATATGGCCCGGCGCCGGCCCACCGAGCCGCCCCTGCCGCCGCTGTGGCCCGGCATTCGTCACACGCGCCGGCGGCGGCTACGGCGCGGACGGGTGGCGGATCATGACGGCCCTCCTGGGCGGCCAAATCGACGGTGTCCACCCGTACCCGAGCGACGAGTGGGGCGAACGAAGGAACGGTGCACCGCGCGCACCGTGGCTGGACGATGAAACTTCGGTTGCCGCAGTCGATTTCGCGACCGTGCGCCGCATCCAATCGGAGGTGAACGCCGAACTCGACCGCTATAGCCGCGACGGCGAACGTGGTTTGGATCGCGGCGAGCAGCGCCAGCTCGCCCTGGGATTGATCAGTGAACGCACCGCGGCCTGGGCCGACGGCGAGACCGCCGCCGGGAATCCGCCGACCGACGCGCAGGAGGCTGCGCTGGCCGAGGCGGTGCTGGCGGCGATGTTCGGCCTGGGCCGCATCGAACAGCTATTGCAGGACGCGGACGTGGAGGAGATCTTCATCAACGGCGCCGCCCCGGCGATCAGACGCTTCGCCGACGGGCACAGTGAAACCGCAGCCCCGGTCGCGGAGTCGGATGCGGGTCTGCTGGAGCAGCTGCGATCGATCGCGACGTACCACGGGCAGAACGAACGGGCCGTCGTCACCGCCTGGCCGTTCCTCAATCTGCGCCTGCCGGACGGTTCCCGGCTGGCGGCGCAGTGGTCGATCACCCCGCATCCGCAGGTCACGATCCGCCGGCACCGCTTCGTCGACGTCACCCTGGACCAGCTCGCGGCCATGGGCACGATCTCGAAGGCGATGGCCGCGTTCCTGACCGCCGCGGTGGGCGGGCATCGCTCCCTGCTGATCGTCGGCTCGCCGGGCGCGGGCAAGACCACGCTGCTGCGCGCCCTGGCCCGCTGCCTGCCGGACATGGAACGCTTCGCCACCCTGGAGACCGAGTACGAGCTGCTCCTGCACGAGCTGCCGGGCCGCTTCCCGCTGATCCTGCCGGCGGAGGGCCGGCCGGCCACGGGGGAACGCGACCCGGGCGGCAAGGCGGCCGGTGAGGTGACCCTGGCGGACATTTTCCCGGAGCTGCTGCGGCACGGGCTGGAGCGGATCCTGGTCGGCGAGGTGCGCGGCGCCGAGGTCATCCCGATGCTGGCGGCGATGTCGCGCGGCTTGAAGGGTTCGATGGCCACGTTCCACGCCGACTCCGCCACCGGCACGTTCGAAGCCCTCGCATCCCTGCTGGGGGAGTACAAACCGAACTGGAACCACGCCGCGGCGATGGCCCAGATCGCTACCGCCGTCGACCTCATCGTCTACATCGACGCCGCCGCTACCCCAACCGGGCGCAAACACCGATTCGTGTCCGACATCGTCGAGGTCGGCCCCGTCGGGGAGAACGGTCAGCCCGCCACCACCAGCATCTTCGCCCCCGACCCGGGCCGACCGGACGATCCGCGCGGCTACCCACAGCACCTGCCCGAAGACCAAACCTGGTGCCACCGCGCCGGTTTCGACCTCGGCTGGCTGAGCGCCGCGAACGGCACCTGGTCGCAGCCCTGGGAGAGGGGTGATCGGGTATGACGATGATCCCGCTGCTGGCCGCGGTCTGCGGCGCCGCGCTCGTCGCCGGGATGCTCATGGTGGCTGGCGGCATCTACGGCCGCGCCCCGGGAACTCATCTAGCGACATCCGGTTCGGCGGCACGCTCGGCGGCGCTGGTGCGCTGGCGCCAGGCCGCGACCGGTAAGAGCGGCCGAATTGTCGCCCTAGCGCTTGTGGCGGGCGTTGTCGTTTGGGCGGTGTCGGGCTGGCCGGTCGCCGGGGTCGTCACCACGCTCGCCATACCCGGCTTGCCGTACTTCTTCGGTGCCGCCGCGATCGCCAAACGTCGTATCGACGCGCTACAAGGCTTGGAGGAGTGGGTGCGGCGCCTGGCCGATTCCATGGCCGCCGGCGCCATGCCTGTCCAAACCATCGTCACGGCCGCCGCCCACGCCCCGGCCGCCATTAAAGAGCCCGCCGCCCGGCTCGCCGCTGCACTGTCCGTGCCGCGCGGCGACCAGCAGCAAGCCTTGCGCCGCTTCGCCGAGGACATCAATGATCCGCTCGGCGACATGGTCGCCATCGCCCTGGGCATCGCGGCCACCGCGCCGTCGCAGCGAACCCCGGACCTGCTGCGCGTTCTGGCTAGGCAGCTCGCCGACGATGTTGCCGCCCGCCGGCGGATCGAAACCGACCGGGCCGAGCCGAGATCCGAGGCCCGCACCATCGTCATCGTCCAAATCCTGTTCGTCGTCGCCGTTGCCGCATTCACCTCCTACGCGAAGGTGTACGGCACCGTCACCGGGCAGCTCGTCCTCGCCGCCTTGGCCGCGATCGTCATCGGGGCGCTCGCCATGCTGCGGCGTCTGTCTATTGCGCCTAGCGCGACACGGCTCCTGGCAGACAGCGACGGGAAGGCCGGAAGCGCCGCTGGGCGAAGTGCTGCCGTTCGGCGAGACGCCGCCGCATCCGGTGGCACCGGGCTGACGGGGGTGTCGCGATGAGTGCGGCGACGCTGGGTCTGCTCGCAGCCGGCGGCACGGCCGGGCTCGGTATCGCCATGATCGTCGCCGCCCTGGTTCCGGGCCGGCCCGATCTACTCGCCGCTCTCCACATGCCCGGCCACGGTGGCGCTGCGAGTCTTGCCGCTGCGCCGGGACAGCCCGTAGAGCCGACCGGCGGGATCGCCGGGTTACAGACTCGACTCGAGACGTGGCTTGCCGCAACATATTTCACCGCCCCCGATAGGGACTTGGCGGTGATCGGGATGCGGCGCGGCGAATTCCTGCTCACCCGCGTCACCCTCACTGCGGCGACTCTTCTGGTCGGGCCGGTCTATCTGCTGATCTTCGCCGCGTTCGGACTTGATCTCCCCGTGACCATCCCGGTCGGTGTCGTGGCCGGGGGCGCTGCTCTCGTGTGGGTCGCCGTCGCCGGCCACGTCACGGGCAAGGCCGACCAGGCCAGGCTGGAGATGCGGCGCAGCCTGGTCGCCTACCTGCAGCTTGTCGCGCTGCACCGCGCCGCCGGGGCCGGCCCCGGCGCCGCCCTCGACGATGCCGCCGCGGTCTCCGAGCTGTGGACGTTTCGGCGGATCAAGAGCGCGATCGATTCCGCGACCCGTGCCGGGCACTCCCACTGGCGGGGCATCGCCGATCTCGCCGAGGAGATGGGAGTCGACGAACTCGCCGACCTGTCCGCGATCGCCGCTGCGGCCGGCACTCAGGGCGCGGCGATCTACGACACGCTGCTCGCCCGCGCCACCTCGCTGCGCGCCCAACTCCAGACCGACGAGATCGCCGCGGCGCAGGTGGCATCCGGGCGCATGGCCATCCCCAAAGCTGTGCTGGCGATGGCCACCATGGCATTCCTGCTCTACCCGGCGATCACCCAACTGACTGCAACCTGAAAGGCCCGATATGGCCTGTGATGTAACAAATTCCGCGTCCACCTGAGGAGTCGAAATGTCCATCCCGATGTCCATCACCATGCTGTATTCCACGGTCATGCTCACCGTGCACCGCCGTTTCCAGGCGCTGCGCCGTGAGCCGGACCGCGGCTCCGGCGGCGTCTCCCTGGAGCACGTCCTGATCGCGATCGGCGGCGTCATCGCCGCCGGCATCGTCGTCGCCGCGATCGCCGCCGTCATCAACTCCAAGACCGCCGACCTCAACCCCTAAACCAAGCCTCAGCACCAGCGATGATGAGAATCCGCTTCGAACCCGCAGCGCGGCACCGGACCCGCCGCGGCCGGCTCGGGCGCGCCCCGGCCAGCGCGGGTCGCTGGGATGGGGAGCGGGGCTCCGGCGGGGCGTCGCTCGGCTTCATCCTGCTCATGCCCGCGGTGCTGCTGCTCGTCTTCGGCGGCGTGCAGTTCGGCCTGCACTGCTACGCCAGATCCCTCGCGATCGCCGCAGCACAGGCCGGCGTACGCGCCGCAACCCAAGCCCCCGCCTCGGCCGAACGTGGCAGGCAGGCAGCCGAGGACTTCGTCACGAACGAGGCCGCTGGAACCCTCACAGATGCCGTCATCACCGTCACCCAGGCCGGGCAGCAGCTCACCGTGACCGTCACCGCCGCCGCACCGAACCTGGTTCCGCTCGCCCACCCGCACATCGCCGGCCACGCCTCCGCGAACGTCGAGACCCTGCCATGAGCACGATCGAACGGCCGCTGATGCGGGCGAGGTCGGATCGCGGCTCGGCCACGCCGGCCCTCGAACTGGTGCTGATCACCCCGATGATCCTGCTGATCATCCTCGTCGGCGTCGCCACCGGGCGCACCGCCTCCGGGCAATCCCGGGTCGAGCAGGCCGCGGCCGCCGGGGCGCGCGCCGCCAGCACCCAGCACACTCCTGCGGAGGCTCAAGCCGCGGCCCGGTCGGTTATCGCCGCAACCCTGCACAACCAGGGCATCGACTGCCAATCCGCCACCATCACCGTCGACGCGACAGGCCTGCAAACTCCGCCCGGCACACCTGCGCATGTCACGGTCACGGTCAACTGCACCGTCGCATGGGCGGACCTCGCGATCCCCGGCTGGCCCGGCAGCCACACCGTCACCGCCACCGCGGCCAGCCCGCTCGACCCGCGCAGGGAGACGCCGTGAAACCGTCACCAGCGCAAACCGTGTCGCGCGGCCGCACACTCGAACGGCACCCGAATCCGTCGACCGGTGCAGTGAAATCAAAGGAAGCTGAAGCGCGTGCCGCGGATTTCAACTCGGGGCACCAAATCCGACAGCCGCGACCTGGGCGCCAAGAAGTAAGCCTCGATTGGCACTCGGACGCCGGCTCCAGCGGGATGTCGCTGATGATGCTCGTCTCGGCGGTCGCGCTGGTGATGATCCTCGGCCTGATCCTCGACCGCGGAGCCAAGGCCCGCGCCCTCGACCACGCCGGCGCAATTGCCTCCGAGACCGCCCGGGCGGCGGCCGCGACATACCGGCCCGGCGACATCGCGATCGACCCGGCGGCTGCCGACCGGGCCGCGCAGGACTACCTCGCCGCGGCCGGCGCCACCGGAACCGTCACCGTCACGGGGCTCGACGTTACGGCGACCGCGACGCTGCGCCAGGCCACGGTGTTCCTGCCGTTGGTCGGCATCGACGCGTTCACCGTCACCGGATCAGGCCAGGCCCAGGTCGTCTACCAACAGGGAGGCACCCCATGATGGCATTCATCGCGCGCCAGATCCGCCGCCTCATCGCCCTCATGGCGCTGGCCGCGATGTTGATCGGCGCCCCCTACGCCCTCTACAAGCTCGGCCTGCCGCTGCTGCCAGACCACGTTCCGGGACTGGGCGAGATCTGGCAGCGCCTGACCGAACGCGACACCGGCCAGGTCTTCCTGGGCTTCCTCGTCATCGTCGGCTTCGTCGCCTGGGCCATCTTCGCCATCACCGTGCTGATGGAGGTGGCCTCGCGGATCGCGCACCGGCCGGACTGGCACCTGCCCGGCCTGCACCTGCCGCAAGCCGCTGCCGGTGTGCTCGTCGGCATGCTTATCGCCGGCACCATCGCCACGTCCGCCGCCCCGGCCATCGCCGCCAACCTGCCGCTGCTGCCGCGCCCCGCACCCGCCGCCGTCACATCTGTGGCGGCATCGTTTCATGCCGCGTCGCCCACCGCACGTCACGACCAAGCAGGGATGACGGCGCACCCGGCCGCGCCCACCCACACCGCCCGGCCCGCCGCCACGGCCGGGCCGACCTGGACCGTGTCGAAAGGCGACAGCCTGTGGTCCATCGCCGAGAAGACCCTGGGCAGCGGCCGCCGCTACCACGAGATCGCGGCCCTCAACCAAGGCCGCACCCAACCCGACGGCCGCACCCTGGAATCAGCGAACTTCCTTCTCCCCGGCTGGATTCTGCATCTACCCACCGACGCACGCCTCCCCGTCGGCGCCAGCGGCACCGCTGCGGATCAGGGCGCCGCCGCGCAGGCCGGCGACGAACGCCCAGCGGGCGAGACAGTCGTCGTCGAACCGGGCGACACGCTCTCCCAGATCGCCCTCAACGGACTCGGCGACGCCGCGCTCTACCCGCAGATCGCCGCCGCCAACCACATTGCCAACCCCGACCTCATCTACCCGGGCCAACCGATCCGCATCGCCGTACCCGATGGGAAGGGAGGTGGCGTGTCGCCCGGTGCACATAACCAAGTCGGCGCGGGTCCACGACGAGGCGATTCGACGCCGCACCACGACCACACCTCAGCAAATCCTCAGAGCGGCTCTGACGTCGACCGCGCAAGCGGCCCGGGCAACCGTGCCGCTGCCAACGGCGGAAGCAGGGCTGATGCCACTGCCGGCCGCGCCTCGGATCGGAGGGCTGAGGCCATCTTGGCGAACACTGCAGGGGCACCAAACAACAAACACACCGAATCCGAACTCGAGCATCAACCTGCCGTCGACGCCGAAGCGAACCCAGTACTTGCCGCGCCAAAGGCCGTGGGCTCAACCGCTTCCGCATCGACGATGTCGCAACGAACGATGACGCTCGGCGGCGCGACTGCCCTCGCCGCCGCACTCGCCTGGGCGGGCCTTCTCGCCGTGCGCCGACGACTCGCACGCAGGCGCCTCCCGGGGCAACGACCGGCATCGCTCACCGTCGAAGAGGCACAAATCGAACGGTCTATACACGAATCCGCGACAGCAGCCGCCCCGCAACGCCTTAACGCCGCGCTCCGATCAGTCACCGGGCCCCTGGCTGCGCATGCTCCTTCGGGAGTCGACTTGGTGCTGATTGGCGACGAGGCGATCGAGCTTCACCCGAGGATTCCAGCGCCGCCACCAGAGCCGTTCACCGGCACCGAGACCGTCTGGCTGCTCGACTTGCCTGAAGATGCCGAACTGAAAGGCGCCGAGACGCTTTCCGCGCTACCAGCTCTCGTCACACTGGGAACGTTGGACGATGGACGCCTCGTTGCTGTGGATATTGAGCACCTCGGTGCCCTCAGCATCAGTGGCGACCCGGATCGATGCGGAAATCTCGTCAACCACATCATTCTTGAACTGTCGCAATCCCCGTGGATGGACGGCATCCACGTCTCGGTGCACGGAGTGTCGGACAGCGTCTGTGCGCTTGACGGTGACAGGATTCAGGCCATCGAGGACCTTCAGGCCGCCACCCAATTCATGCGATACCAGGTCGAACACACCCGGAAGGTGCTCGGCGACGAGCCCATCGCCCACGCGCGAACCGAGACCACCTACTCGGACGCATGGGAGCCGCATATCGTCATCGCAAATTCCGGAGCTCTCGCAGAGATGCGCGGCATCGGCGAGCTCATCGAAGCGCTGGAACATGGTCCCGCCGCGGCCGCCGCTGTCATCGCGTGTGGCGACCGCGTCGACATCCAAACGAGGGTCACCGTCGACGCTGCCGGGGCGCTGCAGCTGCCGAAGCTGGGAAACATCGGTGGGATTACCGCAGCATCGGTCACCAATGCGGAATTCGCCGCGATCGTCGGCCTGTTCAGCCAGACCAACGTGGATGACCTGTCGGCCGACGAACCCTGCGTGACGGCGCCGACCGACCGCAACAACCCAGGCGACGAGACGGCCGAAAATGCCGCCCGCGGTGAGTCGCAGCCCGCAGATCAGATCGGCTCGCACGCTGCCGGCGCGCCGCAAACCCTTGATGCCGACCTCGCGGAGTGGTTCTCGGACAACCCGTCTCGCCCGAGAATCGCAATCCTCGGTGACGCGCACGTCGACGGCCTCGGCGTGCTCCGCGATAGACCGATCGCGCGTATGACGGAGTACGCCGTGTACCTCGCCCTGCACCCCGCAGGCGTCAGCGCCGACAAATTCGTCACCGACCTCTGGCCCGAAAACCGGCAGCCGAGCGATTCGACCCGGCGGGCCGACGTGTCGAGGTTACGAGCCTGGCTAGGGATGCGCGCCCCCAACGATCCCTTCCTGCCAACGATGAGCGGCCGCTACCAGCTGGTCGACCGGCTCGTTGACGCGGAACTCTTCGCGAGGCTGCGAGCCCGGGCTAAGTCGCACGCGCAACATGGCGATGCGCACGCAGCGATGGTCGACTACCAGTCGGCGCTACGCCTGGTGCGGGGGCCGGTGCTGCCCGAAGCCTCCGGGCCCGGATACACCTGGCTGTCCAACACCGATCGGATGGAAGACCGAATCCTGCCGACACAGATCGTCGACGCCGCGCACGCCCTGGTCGACATCGCACTAACGGTGGGCACTGCCATCGAGGCAGAGGCCGCGGCCGCAACCGGAAGGACCGCAGATCCGTACAGCATCATCCCACTGTGCGACATGGTCCGCATCGCTCTCGCCCAAGGCGATCGCGAAACCGCAAGGGCCTGGGCAGATCTCATGCTCACACTCAACGGCGTCGATCTGCCTGCTGACCTACCAGCGCCCTGCGGCGACATCGTTGCGGACCTGTATCGCGCGCCGATCCGCTCCACTCCCGCACGAGCCGCGCCATGATCTGGGGCGCTGCTGGTGGGCTGATAGCGACGCCGCTCATCCACCTCCTGGCGCAACGCACCCGACATGTCGCCGCCCGACAACAGGCGGCGGGTTGGGCCCTCCTCACGATCGGGTCGGTGATCATCGGGGCGGCGGCGATGCTCATTCGGCCCATTGCGGCCGCCGGCATCTACGCGACGGTGCTGGCTTTGCTTCTCGTCGCCGCGGCGGTCGACGCCACCGAACAGCGGCTGCCCAACGTCTTGACCATCGGAGGCGGCGGATTCGCGCTGGCAGGGCTCTCTGCGGTCACCGCCGTGACCGGTGCGGGTAGCCCCTGGCGCGCCATGGCTGGCGGCGCGATCTTTGGCGGATGGACCCTGTTGGCAGCACTCCTCGCCCGCGACGGCTACGGGCTCGGGGATGTCAAACTCGCGGCGGCTTGCGGAGTCCTGGCCAGCTGGCTTTCCTGGACGGCGCTGGCCGTCGCTATTTTGGCCACTCAGATCGCGATCGCCATCGCGCTTCTGCATGCCAAGGCCCGCGGCCGACAGCACGCCCCACTCGGTCCCGCGTTCGTCGTCGGCCTACTGGTGGCAATCGCCATCGCGCGTTCATGACGACGCCCCCGTTTCTGATCGTCGGGCACCGCGCCGGGGCGGCAGTCCGTGCCGACCGCACAGCGGCGATCAAGCTCGGCTGCTGGACCAGTCTCCGAAATCATCGCTCTACCGCGTGCGCCGATGCTGCTGGGTCGCGCTCTGCTGGAACGCGCCGCCTCGTTGGGGCATGCGGGATTCAGGCGCGAGTGTGACATAGCTGCCGGGCCGGCGGTTGACGGCGGCGCCCGGGTAGATGCGCACGTCGGAGTCCGGCAGCGCGGTGATGCGGGAGCGGCGGTGAGCTTCGACGTGCGCCCCGGCATACGCGATCGCGGACGCGTTCATGATGGCGACCGTGGCGGTGCCGGTGGCCGGGACGCGCAGTGTCACTTTGGCCGGGACTAGATCGGTGACGACGACGGCTTCGGTCCCCCAGTAGTTGACGTGCTCGACTGCCCAGACGAGCGTCTGCTGGCCGCGGACCCCGGGGATGACGGGCTGCCCGCGCCGCAAAGGAGCGTTGCTCGGCTCGACGCCGAGGGCCGGGAAGAGATCGTCGTCGATGTCCAGATCCCGACCGGTGTCGGCCATCCACGCCGTAACGTAGGCGGGGTACTGGGAGCGGGCGTTGCTGGGGCTGTCGGCCAGCAGATCCAGTTGCGGCAGATCGGTGCGATCCAGCGGCCGGATGTGCCAGGCGCGGATTTCGCCGGAATGTTCGGCGGGCATTTCCGCGTCCGCGGCGATCTGCGCGTTGTACTCGGTGTCACCGGGCAGCGCGGTGATCAACTCGTAGAGTTTGCTGGGGCCTTCGCCTGCGGCCCACATTGCTTGGTGCTCGGTGTAGCGGGCGAAGTACTCGTCGTCTGTATCGCCGGGCCTGAGCGCCAGCAACTCTGCGAGCGCCTCGACGGCGCGATCTGAATCGATGGCGTGCGGAGGTGACGGCCGGAAATCGGCGCTGGCAAATATGACGGTGCCCCGGTCGGTCAGCACATAGCCCAAAGCGCCGGGATCGTGCCGCGGCCCGCCGCCGGGCTCGATGAGTTCCAACCGCAGGTCGCCGGAATTGACGCTGCGCAGCAGCTCGCCGCCGTCACGCAGCCGCGCGGCAACCTGAGTGGTGTGTTGGTCTTGGACGGACATGACAGTGTGCTCGAGGGTCGCGGAGCCGACCATCCGTCCGCCGGCGATCACTGCCCAGCGGGTCGCACCGAAGCCGAGTGTCTCGACTTCGACGGTGACCTCGGCGCTAATCCGATCGATCAGCGCCGCCCGGTAACGGCCCTCGCGGCCGGGCTTGGCCACCTTGTCCCGCAGCGGATAGTCGTCGGGACTCTGGTGGTACGGGGCCGAAACGTTCCAGGCGTCGTCGGGGGCGATTCGCGCCGCGGCATTCTTCCAGGCGTGCAGGTAGGCGAAGTCCAGCTTTTCCGCGGCGTCGGCCAGATCCTCGATCACGTCTTCGGCGCCATACTCGCGGGCGAGCCGGGCGAGGGGCCCGTCATCGGGGCCGAAACCCACGTAGGCGACGCGCGGATCCACCACGACGGTGACGGCGTCGATGGGGGAGCCGGCCTCGGTCGACGGTTCGGTGCTTGTGCGCATCTTGAGCCTCCAAATCTGTGGCGTGCAACAGAAATCGAATGACGACGCAGCCGGTATTGGCGGGG
>ERZ778018.1712-NODE-1712-length-16574-cov-4.733216_pt1 | contig 16574 bp, 17 predicted proteins | sample MGYA00375748_ERZ778018 | MGnify/ENA primary metagenome ERZ778018 (study PRJEB29350, sample SAMN05509839) | bioreactor metagenome | biome: bioreactor; material: wastewater | place: South Africa: University of Cape Town | collected 2014-04-22 ... | reverse complement strand
GCCCTGGCCGCCGCGATCGCCGCGAAGCAGCCGCTGTCGACGGCGCACCCCGCGGCGGCGACCGGCGCGGATGACGACCTGCTGACCGTGCGGCGCGGCGCGGGGTGGGTGAACCTGCCGCTCGCCGCGCTCGTCCGGCGCGGCGCGGACGGCCGTGTCGGCATCGGCGCCGCCAGTCCGGCACAACTGCTGGAACTGGCCGGCGGATCGCCGAGGATGCGGATCGCGCCCGCCGCTTCGGAGCAGATGGGCGGGATCGAGATCGTCACCAACGGCGCGCACGATGCGTCGTTCACCGCTCGCGGATCGACGGGCGAGCTGAACATCTCGGTCGGACGTTCGCCCGGGTGGGGCGGGAGCATCCGCTTCATCACGGACACGAGCGAAAGGATGCGGCTGACCGCCGCAGGTAGCCTCGGTATCGGAACGGACGCGCCAGCCGAAAAATTGACGATTGCAAACGGCAACATATTGCTCCCCATGTCAACCGATACAGCGGGCGCCCTGCTGGGATATTCGGAGTTCTATCCGGCGACCATCGACGGCGTGAGAGTCCCTGTCTATGGCCTGAAATGGGCAAAACCCGCCAGCGAGAGCAACCCCCACGCTATCCTGGCGGGCCATGGCGGCGCGTGGATCGTCACCGGGGGCAATGTGCATCTCCGCGTCCTTCAGAGCGGCATCGTGTCCCCCGGCGCGGACAATGGCCAACCGCTGGGGGCTGCTGCCCACCGCTGGTCCGTCGTCTATGCCGGGACCGGCGCCATCAACACGTCGGATGCGCGGGACAAGACCTGGCGCGGCGCGCCGTCCCCGGCCGAGATGGCGGCGGCGAAGCGCATCGCGGCCGAACTCGGATTTTATCAATGGAACGACGCGGTCGCCGAAAAGGGCGAGGACGGCGCGCGGCTGCATTTCGGGGTGCGGGCGCAGGCGGTGTGGGCGATCATGGCCGACGAAGGGCTGGCCGATCCGGTCGGCATCGGGGCCGATCCGACCAGCCGCCATGCCTTTCTGTGCTGGGACCGCTGGGCGGAGGAGCGCGACGCCGAGGGACGGATCGTCCGCGCGGCGGGCGAGCGGTTCGGCATCCGCCCCGACCAGCTCGCGCTGTTCCTGATCGCGGCGCAGGAGGCGCGGCTCGCGGCGCTGGAGGCGGCGGCATGACCGGCGGCGCGGCGCTGGGTTCGCGTGCGATCGGCGACGCCAGCGGCCGCGTCCTCGCGATCGAGTGGCGCGGTCCCGACCGGGCGGCGCCGCCGCGCGCGCGCGTTCGCCTGGCGCCCGATCCGGCGCGCCGGATCGCGGTGGCCGGACGCTGACCGGAAAGGATCGACGATGGCGATGATGGTGAAGGATCCGGGGACGCGGATCGACTTCGAATTCGACTGGGCGGCGGCCTGTCCCGCCGGGCAGGCGGTGGCGGCGAGCGACTGGACGGTGTGGCCCGACGAGTCCGAGGGGGTCGCGGTGGCGGCGATGACGCACGGCCTGGCGCGCGCGACCGTGACGCTGGCGGGCGGGATCGCCGGGCGCGTCTATCGCGTCACCAACCGGGTGACGATGACCGATGGCCAGGTCGAGGAGCGGTCGATGGAGGTGCGGGTGGAGGAACGATGATGGTGGAGAGCCTGTTGCCGGGCGAGGTCCCGGTGAGCCTGGACGAGGCGCGCGGCTGGCTGCGGATGGGGGCGACGATCGACGATGCGGTCGTCGCCGGGCTGGTCCGTGCCGCGGCGAGCATCTGCGAGGCCTTTGTCGGCCAGTGGCTGATCGTGCGCGCGGGCGAGGAAAGCCTTGCCCTGCGCGGCGGCGCCCTGCGGCTTGCCGCGCGGCCGGTCGTCGCTGTCGATGCGGTGACGCTGCTGCGGCCCGATGGCGCGGAAACGGTGCTGGGCGCCGACCGCTACCGCGTGACGATCGCGCGCGACGGGTCGGCGCGGGTGGCGATCCACGCCGCCGGCGATGCCGAATATGCGCGCATTGCGTTTCGTGCCGGGATGGCCGCGGGCCCCAATGCGGTGCCCGAGGCGATCCGCCAGGGCCTGCTGCGCATGATCCAGCACCTCCACGCCGCGCGCGACGGTGCGGACGAGACGCCGCCGGCGATGATCGCGGCGCTGTGGCAGCCGTGGCGGCGGCGCACGCTGGGAGGCGCATGATGACGGGCGCGGAACAGGCGGTGCGCGCGAAGGCGCTGACGGTGCTGGGCGCGGACGACGCGCTGGCCGGGCTGGTGCACGGCGTGTTCGACGGCGTGCCGCCGCGCGCGAGCGCGCCCTATGTCTCGGTCGGCGCTGCCGAGGGCCGCGACTGGGGGACGAAGGACCGGCCCGGGTGCGAGGTGCGGTTGACGCTGAGCCTGACCGGTGCCGGGTTGCCGGCCGCCGCGGGCGGGGCGGCGGCGCGGATGGAGGCGGCAGCGCGCGCGCTGCGCGGCCCGGCGGGCGGCTGGACGGTCGTCGCGGTCAGGGCGCTGCGCAGCCGGCTGGCGTTCCGGCGCGAGGGCGGCTGGCGGCACGATCTGGTCGTGCGGTGCCGGTGCCTGGCGGGGGTGCGGGAGGAGGCGTGACCCGCTTCGGCGTCATGCCGCTCTGGGTCCCCGCCTTTGCGGGGACACGGGAACGCTTCGCTCAGGGACGACCGGGACAGGGGCGATCAGGAATCGCCGGGGAGGGTGTTGGTCGAGGAATAATCCTTGAACTTCTCGATGAAGTTCACGTGATAATCGTCGATCTGCATGTCGGCATTCTCGGTGGCGTCGGCCTCCGAATCGCCGCTCGCGCGGTCGAGCGCGATCACCGCCTGACGAAAGGCGGTGCGCTCCGCGGTGCAGGCACCCTTGATCGCCATTTCATATTCGGCGTCGCCCATCTTGCCCTCGAGCGACTTCTTGAGGTGGTCGCGCAGGCATTTGGTGAAGGCGGCGCGCGACGTGTCGACCGCGGCGGTGGGCGATGGTGCCGCCAAGGCCAGGAGCAAGCTTGTGATCAACATCCTGCGACTCCCCGTTTGCAGATGATTTGCGAAGGAGAATTAAACCATGGGGATCGAAAATGGGAGCGCTTTTCTGCTGAAGGTCGGCGATGGCGCGACGCCGCCCGCCTTCGGCACCGTCGCCGGGCTGCGCACGACGCAATTGTCGGTGAACGGCGAGGCGGTGAACGTCACGACCAAGGATTCGGGCGGCTGGCGCGAGTTGCTGTCGGGCGCGGGGGTACGGTCGGTTTCGGTGAGCGCGGCGGGCCTGTTCACCGGGTCGGCGGCCGAGGTGCGGCTGCGCGGCCATGCGCTGGCGGGCACGATCGACGATTATGAGCTGAGCTTCGAAAGCGGCGAGCGGCTGCGCGGGCGCTTCCTGGTGACGCGGCTCGATTATGCCGGCGATTACAATGGCGAGCGCCAATATGTGCTGGCGCTCGAGTCGAGCGGCGCGGTGGTCAGCCTGTGAGCGCGGTCGCGAACCCGCTGCGCGGCGAGGCGGTGCTGCGGATCGGCGGCACCGCGCATGTGCTGCGCCCGAGCTTCGGCGCGCTGGTTGCGGCGGAGGCCGAGCTGGGGCCGCTGTTCGCGCTGGTCGAGCGCGCCGCCGACGGGCGGCTGGCGCTGGGCGAGCTGGCCGGGCTGTTCTGGCACTGCCTTCGCGACCGGCCGGCGGAGCTGACGCGCGAGGCGGTCGGCGAAGCGCTGGTCGCGCAGGGGCTGGCGGCGGTAACGCCCGCGCTGCGGATGCTGCTCGGGCAGATATTGCAGGGGCGGTGATCGGTGACCGAGGAGGATGCCCACCCCGCTGCGGCTAGCCGGCAAGCCGGCAAGCCTCGCTGCCCCTCCCGCGAGCGGGAGGGGAGTTTCGGCGAGGCGGCGGCGCGATTGTCAGGGGTGATGGCGCGGCTGTGCGGGTGGCGGCCCGGGGAGTTCTGGGCGGCGACGCCGGCCGATGTGGCGGCGGTGCTGGCGGGCTGGGCGGCGCCCGGGGACGGCGCGGACGGCGTCGATCGCGCGGCGCTGGCGGCGATGATGGAGCAATATCCCGATGGATGACGAGATCGATGAGATGGTCGTCGCGGTGCGCGCCGACACCGGCGCCTTTCGCCGCGACATGGCGGCGCTGCGCGCCGAACTGGGCGCGCCGCTGGCCGATGCCGCCGATGCGGGCGCGCGCGGGATCGAGCGCGCGCTGGGCCGGGCGGTGGTGTCGGGCAAGCTGGGGTTCGAGGATCTGAAGCGGCTGGCGCTATCGGTGATGGCCGACATCGCGCGCGCGGCGGTGTCGGGCGGGGTCGGCACGGTGCTGGGCGCGGCGCGCGGCGGCGGGGGGCTGCTCGCGGTCGGGCAGAGCCTGGCGCTCGGGCTGCTCGGCGCGCCGGGCCGCGCGACCGGCGGACCGGTGAGCGCGGGGCGTGCCTATCGCGTCGGCGAGCGTGGGCCGGAGCTGTTCGTGCCGGGCGCGAGCGGGCGCATCGAGCCCGCGGCGGGCGCGGCGGTGCGCAATATCGCGATCACGGTGAACGTGCGCGGCGAAGCGGCGAGCGCGCCGGGACGGCTCGCGCAGACCGGGCGGCAGCTGGCGCGCGCGGTGCGGCGCGCGGTGGCAGAGGGCGAAGGCTGATGGGCTGGGCGCTCGTCGCGGCCGAGCCGCATCACCGCAAGGGCTGGATCAAGCGCTTCGACCCGCGTTTCTGGACCGTCGATTTCGCGCGGCCGATGATGGCGAGCGTGGTGACGACCGCGCCGACGGCACTGCGCGTCGAGGCGGTCTTTTACGACAGGGCGGACCTGGCCGGGCTGATCTGGGAAGCGGAGGACCGCTGGGACCACCCGCTGCTCGCCTATGAGACGCGGCGCGATTTCCGGCATGTGCGGCTGCGCTTCCGCTGGCGATCGGGCGGGGTGAAACCGCTCGACGCGCTGCACGGGCCGACGCTGACGATCGAGGGGCGCGACGCGGCGGGAAGCCCGCGCGCCTGGTACGTGCGGCTGTGGAACTATGCCGAGGGCAGCCCCGAGGATGCGGTGGTGACGCTCGATTTCGATGCGCTGGCCGGCGGTTTCCTGTTGCCCGGCGAAAGCGACCCGGTGTGGGCGGGCGACGTCGACCGATTGTTCGTCTCGCTGGTCGCGCCGGGCTATGACGGCGGCGCGGGCGCGCTTGCGGCGCCGGCGCAGGGCTGGGTCGAGGTGAGCGACATCGCCTGTTCGGGATCGGGGTCGGTGCTGGCGATCGGCGACGCGGTGCTGCCCGAACAGCGGCTGGGGATCGCGAACGGCTATGACGACTGCTATCACCTGACCCCGGCGCGGGTGGTGCGGCAGGTGGAGCAGCTCGGCTATCGCGGCGAGGTCGTCCATTATGTCGGGATGAGCCATTATATGCGGCTGGCGGCCGAGGGCGGCGGCTATCGCGTGCAGGCGGCGGGCGGGGTGCTGAACGCGCCCGCCGCGGCGTGGCACCGGGCGCTGGCGAGCGCCTGTGCGGGCGCGGGGCTGGGGCTGGTCTGGTCGCTCTCCTACGAATTGTTCGACGCCTATTGCCCCGAGGGCTGGAAGCAGCGCGACGCCGACGGCGCGCCGGCGCTGACCGGGTGGGAGCCGCCGTCGACCCTGCTGTCGCCGGCGCATGCCGAGGCAATGGGGTGGCTGCAACTCGTCGCGCGGGCGTTCGCGGCGATCGGGCGCGACGCGGGCCTGCCGGTGAAGTTCCAGGTCGGCGAGCCGTGGTGGTGGGTCGCGGCGGACGGGCGGCTCTGCGCCTATGATGCCGCGACGACGGCGATGCTGGGCGCGGCGAGCGTCGCGATTCCCGATGTGCGCGGCGCGCTGGACAGCGGGCAGCGCGCAATGCTTGACGCGCTGGGCGCACTGTTGGCGGGATCGACCGCGGCGCTGGTCGCGGCGGCGCGCGACGAGGCGGGGGCGGCGCCCTTCACGAGCCATCTGCTCGTCTATCTGCCGACGGTACTCGACCCGGCGGCGCCCGAATTGCGGCGCGCCAATGTACCCATGGGCTGGGCGGCGCCGGCGTTCGACGTGCTGCAACTCGAGGATTACGACTGGGTGACGGGCGGGCGCGGGGCCGAGACCGATGCGGCGCGCGCCGCGATGGTCGCGCGGCTCGGCTATCCCGTCGCGGATCAGCATTATTTCGCGGGCTTCGTGCTGCGCGGCGAGGATCGCGGGCAATGGCGCGCGATCGCCGAGGCGGCGGCGCGGGCGCGCCGCGCCGGGGTGACGCGCGCCTTCGTCTGGGCGCTGCCGCAGGCCGCGCGCGACGGTTTCGTGGCCTTTGACGGGGAGGAAGAGATGCAGGCTTTCGACGCGGTGGATTTTCCGCTCGCGATCGGGCGCGAGGCGATGGTCGCGACCGAATTCTCCACCCAGATCGTCGCTTCGCCCTCCGGGCACGAGCAGCGCGCGAGCGAATGGGCCGATGCGCGGATGCGCTACGACGCGGGGCCGGGAATCCGGTCGGAGGCGGATGTGCGGCGGCTCGCCGATTTCTTCCGCGCCCGGCGCGGCGCGCGGCTTTCGTTTCCGCGATCCGTTCGATCACAGCTCGGCGGCGGACGGCGGGCCGCCGGGCTTTGCCGACCAATGGCTGGGCATCGGCGACGGGGCGCGGCGGCAGTTCGCGCTCGTCAAGCGCTATGGCAGTGGCGAGGCGGCGCAAGCGCGCGCGATCCGGCTGCCGGTCGCGGGCAGCGTCCGCGCGTCGGTGGGCGGGGTCGAGACGGCAGCCTTTACCTTGACGGGCGATGGCGAGGTCGCGTTCGACGTCGCACCGGCGGATGGCGCGGCGGTGCGCGCGGGCTTTCTGTTCGACGTGCCGGTGCGTTTCGCCGAGGATCGGCTGGAGGTCAGCCGCGCGACTTTCCTCGCGGGCGAAGTGGCGAGCGTGCCGCTGGTCGAGGTGCGGGCGCCATGGTGAGCGCGATGACGAGCGTGGACGACGATTTCGGCGCGATGACGGCGGCGCCCGCGTGGCTGCGCGCCGAAGTCGCGACGCTCGCCTGGTGCTGGCGCCTGTCACGACGCGACGGGGTGACGATCGGGCTGACCTCGCACGACCGCGACCTGTTCGTCGGCGGGCTGCTCTATCGGGCCGCGCCGGGAATGAAACCGTCAGCGATCGAGACGCGCGACAGCCTCGATACCGAGACGCTCGACCTGCAAGGCGCGGTGGCGAGCGACGCGATCGCGGCGGACGATCTTGATGCCGGGCGCTGGGACGGCGCGGCGCTGCGGCTGTTCGTGACCGACTGGGAGCATCCCGAGGCGGCGCCGGTGACGGTGGCGCGCGGGATGCTGGGTGCGATCGAGCGGCGCGGCGCCGCCTTTTCGGCCGAGTTGCAGGGGGTGACCCGGCTGCTCGACGGGCCGGCGTGCCCCGCGACCTCTCCTTCGTGCCGCGCGTCGCTCGGCGACCGGGCGTGCCGGGTCGATTTGGCGCCGCGGACGCACCGGCGCCGCGTCGTCGCTGTCGCCGGGCGGTCGGTGACGCTCGATGCGGCGGTGGGGGGCGGGGCGATGGCCTTTGGCGAACTCGTCTGGATGGAAGGGGCGGCCTGCGGGCTGGCGAGCCCGGTGATCGCGGCCGACGGCGCGGTGCTGATGCTGGCGGAAACGCCGGGCGTGCCTCTGGACCTGCCGGTGCGGGTGCGGCTGACCGAAGGGTGCGACAAGCAGCTTTCGACCTGCCGCGACCGCTTTGCCAATGCGATCAACTTTCGCGGCGAGGCGCATCTGCCGGGCAACGACCTGCTGACGCGATACCCCGGTGGATGAGATCGGCGCGCGCGCCTTTGCGGCGGCGCGTGGGATGATCGGCGCGCGGTTCCGGCCGCAGGGGTGCGACCCCGCGACCGGGCTCGACTGCGTCGGGCTGGTATGGGCGGCCTATGCCGCGGCGGGGCGGCGGCTGCCGCGGCCGCGCGCCTATCCGCTGCGCGGGTGGAGCGATGCGCGGATCGTCGCGGCGCTGCGGGCGGCGGGGTTCGCGCGCGATGAAGGCCGCGTCGCGATGGGCGATGTCGCGGTGATCGCGCTGCCCGCGCAGCAATTTCATCTGGGGCTGCTGGGCGGCGAAACGATGGTTCACGCACATGCCGGACTGCGGCGCGTGGTCGAGACGCCGCTGGACGATACGGCGCGGACGGCGGCGCGATGGCGGCTGGATTGAGGAGGGACGGACATGGCAACGCTGGTGCTGACGGTGGTCGGCGGGATCGTGGGCGGCCCGGTCGGCGCCGCGATCGGCGCGGCGATCGGGCAGCAGGCCGACGCGGCGATCTTTCGCCCCAAGGGCCGCGAGGGACCTCGCCTCGCCGACCTGAAGGTGCAGGCATCGACCTATGGCCAGCAGATACCGCAGCTGTTCGGGACGATGCGCGTCGCGGGCAGCGTGATCTGGGCGACCGACCTGATCGAGCGGCGCAGCAAGCGCGGCGGCGGCAAGGGGCGCGCGTCGGTCACCGAATATAGCTATGCCGTGTCGCTGGCGGTGGCGCTGTCGTCGCGGCCGATCCGCGCCATCCGGCGCATCTGGGCCGACGGCAACCTGCTGCGCGGCGCGAGCGGCGGCTTTCAGCAGCGCTGCACCTTTCGCTGGCATGACGGCGGCGAGGACCAGCCCGCCGACCCGCTGATCGCCTCGGCGCTCGGTCCGGCGTCGGCCAGCGGCTTTCGCGGCATCGCCTATGCCGTGTTCGAGGAACTGGAACTCGGCGCCTTCGGCAATCGCATTCCGTCGCTGACCTTCGAGGTCGAGGCCGATGTCGGGGCCATCGACGCCGGGCTGGTCGGCGATACGCTGTTCGGCGAAGCGGGGCGCTGCCTCGGCGGGACGCGCTTCGCCGGCTATGCGGCGTCCGGCGACCGGTTGCGCGAGGCGCTGGCGCCCTTGTTCGATGCCGATGCGGTGCGGCTGGCCAGCGACCCCGGCGGGTGGCGGCTGGCGCCTGCGGACAGCCCGCGCGCGCCGGTGCTGCTCGCCGGTTTCCGCGAAGCGCGCCGCGAAGAGGCGGCACGCGACCGGGTCGAGTGCCGCCGCGCGCCGCTGGCCGATGTGCCGGGAACCATTCGCCTGCGCCATTATGATCGCGAGCGCGATTATCAACTCGGCCAGCAGACCGGTCCGGTGGCGGGCGGCGGCGCGGCGGAGCAGCGGATCGATCTGCCCGCCGTCCTGTCCGCCGCGGCGGCACGGGCGCTGGCGCAGCGGCTGGCTGCCGCGGCGGCCGACGGGCGTGAAAGCTGCGTCTGGCGAATGGACCTGGCGGCGCTCGCGCTGCCGGTGGGGGCGGTGGCGATCGCGGGCGACGGCAGCCGATTGCGGATCGCCGCGCGAACGGTTCGCGATACGCAGGTCGAAGTCGAACTGCGGCGGCACCAGCCGCTCGACCTCGACGCGCTGGCCGCCGATTCCGGCGCGCCGGTGCGCGCACCCGACTGGCCGGAAGCGACGGCGCTGGTGCGCGCCTTCGACCTGCCGAATCTGGGCCCGGCGGCGGCGACCGCGCCGCAGGTCGTGATCGCGGGCGCAGGAAGCAATGCGGGGTGGCGCGGTGCCGACACCTGGTTCGTGCCGATGCCCGATGCCGCGCCGATGCCGCTGGGCACGCTGCGCCCGGCGGCAGCGCTGGGCGTGCTGGCGGAGCCGCTGGCGCCGGGCGGCGCGCTGCTGTTCGACGATGCGGGCGCGGCGATCGTCGCGCTGATCGATCCGGCGATGGAACTGGAGGCGGTGAGCGACGCGATGCTGCTCGGCGGGGCGAATCGCGCGATGGTCGGCGACGAACTGGTGCAGTTTGGCGGGGCCGAACCGCTCGCGCCCGGGCGATGGCGGCTGACGCGGATGCTGCGCGGCCGCGCGGGCACCGAAAGCGCGGTGGCGCATGCGGCGGGAACGCCCTTCCTGCTGCTCAACGATCCCGCGCTGCTGCCGATCCCCGCCGACCATGGCGAGTGGGTGGCGGGCGGCGGCGCGCGCCTGCAATGGGCGGCGTGGAACGACACGAGCCTTTCCGACCTGCCCGTCCCGGCGGGCCTGCGCGCGCTGCGCCCGCTTGCGCCAGTGCATGGCCGGGTCCGGCCCGATGGAGAAGGCGGACTGGTCATCGGCTGGGCGCGGCGGAGCCGGGCCGACGGCGGCTGGCGCGACCATGTCGACCTGCCGCTCGGCGAGACTCGCGAGTTGTATCGCGTTTCGCTCGAACCGGCGGCCGACGGGATCGGGCCGTGGGACCTGGAGGTTCCGATGCTGCGCCTGACGGCGGCGGATGCGGACGCGCTGGCGCCCGGCAGCCTGATCGCGATCCGTCAGATCGGCGATGCTCTGTCGTCGGCACCGCTTCTTCTAACTCTTAAATAGAAAGGATATTCGGCATGACCGACCTGCCCGTCACCGCGCGGTTCGCGCTGCCCCTGCTCGTGCAGGCGCAGGCGCAGAAGGAGATCACGCATAACGAGGCGCTCGTACTGATCGACGCGCTGCTGCAGGCGAGCGTCGAGGATGGGCCGCTCGCCGCGCCGCCGGCGGCGCCGGATGCGGGACAATGCTGGATCGTCGGTGCCCCGGCGAGCGGCGCGTGGGCGGGGCGCGAGGCGGCGCTGGCGGTATGGACGGCCGGCGGCTGGCGCTTCGCCGAGCCTCGGCCCGGGATGCGGGTCGTGCGGTCGCGGGACGGGGCGTGGCTGCGATTCGCGGACGGCGCGTGGGTCGAACCTGGCGCGGTCGCCCAGCCGGTGGGTGGAGCGACGGTCGATTCCGAGGCGCGGACGGCGATCGAGGCGCTGATGACCGCGCTCAAAGCGCATGGCATGCTGATTTAGAGGGGTTTTTTCGTTGCATTCGGGGCTCAACTGCGACTTTTTGGCAACAGATTAGCGATTTGTTATCTTGCGTGGAACCAAAGCCGCGAGTAGGACGTCTGTCGAGACGTATATCTCAATTGAAAGGGGAATCTGTTATGAGGAAGCTAGCCGTCGCCGTGGCGTTGGCCTCCACTGCCCTCGCGTCGCCCGCCGTGGCGCGCGACAACTCTTGGTATGTTGGTGTCGGTGGTGGTGTCACGATCGTCGAGGACATCGACCTCGATATCGGCACTGCAGCCAATGCTGTCAGTCTGGATCACCGCAAGGGATATGATTTTGAAGGCGTCGTCGGCTACGACTTCGGCGGCTTCCGCGCGGAAGTGGAAGTGGGCTATCGCGAAGCCGATATCCGCAACGCATCCGTCAATGCGCCGGGCGTTCCCGCCTTGGCCAACGGTGGTCCTCTCGTGACCGGCAACTACCCCATGAACGGCGACAGCAATGCGCTGAGCTTCATGGTCAACGGTATGTTCGACTTCGGTGACGATGACGGCATCCAGGGCTTCATCGGCGGTGGCGCGGGTGTCGCTCGCGTTTCGGTCCAACCCGTCTTCGCGGGTGCCTGGCTTGACGATTCGGATACCGGTTTCGCCTGGCAGGCGATCGCGGGCGTCCGCGCGCCGATCAGCAACAACTGGGATGTCGGCCTGAAGTATCGCTTCTTCAACGCCGATGGTCTCGACCTGGTCGACCAGCTCGGCCGCGACGTGTCGGGCCGTTTCCGTTCGCACTCGCTGCTCGGGACGCTGACCTACAACTTCGGTGGAGCCGAGGCGCCCCCGCCGCCGCCTCCCCCGCCGCCGCCGCCTCCCCCGCCGCCGCCGCCTCCCCCGCCGCCTCCGCCGCCTCCGCCGGTCGTGTGCGCACCGGGACCGTATATCGTGTACTTCGACTGGGATCAGTCGGCGATCACGCCCGAAGCGGCTTCGACGCTGGACAACGCGATCAGCGCCTACAACCAGGGCTGCAGCGGTCAGCAGGTCATGCTCGCCGGTCACGCCGACCGTTCGGGTTCGGCCAAGTACAACGTCGGCCTGTCGCAGCGCCGTGCCGACGCGGTCAAGGCGTATCTGACCGCGCGTGGCGTCTCGGACGGCTCGATCACGACGCAGGCGTTCGGCGAAACCCGCCCGGCGGTTGCGACCGCCGACGGGGTCCGCAACGACCAGAACCGTCGCGTGGAAATCACCTACGGTCCGGGTTCGGGCATGTAAGATCGATTTCCAGCCCGAAAGGGCTCGGACGAAAAGCGAAGGGCGGCATCGAAAGGTGCCGCCCTTTCTTTTTGGGCTGGTGGCGGCACTTTATGCTCGGACCGGGAGCTTTGCACAGGGGCGCGGAACGGAAACCTGGGAGCGGTGCGCTCGAATCGCTGTTGCTTGCTTTGAGCGTGTCGGAATCCATCCCGAGAATCCGCGAGGCATTTGCGAGGATTAATCGTCTCTGCGCGGCTCAACGAAAAGCGGAGCTTCGACAAGCTCAGCGCGAGCGGAAGAGAGGGTGGCTCGAATTTATCGGACGCCGTTCCAAGAATTTACCCGGACGGACGGGATGGATATTCGTCGCGGAAAAGCAGTCATTCTTCCGGAAAGGGTTAAGTCGGCGGGATCGAGGGCTTTGATGACTCTATCGCTCTCCACACCATCGCGTGAAGTGGAAGTCTCTGCGATCTCTGCGCCTCTGCGCGAATTTCATGGCCTCAGGCATCGTGTTGCTGCACGCTGAATGCCCGGTTCCGCCGGGCGGTCAGGTGGTCGGGGCGGTGCCGGGACGCAGATATTGCATCATGTAGCCGACATAGTCGGCCTTGCCGAGCGGGACGCCCATGTGGCGCATCACCGCATAGGCGGCGACGAGGTGGAAATAATATTGCGGCTGCGCCCAGTCGCGGATGTAGCTTTTCGCGTCCATGTCGAAGGCCATGCCGTTGGGCAGGTCGAAGCTGACCGGCCGCGCAGGGTCGGCGTCAACCGTCGCGGCATCGACGGTGTCGAGCCAGGCGAGGGTCGCCGCGATCTGCTCCTGAAGCCCGGCGAAATCGGCGGCGTCTTCCGCAAGCGCGGGCGCGCCCGCGGCGCCGAGGCGCGCAAGCGGCTGGACCGCCTGAAGGCAGGTGAAGCGGACCTGCGCCGCGAGCGGGAACATGTCGGGCGCCAGCCGCGCCGCGATGAACTGCAACTCGCCGACATTGTTCGCGGCGCCCCAGGCGAGCGCCTTTTCGAGCTGGGCCGAGAGGGCGCGCAGTCCGTTGGCGTAGGCGGGGACGGTGAGATCGTACAGCATGACGGGCATCCTTCGAGCGCTGGAGGGGATCGCGGGGTCAGACCGCGGCCATATTGTCCTGAAATTGCAGGCGCGCGAGGCGGGCGTAGAGCCCGTCGGCGGCGACGAGGTCGTCGTGGCGCCCTTCCTCGACGATGCGCCCCTCATCCATCACGACGATCCGGTCGGCGGCGCGCACCGTCGCGAGGCGGTGCGCGATGACGATCGTCGTCCGGTCGTGCATCAGCGCCTCGAGCGCGTCCTGCACGAGCCGTTCGGACTCGGCGTCGAGCGCCGAGGTGGCTTCGTCGAGCAGCAGCAGCGGCGCGCGGCGAAGCAGCGCGCGCGCGATCGCGACGCGCTGGCGCTGCCCGCCCGACAGGCGCGCGCCGCCCTCTCCCATGAAGGTATCGAGCCCCTGCGGCAGGCGGCGCAGGAAATCCTCGGCGTTGGCGGCGCGCGCGGCCTCCCACAATTGCTCGTCGGTAGCGGCCCAGTTGCCGTAGCGCAGATTGTCGCGCGCCGACGCGGCGAAGATCACCGTTTCCTGCGGCACCATCGCGATGCGCGCGCGGATCGCGGCGGGATCGGCCTCGGGAAGCGGGACGCCGTCGAGCAGCACCCGGTCGTGCTGCGGGTCGTAGAAGCGCTCGGCGAGCTGGAACAGCGTCGACTTGCCCGCGCCCGAAGGCCCGACGATGGCGACTGTCTCGTTCGGGCGGACGGTCAGCGAGAAATCGTGGAGCGCGGGCATGTCGGGCCGCGTCGGATAGCGGAAGGTCACATGCTCGAAGGCGAGCGTGCCGACCGGCGGCTCGGGAAGCGGGCGCGGATGCGCGGGCGGGGCGATATCCGGTTCCGCCTCCAGCAGTTCGCCGAGCCGCTCAGCGGCGCCCGCCGCGCGCAGCAGGTCGCCATAGACCTCGGTCAGCGCGCCGAAGGCGCCCGCGACGAGGCCGCCGGTCAGGACGAAGGCGGCGATGGTGCCGCCAGTGATCGTCCCCGCCGCCACACCCTCTGCCCCGTACCAGAGCAGGGTGGTGATCGCACCGAACAGCAGGCCGATCACCGTTGCCGTGATGAAGGCGCGCAGCCGGATGCGGCGCTTGGCGGTCGCGAAATTGGCCTCGACCGCGGCGGTGAAGCGGTCCGCCTCGCGCGGTTCCTGGCCGAACGCCTGGACGATCTTCATCGCTCCCAGCTGTTCGGCGGTGGTCGCCCCGATGTCGGCGACGCGGTCCTGGCTGGTGCGCGACACTTTCTGGAGGCGGCGGCCGAGCAGCACGATCGGCATGATGATCACCGGAATGCCGACGAGGATGCCGCTGGTGAGCGCGGGCGACAGGGTGAACAGATAGGCGATGCCGCCGATGCCCATCACCAGGTTGCGCAGCGCCACCGACACCGTCGTGCCGACGATCTGTTCGATGATCGCGGTGTCCGACGTCATGCGCGAGGCGATTTCGGACGGCCTGTTCTCCTCGAAGAAGCCGGGCGCGAGCCGCAGCAGGTTTTGCTGCACCGCCTCGCGGATGTCGGCGACGGTGCGTTCGCCGAGCCAGCTCACGAAATAGAAGCGCAGCGCCGTCGCCGCGGCGAGGAGCAGCACGATCAGATAGAAGAGGCGGAAATGCGGCGCGACATCGCCGCCGCCGGCGACGAAGCCGCTGTCGATCATCTCCTTGAACTGCCAGGGGATGGCGAGCGTCGCGAGCGCCGCGACGCCGAGCGCCACCGCCGCCACGAGCAGCGCGAGCGGATAGCGGCTGGCATAGCGCCAGACCATGCGCAGGCTGCCGAGCTTGCGTCGCCGCGGCTCGGACGGGTCGGCGGGGGCGGATTGATCGGATGCGGTCGCCATCGCCGACGGCCCTAGCAGCCGCGGTGGGGACGCTCAATGTCTGAGAATGGCGCTGCGCTTCACAAGGCTTGAAGCGGCACGACAGGATCGCCCGCGACCGGCACTTTTTCCCGATAATCTCGCGCTTGCGCCGTCGTTGGTGGCTTTGATGCATTGCACAATGGAACCGAAGGCGTAAGACTGGCGCGAAAACAGGGGGCGCAACACGCGCCGGAACGGACGCGAGGAACGACTGCACGATGCTGTATCAAGCCTTTGACTTACAGAAGAGCTGGCTCGCCGGGGCGAGCGCATTGGCCACCGCGGGGGCGCAGGCGATCCAGCATCCCGCCAACCCGCTCGGCTATTTCGGCGGTAGTCCGATGTTCGCCTCCGCGCTCGAGGTGTTCGCGCATGCGGCGGCGCCGCGCGGCAAGCCCGCCTTCGATCTGTACGAGACGGTCGTGGACGGCGAAGCGGTGCGGGTGTCCGAGGCGATCGAGGCGCGCAAGCCGTTCGGGCAACTCAAGCATTTCAAGCACAAGGGCGCGAAGGGGGCGCCGAAGCTGCTGATCGTCGCGCCGATGTCGGGCCATTATGCGACATTGCTGCGCGGCACGGTCGAGCGGATGCTGCCCGATCATGACGTGTGGATCACCGACTGGCGCGACGCGCGCAACGTGCCGTTGACGGCGGGGCGCTTCGACCTCGACGATTATGTCGACTATCTGATCGACTGGCTCGGCCATATCGGGCCGGGCGCGCATATGCTCGCGGTATGCCAGCCGTCGGTGCCGTGCCTCGCCGCCGCGGCTGTCATGGCGGCCGACGGACACAAGTGCCGGCCGAAGACGCTGACGATGATGGGCGGACCGATCGACACGCGCAAGGCGCCGACCGCGGTCAACCAGCATGCGACGACGCGCCCCCATGCCTGGTTCCAGGAAAATGTCATCGCGACGGTGCCCGCCTATTATCCGGGCGCCGGGCGCCGCGTCTATCCCGGCTTCCTCCAACTTGCGGGCTTCATGTCGATGAACCTCGGCAACCACATGATGAGCCATTGGGAGATGTTCAAGCATCTGGTCGACGGCGATGGCGAGAGCGCGGACAAGACCAAGGAATTCTACGACGAATATCGATCGGTCTGCGATATGACGGCTGAATTCTACCTCCAGACCGTCGACGCCGTGTTCCAGCGCCACCTGCTGCCCAAGGGCGAGATGGAACATCGCGGACGCAAGGTCGACCTGACCGCAATCGAGGATATTGCGATGCTCGCGATCGAGGGCGAGCGCGACGATATTTCGGGGATCGGCCAGACCAGGGCGGCGCTGACGCTCGCGAAATCGCTGCCCGCGGAGCGCAAGAAATATCTGATGGCGAAGGGCGTCGGCCATTACGGCATCTTCAATGGCCGCAAGTGGCGTGAAGAAATTGCGCCGGTAGTCGAGCAGTGGATACGCGCCAACGGGGGGTGAGAGCGGCTTTCGGCTGAGAGTCGTCATTCCCGTTTTTCACTTCATTGGTCCCGCGAATGCGGGAACCCAGGGGCCGGTCAGCCGACGCGCGTTCTGGATTCCCGCTTTCACGGGGATGGCGA
>ERZ778018.1711-NODE-1711-length-16583-cov-9.518817_pt1 | contig 16583 bp, 9 predicted proteins | sample MGYA00375748_ERZ778018 | MGnify/ENA primary metagenome ERZ778018 (study PRJEB29350, sample SAMN05509839) | bioreactor metagenome | biome: bioreactor; material: wastewater | place: South Africa: University of Cape Town | collected 2014-04-22 ... | reverse complement strand
GGAACAAAGCCGCTAGAAAAACAGGCATGTATAAGATTACATTTTGAATGGTCTTGTACATGCTAATTCTATTACTACTACAAATTCTAATAATCGTATAATCTCCTAGTCTTAATAAGGGGGCATATCAGGTGAAAAATTGCCATAGCTATGCTATGTATTAACCTATACCTTATATTTGTCATATTTAATCAAACTAACCTCCTTATCATGAAATTCATAAAAATCCCCAAAAAATACCAACTATTAGCTTATTTAAAACTTGTTGTGTGTAGTTTATTATACTCATTTAGTATTTCTTCTATAGCTGCGCAACAAATTCCTATACCATACTTCCTACTCGCAAGTTGGTTGATAACTCAACAAAGTTCTTTAAATAACACTCAAAGTGAGCAAGAATCTAACCAAGAGGCTTCTACTACAGATCCTGCTAAAAAACTAAACGAACTTATCGAAAGGGCAGAGAAGGGGGATGCAAAAGCACAGTACGAAGCGGGTAGAAAATATTATCAAGGAAAGAAAATCTCTCAAGATTACAAGCAAGCTTTTAAGTGGTTTACTAAAGCTGGAGTTCAGGGTAATGTAGATGCACAGGTAGGGATTGCTAGCATGTATTACGACGGAAAGGGTGTGCAACAAAACTATGCTGAAGCTCTTAAATGGTTTACTAAAGCAGCAAAGCAGGGATATGTAAACGCTCAGCATAACTTAGCTGTTATGTATTATCAGGGCCAAGGTACTAAAAAAGATCTTAAGAAAGCATTCGAGTGGTTTAAAAAAGCAGCAGAGAAAGGGAAAGCAGATTCACAAGAAATTCTTGGTACTATGTATCATAATGGAGATGGGATAAGTAAAAACTATAAAAAAGCTGTTAGCTGGTTTGAAAAAGCTGCAATACAGGGAAATGCAGATGCTCAATTTAAGCTTGGAATGGCTTATGTTAACGGAGAGGGTATTAAACACAATAACTCACAAGCGTTTAAATGGTTTGAAAAAGGAGCTAAACAAGACAATGCCAAGGCACAAGCGTATTTAGGCGATATGTATTATTACGGTAAGGGGGTAGGAAAAAATGTTGTACAGGCCGTTAAATGGTATAAGAAAGCAGCAGAGCAAGGTATAGTAGAAACACAATTTTTGCTTGGTATATTATACCATCAGGGATATGAAATAGAGCAAGATCATATAGAAGCTTGTAAATGGTTTACAAAGGCAGCAGAAGAGGGAGATGCTATTGCATAAACTCAGTTAGGGGTTATATATTATTATGGTGAAGGTGTACCGCAGAATTATGCAAAGGCTTTTAATTGGTTTAAAAAAGCTGCAGAAGAAGGAAATTTAACTGCACAGTATAACCTAGCTCAGATGTATGTAGATGGTAGAGGTACTGAAGCAAATTTCCAGGAAGCTATTAAATGGTATAAAAAAATTGGTGAACAAGGTGATGATGAGGTGCAGCTAAATTTAGGAACTATATATTATACAGGTGATGGGGTAGAGCAGGATTATACAGAAGCTGTAAAATGGTTTACTATGGCAGCAGAACAAGGAAATATATCAGCACAAAATAATCTGGGGCTAATGTATCGAAATGGAGAAGGTGTTAAACAAGATTATCAATTGGCGCTTAAGTATTTTAAGCCACTAGCAGAAAAAGGTATAGCCGCTTCACAAACCAACGTAGGGCTTATGTATAGGATGGGGCAAGGTGTAGCAAAAGACATATCTGAAGCCATTAAATGGTACAAAAAAGCAGTTGAGCAAGGTTATGTAACTGCCCAGTATTATCTAGCTTCTATCTATTATTGGGGAGAAGAAACCCAACAAAATTATACAGAAGCTGCCAAGTGGTATGAAAAAGCTGCAGAACAAGGGCATGAGGATGCTCAACTGAAACTTGGCTTTATGTATAGTGAGGGGCAAGGTATTTCTCAAGATTTTACAGCAGCGTTGAAGTGGTATAAAAAAGCCGCAGAGCAAGGTAATGTTGCTGCACAAAACAATATAGGGGGCATGTATTACGCTGGCCAAGGCGTACCACAAGATTTTAATGAAGCATTCAAATGGCTTAAACAAGCTGCATTGCAAGGAGATCCGTATGCTCCAAATACCCTAGGACGTATGTATGAGAAAGGAGAAGGCGTAAAGCAAGATTACATTGAAGCTATTAAATGGTACAAACAAGGAGCCGCACTCGGCAATATGGATGCTCAATATAGCTTAGGGCTTATGTATGAACATGGTAAAGGAGTCCAGCAAGATATGGCTGAAGCGGTTAAGTGGTATAAAAAAGCAGCAGAACAAGGGCCCTCAGAATTTCAATATACGATTGGGCTTATCTATTATGATGGCAGGGGAGTACAACAAGACTATGCTCAATCTTTCAATTGGTTCAAACAAGCTGCAGATCAAGGACATATAGGGTCGCAAAATAACCTAGGCTTTATGTATGGAAAAGGAGAAGGGTTAAAGCAAGATCATGTAAAAGCCTTTACCTGGTTTAAAAAGGCTGCGGAGCAAGGTGATGAAACAGCTAGCTATAACGTAAGTATGATGTATTACCGTGGCGAAGGCGTAAAGAAGAATATTGCCGAAGCACTAAAATGGCTTATAAAAGCAGCTGAGCAAGGAAATCCTTCTATCCAATACGAGATAGGTACTCTATATTATCAGGGCGAAGAGATTGGACAGAATTATACAGAAGCGTTTAAATGGTTTGAGAAAGCAGCAAAACAGGGTAGTCCAGAAGCACAATTTGAACTTGCTGGTATGTATTATCAAGGCGAAGGAATAGCACAAAACTATGATGAGGCTTTGAAATGGTACCGAAAAGCTGCAGAACAAGGCTTCTCAATAGCTATCTATAATTTAGGTTTTATTTATAAAGATGGCCGAGGAGTCCAACAAGATTACACAGAGGCCTTTAAATGGTTTTCAAAAGCTGCAGAACAAGGTATGGAAGGTGCAGAATATAATTTAGGGTATCTATATTACTATGGAGAAGGTATTGAAAAAAATTACAGTGAAGCTTTTAAATGGTTTAAAAGAGTAGCAGATAAGGGTGGTGCAGATGGTCAATATAGCTTAGGTATTATGTATGAATTTGGAGAAGGTGTAGATCAGAATTACGCTGAAGCTTTAAAATGGTATCAAAAAGCTGCTCAACAACATAATGCAAATGCTGAAGTAAAATTAGGTGACCTGTCTAAAGAAGGAAAAGGAGTTAATCAGAATTATGTAGAAGCTTTCAAGTGGTATAAGAAAGCAGCAGAGCAAAATTATTTTTTAGGACAACTTAATCTAGGATACCTGTATAGGGATGGCAAAGGGATAAAACAAGATTATCACCAGGCCTTTAAATGGTTCAAACTAGCAGCAGAACAAGGAAATGCAGAAGCGTAATATGCTTTAGGACTAGCGTATAAAGAAGGACAAGGAATAGCCTTGGATGATAAAGAAGCTTTTAAATGGTTTGTAAGCGCTGCAATGCAAGGGCATAAATTAGCTCATGCTGAAATAGGAAATATACCTATACGTATTGTCGATGTACAACAAGAATTTAATAAATTGGCTAAAAAAGAGTACTAAAGAAGCATCCAAGTGACTTAGCTAAGGTAAGGAACTAGTAAAGTTAGTTGATTGTAATATAAACTTGTATAATTAAAACTGAGGAACGAAAGATGCGAGTGCTAAAAACAAGCTATATTACTTCAACTGTTATGAGAAATTAGCAACAGATTTAGTATAGCGGTAGCATTGTTGATAAACTAATCTTATTTCTGCTGAGCTTTTATGAATATTAATGAATATTGGCTATTTATCAAGACTTATCAAGTTTCTTCAATTCCCCATAATAAAGATTCACAACCTTAGGCCGTTTCCATAAATTCAAATATTATGTTCTTAATGAAAAAAGCAAAGAGTGATTTTTTAATAAATTTTAATTTAAAAACACAATTCTTAATTCTATCTCTTCTCCTTAACATTGTTGCCTGTGATAGCTGTAATAACAAACAAGTCAATAAGCCTACAGTTAAAAAACCATATACCGAAAATTTAAATACTGATCGCTTATCTAAAATAGCTTTAAAGCCTGCAGACGATGTTGATCTTTCTCAACTTGCTATAGCCGAAGTAGATAGCTCCATCCAAATCCCCCTTACGGTTGAGAATACGGAGTGGAGATTATTGTATAAGGAAACATTAGAAAAAGTTGTTATCAAAATAAGTAATTTAGAAAATGTAGATAAAATTGAGTATACATCTCAAAGACATTTTGATAGTGATAGCAGGCTTAGTGATGCAGAATGTGCGGAAATAGAAAATGAAACTACCACTTTAGAGGATTTACTTCAAGGATGTGGTTTTAAAACATTAGGTCCTAACCAAGAAATATCTCTTTCTCTATACTTATTTCCAATTGATAATCAAAAAGAGGCTAAATGTACTATAGAATTAGTGGGCAGTAAAACTCTCCAAAATAAAGTAAATGTGGTAACCAAGCCTCTTATATTAAAAATTTTGAGCGGACAAGACGCACATCTTTTTGATCTTCAAGGAGAACTACCTTTGTATGGTGATCGCCGCATAAAAATATTATTTCAAAATTTAAAGAAAAATGATTTAGATCAGGCCTTACTAGAAAGTATCCAGGTTATATTTAGTGATGCCAAAAACATAAGTAATGCGGACATTTATTATAGCATTGATGAAGATCATCATTCACGAGATATTCCTATGAATACTACGTATTCTATAACATTATGGGAATTGATTAAAGGACTAAATCCACAAGGCATTGTAGCAAACGAAACAGGGACAGCAGTATTATGGATGAGGCCTGAAAATATAAACAGGGAGGCTAGATTTAAAATAGTATTAGTGAATAATGAAGGTATTATAATTGGTAAAGAAAATATAGTATGGAGGCCGTAATATATTTACTAAACCAATAGTCTACTTTATGCAGGCCTTTGTAAATTCTTGTTTATCAATCAAGTGAATAGTAAAAAAGTAACTAATATATAATTTGTTTTGCCTATACAGATTTTAAACAGTTTCAACTAAAGAATATACTATATTATGAAAAAGCTAATCTTTACATCATTGTTTATTTTAACTATCACTATCAATTTATGTTATGGTCTAACTATTAAATTTGTTCCTAGTGAATTTGCGGGCTTTACACATTTTTTATATGAGCATCGGTATGAAGGATCAAATAGTAAATTAGCTAATCTAACTTTTAAAGAATATACTCTTAAACAACGTGATTTAAAATTATATGTGCCAAGATCAGGTTCCCCTAAACAAACCGAATTTTTTTATCAGTTAACTCACCTGAATGGCATTAATAATATAGAGCATCTCCTTGCCAATATTCAAGATATCCCACAAAAAGAAGCTTTACTACCTACTATAAAGGCTAATTATGATAACTACGTAAAGAAAGTGCACAAGAAGATTAATACTCAAGCTTATGCTTCTGCTGCTAATAAGTTGGTAAAGAATAATGATAAATTGATAAATGAATTTGTAGAAAGTATTTTAAAATTTTACGGTACAAAAAGCTTGCCGTATGATGAAATAGTTGTATATGTTTTTCCTGTAGAAGAACAGTTAAAAACAGTTAGTGCTTATAGATTTTATAATACCATTCTTTTACCAGTTAGCAATAAAGGCCAATCAAATATAAAAGTTGATTTGGGCATAGTTATGCAAGAAATAGCCCATATAATTTATGAAAATCAAGAACCATCCTTGCAATATGCTATGGAAGACTTCTTCTTTCATGAGCCTTCTCAGTACGCATATATAGCTTATAAGAATTTAAATGAGGCTATGACTACTATTCTAGGCAAGAGTTTATTTGTAGAAAAATTGAAAGGAAAGCCTAGTATAAATTGTACTAATGAGTATGCACAAGGATTTTCTGAATCGCTTTATACGGATATAAAAACTTATTTAAATAGCAAAGTTAGTATTAACGAGAATTTTTTGAAGCAAGCTGTTGCCCGATTTGCTGAGACTTTCCCTGATGCTAAGCGAGATCTTGAAGCAGTGTTAGTTAGAAGTGTTATGTTAGTAAAACATTTCTCACCTGAAGAAACTATTGGTATTTTAGCCAATAATTTTCCAATAAGTACTGGTTTCTGTTCTTTGATAGATGACAAAGAAGAAATAGAAAAAGATATAAAAAGTAGAGGATATGACCATAATGCTCCTGTAATTTTTGTGTTAACCCCACAAGAAGCAGAAAATGCTACCCAATTTATTGATACTAATCCATATCTCAAGGGTATACCAAAAGCAAAGTTAGAAAAGCTACCTAAACGTGGTGCCTATTGCTATAAAAATGAGATTGATAGACTACATATGTTTTTTGTTGTTAATGATTATCAAGATTTTAATCGAATGTTGCAAGCATTAAAAAAGCAACCCTACCTGCCTACTTATAATGATATTTATATAATGCCTAGAGGGGGGCAAAGATTCGGAGATTAGATTTAAAGAAGTAAGTAACAGATGCTTACATGCTACCATGTTATGCTTAAATAAATTATAAAATAAGATTACTTGTCTTGTATTTGCTCATAACTAGCATGTATAAATGCTATGGCTAATTTGATCTCCATGCTCTGTTAAAAATTGCTGCTGTTAGAGAGGTGCTATGGAATAATCTATAATATCTACACTTTATCTATTCTCTTGTACGAGTATAAGCATAAATTAACTTCTCAATATTGTATTAACCCTAATTATTACAAGTAATAAACTATATATTCTTGCTGGAAAAGTACCTTAAGGATTTGTAAAATAAATGTAATAATTTGGTAGCTAAATTAGAGTGTATGGCCTTTATTATATTAGCTAGCTATAGGTAAAGTGAGGAAGGAAGCGTTATCATCATTTTAATTTTCTTCATATGCTTCTAGAAATCAATAAGATCCGGGTATTAACTATATTTTTATTTAGCATAACTTCTGTTACATATTATAATAGCATTACAGCTGCAGACAAAACACATAACAGTATTGCTGTAGAGAAAGATAATCAGACTGTAATAAATAAGGATAATGCAAAGTCTTTATATAGGCTAGGACAAGCTTATTATTATGGAGATGGTGTACCGAAAAGCTACAAAAAAGCATTTGAATTGTTTAAGAAAGCTGCATTACAAGGGCATGCCTGTGCACAAAATGAGCTAGGAACCATGTATAGGGATGGAAAATCAGTAATGCAGGATTATACAAAAGCATTTAACTGGTTTAGCAAATCTGCATTGCAAGGATGTGAATATGGACAATATAATCTTGCTTGGTTATACTATGAGGGTAAGGGTGTAGAAAAAGATGAGCAAAAAGGCTTTGAGTGGCTTAAAAAGTCTGCGTTGCAAGGGTGTGCCTGTGCACAAAATAGATTAGGGATTATGTATAGAGACGGAGAATGGGTAAAGCAAGATTATACAGAAGCTTTTAAATGGCTTAGTGAATCTGCAGCACATGGGTGCGAATGTGGGCAATATAATCTCGCTTTTATGTACTACGAGGGTAAAGGAATAGAAAAAGATGAATGGAAAGGTTTTGAGTGGCTTAAAAAGTCTGCTTTACAAAATTGTGTAGCTGCACAACATGCTTTAGGCTATATGTATCAAGTTGGGAAAGGAGTAGCGAAAAATTATCTAGAAGCTTTAAAATGGTTTACCAAGGCTGCTAAGCAAGGAAATATAGTGGCACAAGCAGATTTAGGATATATATACAGAGATGGTAAAGGAGTTAAGAAAGATTATACAGAAGCTTTCAAATGGTTCAAAAAGGTGGCCAAACAAGGTGATGTATTAGGACAATCAAATCTTGGAACCATGTACTACAATGGCGATGGTGTAAAAAAGGATTATAATAAAGCACTTCAATGGCTTAAAAAAGCTATCAACCAAGGGGATAACCATGCATTGTATAATTTGGGGCTTATGTATAAATACGGAAGGGGCGTGAAAAAAGACTTTATAAAAGCTTTTGAATGTTTTCAAAAAACTGCACAAGAAGGTAATACGTATGCCAAGTATGATCTAGCACTATTATATTTTAAAGGGAAAGGCATAGCAATAGATTATATACAAGCTTTAAAATGGTGTAAACAAGCAGCCGAAGAAGGAGATGAGCGTGCACAATATGCTTTAGGAACCATATACAAAGAAGGTCTCTGGCTAGAACAAGACAATTTTCAAGCTTTAAAATATATGAAACAAGCTGCCTTACAAGGTCATGCTGATGCACAAAATGAATTAGCTGATATGTATAGTAGTGGCGAAGGAACCAAACAAGATTATATAGAAGCAATTAAATGGTTAAAAAAGGCTGCTAAACAAGGTCATAAGCAAGCTCAATATACTCTTGGTTTTATGTACGATTTTGGTCTAGGGGTGTCACTAGGCCATGTGGAAGCGTTTAAATGGTTTAAACTAGCAGCAGAGCAAGGATATTATGTGGCACAACACCTTTTAGCCACAATGTGTTACCTAGGTAGAGGTACACAACAAGATGATAAACAAGCTTTTGAGTGGTTTAAAAAGTTTGCAGATTATGATTATGGTAGCCCTCAGGTTAATATGGGATTTATCAATTTTATGTATAAATATGGAGAAGGGCCTACTTTTGATTATCCTAAATTGATTGATTGGTTTACACAAAAAGCAGAACAAGGAGAAGCATATGCACAAAATGAGCTAGGCTTGTACTATTACTATACGACTGCTAGAGATGAAAACCATGACCATATATTTAAATGGTTTAAACAAGCTGCAAAACAAGGACATGTAGCTGCCTATTATAATTTGGGGAGGATGTATAGAAATGGAAGCGGAGTAGAAAAAGATTATAAGCAAGCTCTCAAGTGGTTTGCAAAAGCTGCAAACCGAGGCAATGTGTATGCCCAGACAAGTATAGGAGAGATGTATCAGGAAGGGCAGGGTGTAAAAAAGAATCATAAAGCAGCCATCAGATGGTTCAAAAAAGCTGCTAATAAAGGATATGAAATTGCACAGGTAAAGCTTGGCGAAATGTATCAAAAGGGAGAAGGTACAAAACTAAATTATACAGAAGCTTTACAGTGGTTTAAAAAGGCTGCAAAAAAAGGAAATAGAGAAGCACAAAATCATTTAGGAATCATGTATAGAGATGGTAAAGGAGTAGAAGTTGATCCTACAAGAGCAATTTATTATTTTAAAAAATCTGCAAGCCAGCGAGATCCTTATGGTCCTTTTTACATTGCTATGATGTATTATCAAGGAATAGGCGTAAAACAAGATTATAAAATAGCTTTTAAGTGGTTTTTGCAAGCTGAGGGGGAAGGTCATCCAGAAGCTCAGAAATATCTTGATGAGCTAGCTTATTTAGCTCAATGAGGAAATTTAGATGTTTTCTTCTATTTCTCTGCTTTGGCTCCTAGAGTGAAGTTAGATAATTTAGTATATAATAATACAGAGGCATACCAATAAGCACATTAAAAGGAAAAGTAATGGCTAGCGGTGCAGCTAAATATATACTAGGATCTGCTTCAGGTACGGCTAACCTAAAAGCTGCTGGTACAGCTATATAAGAGGCGCTTGCTAATAGAACAATTAAGAGAAAGCTATCTCCCATGTTAATATGAAACCAATAGGTTAATAAGGCACCTATGGTTGCATTAATAAGTGGTATAAATATACCCACTATAAACATTAATTTACCAACTTTCTTTAATCCACTTATATTTTTACCTACTAATAATCCCATATCTAATAAAAAGAAGACAAGCATTCCTTTTTGTATACCTACTATAAAGGGCGATAAGGTTTCAGCTTCTGCAGGGCTACTAAAAAAACCTATCAGTAAACTGCCTAACAAGATAATAATGGAGCCACTTCTAAATACTCCTTTGAATGTATGACTAAGTGTATAGCCAGCAACAGGTTTACCATAACTACGTATCAGTAACATGCCTATGATAATAGCTGGACACTCCATTAATGCCATAAGTGCAACCATATGCCCTCCATAAGCTATATGGCAGTCATTCAAATAAGCACTAGCGGCAATAAAGTTTACTACACTAACAGAACCATAACTAGCAGCTATAGCTCCTGAAGTAGGTAAATTAAGTTTCTTTTTGGCAATGAAGAATACATAAATGGGAGTTATAATAGCCATAGACAGGGCTATACCTATTGTTATTAATGTTTCTGCATGCCATATACTGTGTGCTAATTCTACACCGCCACTAAAGCCAATACAAAATAATAGATATAAGGTAATGAATTTACTTATAGGGCGAGGTACTTCGAGATCAGAATGGACATAAGAAGCAAAAATTCCTAAAAGAAAAGTCAGAATAGGTATACTAAAGATATTGCTAATTGAAAAAGCCATAATTTGTTGTCTGGGGTGTAGTACTTTTGGTTGAATACAAACCACAAAGTTAGGGCTTTATAGGTAACTAAGACAGTAAATTAGTTGATGTTTTTACAAAATTATCTAGTTGTAAGATAATAGATAAGCGTAAACGGTATACTATTAGTTATTCAAGCGTCTAATTTTAAAAGGATATTGTTAATTTTCAATAGCTGAAGTCTTAAAGCTAAGCTATATTAACTTGAAATTGATAGTTCTTTATAATAATAAAACTATGCTAATTGAACACTCCGTTGGCAAGTACTAGTATATGTATTTTTAACTCTATAGGTATCTTTTCTATCTTAGAAAAAATATAGGCTGTATATACTAAGTTTATTGTATAAAAGCCTTGCAATATTATATCCAATGGTTGGTTGTAAGTTCCAGTTAAATCTTACATATCTTGTTGCACGCATAACAGGCCGCATATCATGTATATAGCAATCACACAGTCAATCAAAAATCGAATTCGTAATCGTAACCTAATATTATAGAAATTCCCAAATTCCTGGTAGGTATTTCTCCAGAAGTCAATGATATGGGAGGTACTTTCTTTGTAGGCTTACAAACATGTGGGAAAGCATGACCATAAATTAGATATCCAAGCTGCAATCCGCCCCGAAGACAACCTTGCCTACTTTTTCCTGTTGTATAGATTCGGCATTGTTAAATCAGTATAGGTTTAGTACAAAGAAGTATTGACCTGGGCTTAAGATACCCCACTATTTTACTTTTTATCTATACTATTTTAACAATGCCTAGATTCTTAAAGTAATGGGTACCATCAAATAAATAGTACTCACTATTGGGTCAGAAATTTTTGCATCTGTTAAGCTTTGTAATATATATAGATTATAATATACGGTTAACCCACTTTGTAAAACCAACCACCTCAGTCTATAAATGCCCCCCCTATAGATGCAGCTATACCATTTACCCCTGTTAAAAGGAGGGAGATACTTAGTTCTCCTTGCAGTCCAAATTTTTAAATCTATTCTTATTAAACTCGGTTACAAAAGGTTTGCTAGACTGTAAATTTTGAGCTTTGATAGTGAAAAAAGAGCAAAGTAATAAGATAAAACAGATTGATTTTCTCACCAGTTAAAAGCTTTGTTTTTTATATAGAGGTGATTATTCTAGCATTTAGCTTCAAACTTAAGAAGTTTCTTCTATATACAATGTTTAAATGATATTAGCTTTTATGCATGCTCCTCTAGGTCATAAAAATGATTAGTAGGGCTAGTAGGATTAGTAGGGGAGGAGGTCTGGCTCAAAAACATACCTAAATTATAGTTTAAGGTAGGTGCTAGAGTCCAATTCAAGCTAGCTCTGTCTGTTGCTATAACTTTAGTAAGCTCATATATGAATGTTAAACCTACTGTTATGCCATAATTAAACTCATAATCACTGCCTAGTAACAACGCATATCCTAACTTTTTTGCTGCTAATTGTTCATCATTTAAATGGAGAGAAGCTATGTGTTTACGAGTCAGCATAGTTTTATGCCATTCTAAAAATCCACCTACTAAATAACCCACATGAACGCCAGCAAAGAAACTCATCTTTTTATCTGGCTTAAGATAGCCTCCTCTTAAGACAAGTGGTACTGTAATATGTTGAGGGAATACTAAAGCCAGGGTTTCAGTGCTATTAGGAAAAGTTCCTTTGAGAAAATACTGATTACGAAAATATAATATACCTGTTTGTATACTTAACCATTCTAATAATTTGTACTCCCCAACTATACCTAGCCTTAACGAGCCAGCAAAAATTCCTGTTCCTAGCTGTGGACCAAATTTTATTCTTTGCTGTGGGCCAAGTTTTATCTTTTGTGTATTTACTGATATTGGTGCTTGAATTTCCTCGCTAGGTGATAGGTTTTCTGCCTGGCTACAAAAAAATGAAGAAAAAAACAGTATGCTAAAACATATTACTTTAATTATATTGTTGTGTAGCATATATGAGCTCAATTATAGGTTGCTGACCAATATGAAATCCGAGCATGTATATAAGCCAATTAATAGTCATACTACTATTAATTTTATAACCAAAGCATGAAGTAATTTGGCTATATTTTAAACGTTGACTATATCAATTGTTGGCTTCTTATTACAAGCAACTGGGACAGCAATAAAACATGCTTAAAAGTTTTTGCTAGTAAATTAGGAATACTGTCTTTATATAATTTAGTTAATATTCTAGAAAATTCTATACAATATCCTAACTTTTGCATGCATGATATACCCTATAATTTTCTCTGTATATAAGTGGTAGGCAAAGATAAGCTACCTTACACAACAGACTTTATTTCCAGCAAGATCCTATCCTAAATTAGGACTCTGTAGAGCTTGTATTGCTTGCGGTGTTATCTGCAAAAGATGCTTTAATAGCTTCTATATCTACGTTTTTAATAACTGGCTTCTTTAAGAGTTGCTTAATACGATTTTGCCTTTTTACAGCATTGATTCTATTTTTTTTTACCTTTCTCTCTAATCGAGTAACTGCCATAGATAGTTGTTTTAAAAGATTTAAAAATAATCTTTCAAATTTAGAGGTTAGATGTGGTATGAACAAGAATCTGTACCAATAATATTTATTTAAACAATATGTATAGCTTGCTCGACTATTGATATGTTTAATAAATCACATAGTAAAATATATGCTTGAGCAACCTAAGCTCCTTAATCTGCAACTTTCTATATTAAGTTTCGGTTTACAGATGCCTGTAATAAGTTATGCATTTAAATAAGCACACTTTATCATATATCCTATACGTATTACCTTAAATAGTATATTTGTTCTTGTTATTTAAATTTAACAGGAAGTAGGTAATATATGCTTGAGTACAAAATTATGTGATATTGGAAGTTTGTAAATAGTAAGTTCAAGCATTCCATTAATAGATACGTAATGAATATTTCTTCATTTATCATTAAAACTGCTTATCCATATAGAATCTATATATTAGGTAACCTTTTAGTAATAATAATAGCGGCAATAGATGCTAACTTAAGGCCTTATGTAATTAAATTACTAATAGATTCTATAGCGAACTCCAATATCCGAGATATCATCGATATAGGTATTATCTATGCATTGTTACAGTTAATAATAGTTGCTTTATGGACATTCAGTGATTGGTGTCTTATCAAATACTGGTCACCATTCAGATCCTTTATTATCTCACTTTTAACAGAACGTATTAATAAGTTTCCGTATAGCTTTTTCCAAAATAACCTTACAGGCAGTATAACAGCAAAGATGAATGATGTTGCAAACTTGGTGCCTACTATTGTATCTACCATCATATATGAGTTTATACTCTTTGCGCTAAGTATGATTGTTAGCCTTATTTTATTGGCCAGAATACATCCAATATTGGCGCTTGGGGTGGCAGTCTGGAGCTCTCTTTTTTTATGGAGGACTTATAATAGCCTTCAAAAAGTAAACCATCTTACTGCTAACTATGCAGAATCAAGAGCAAGAATATGGGGCTATATCTCAGATTTTTTAACTAATATTTTAAATGTGAGGTGTTTTGTTCATGAAGACTATGAAAAAAATAAACTATATACCATTACCTCAGACTTTGTATATAAGGCACAAAAGCAAGGTAATTTCTTTATGAGATTTTACGCTATACAAGGAGGCCTTGTTTCAATTTATACAATAGCCTTTCTAGCAGGGCTTATTTATTTGCATTTCATCAATTTTATCACTCCTGGCGATATTGCATTGGTATTTATGTTAAATTTTAAGATGGTAGATAAACTTTATGAATTGACAAATCATTTGCGCGATTTTGCTACTAACTGGGGAACAGTAAAACAGGCGCTAACATTCTTTGATAAACCTGCTGAAACTAAGAATGCAGTTGAAGCCAAGCAAATAACGATAAAGCAAGGAAAAATAGAGTTTGCGAAAGTTTATTTCCATTACGAAGATGGAGAAGGTTTATTTGAAAATTTAAATTTGACTATTAATCCAGGACAAAAGGTTGGTTTAGTAGGTTACTCTGGAAGTGGAAAATCTACATTGGTAAGCTTGATCTTAAGGCTCTATGAAGTTGCTTCTGGCTGTATTAAAGTAGATAATTATGATATATCAAACTTTACGCAGCATTCTCTTCGTTCTCAAATTGGTTTTGTTACTCAATCTCCGACAATGTTTCACCGAACATTAAAAGAAAATATAAGCTATGGTAAATTAGATGCTACGGATGAAGAAATAATAGATGCTGCTAAAAAAGCTCATGCACATGAGTTTATACTACAATTACCTGAAAAATATAATTCTTTAGTAGGCGAAAGAGGAATAAAATTATCTGGCGGACAACTCCAAAGAATTGCTATTGCACGCGCTATACTTAAAAACGCTAAAATCCTAATTTTAGATGAATCAACCTCCCAGCTAGACTCTATTACAGAATATAAGATACAAAACTCTTTAAAAGATCTAATGCAAGGTAGGACAACTATAGTGATTGCCCATCGACTATCTACGCTTCTCTATATGGACCGAATTTTAGTCTTTGATCAAGGCAGTATTATACAAGATGGGACACATTATGAGTTAATTAAGCAAGAAGGGTTATATAAAATGCTCTGGGAAAAACAAATAAACGGCTTTATACCACAAAATAAGCAGGATATTTTGTAGCTAGGTGGGAGCGTTATATGATTGTATATGGATTTGATAAAAATGAAAATGCGGTATGCTTTATAAATGTTTATTGTGACCTATCAGTATTAACAAAATTAAGAGAGGGTAAAAAGGTAAGCTGTAAGTTTGAGTTTATATACAGCTATATATTAAAATTGTATCTCCTCTATAAGTTGTCTAAATAGATATTTTAGTAATCTTATTTTTAGATCAGAAGATTCACTTATCAATAAAACTTATAGCTCTTCAAATTGTATACCTTAAAAAGAAGCATTAAGCTAGAAGCCTTATCATGTAACTCAAGTGAGTTATGTTTACACTTTGATGAAAATTTTTCGATTATACATAATCCATAGAATACATATCCAAAATAGGAGCCACATGATAGCCCATGCCAATGAGGCATTGTAGGGTGAAAGATAAGGTATAAATAAAGCTTTATACAAGTAGGCTAGTAAACTTGTTTTGTTTCCATTTGCTAAAGTTATTTGTATTAGATTTAACGTTCTTGGTAATAATCCAGAAATAAAAAATACTGTAATAGCATTTACACCATACACTACAATGGGTTTGGTAAACCTATTATAGCCTTTAATATCTATAACCCAATAGCACAAGGCTAAAACAATTGATGCAAGCCCACCCGTATAGAGCACAAAAGAGCTTGTCCACAAAGATTTATTAATAGGAAAATTAAGGCTCCATATTAAACCTGTAATTACGGCAAGCGTACCAGTAGAAAAAAGCCAAGCTGTTTTTTCAGCATTTAGTTGGTCCTTTCTTCGCAAAATAATACCTGCTATTACACCTAGTAATGAAGTAGCAACTGACGGAATAGTACCAAGAATACTTTCTGGATCCCAAGTTTTGGCAGCTTTCCAAAGATGTGCTTCTGTTAAAAGGTTGCGATCTACCCATGCTCCTAAGTTTGTCTCTTTTCCTAGGTTCGCATATCCAATTCCTGGAACAGGTACAAAAGTCATTAATGCCCAATAGATGATAAGTAATCCAAGCATTATCTTAAAAATGCTGCGGGGAGTAAATTTTAGGAAAACAATGGTTGAAATAAAATATACTATTGCGGTACGTTGCAATACACCCGGTATTCTTACTGTTTTAAAAGCTTCTACAGGGCTAGTAAATATTTTGGGATAGAGTGACAGGAACATACCAAGGCAAAAAAGAATTAACATTCTTTTAAAAGATTTTAGGATAAGTTGTGTATGTGTGTCTGCTAAATCTTTTTTGTTTCCTATTGAAAAAACGATAGAAACACCTATAATAAACAAAAAGAATGGAAAAGCTAGGTCAGTTAGCGTGCAACCATGCCATTCAGCATGTTTTAGTGGGGGATAAATATATCTCCAGCTTCCAGGATTATTTACCAAGATCATAGTAGCAACAGTTAAGCCTCTAAAAAAGTCAAGCGATAACAGTCTTTGTTGTGGATGTAGCATAATTTCTGTTGGTTTATTAGATAAATGGTCACTT
>ERZ778018.1708-NODE-1708-length-16597-cov-9.410712_pt1 | contig 16597 bp, 12 predicted proteins | sample MGYA00375748_ERZ778018 | MGnify/ENA primary metagenome ERZ778018 (study PRJEB29350, sample SAMN05509839) | bioreactor metagenome | biome: bioreactor; material: wastewater | place: South Africa: University of Cape Town | collected 2014-04-22 ... | reverse complement strand
CCCTCATCTGACCGCTCCGCGGTCTGTCTTCCCCCGCGAGGGGGGAAGATCGTTTACGTCAAGAATCGCCGAAATCGCGGCGCTCGGGCCTTCGATCACATCATCCCGCCGGGCGAGCCGCCCATGCCGCCCATGCCGCCCATGGCCCCCATCGCTCCCATGCCGGCGCTGTAGTAGGGGTCGGTGGCGTTGGGCTGGACCAGCATCTTGCTGGGGAGGCTGGGGCCCTTGCGAGGCGTCTTGGCCAGCGCGGCCAGGTCGGTCTTGGCCTTCGCCGCCCAGGGGCTGTTGGGCCAGCGCTGGGGGATCTTGCCGAAGTAATACTCCGCCGAGGCCACCTTGCCGATCCGCTTGTAATAGTTGCCGGTCTTGTAGGTCCGCTCGGCCTCCTGGTCGTTGATCAGGTCGAGGGTGTGGTAAAGCTGCTCGTTGCTGGCCTCCTCCTCGGGGAAGGCGGTCATGGCCTGGCGGACCAGGTCGCGGGCCTGCTCCAGCCCCTCGCCGTCGTAATCGGGGCCGAGGTAGCCCTTGATCCGGGAGTCGATCGCGCCCATGTACGCCTTGTGAAGGAACGGGCTTCTGGGCATCCCCTCGATCAACTCGTCGTAGTAGACCGCGGCCGATTCGTAGTCGCCGTTCCGCACGTGGACGCCGGCGATCTGCATCAAGGCGTCGTCGGCCAGCGGGCCGTCGGTCTTGCGATGGCGGACGTGCTCAAGCGCCTTGAGCGCCATCCCGGAGGCGTCCAGAAGCGGTTGCTCGCCGGTGAAGTGGGTGTACCAGGCCAGCTTTTGCTCCGGCTTGGCCTCGGGGTCGCTCTGGGCCAGCCAGATCTGCGCGAGCTCGAACTCGCGGCCGACCAGCTCGTCCAGGTGCAGGGTGCCGGGGTGTTCGGCGAAGAGGCGATCGTAACTCTCGTGGGCGGCCATGTACTTCTTGCGCTTGAACTGGGTCTCGGCCAGGTAGAACAGGGCCTTCTCGGCGTAGGGCGTCCCCTTGCGGACCCTTGCGATCCTGGAGAACGCGGACTCGGCCTGGCGCAGGTTCCCCGCCTCGTAGTCGGCGAAGGCGGCGTCCAGGTCCTTCTGGGCGTCCTCGTCGACGGGCTGCTTGAAGAACTTGGTCCAGCCGTCGGAGCCCATCACCTTGCCGTCGGGATCGCGCTGGGGGCCGGAGGTCGGGTCGTGCTCGTCGCCGGCGGCGTCGGGGTCGCGAGGGCTCAGCCAGCGCTTCAGGAGCGAGTCGTTGCTGGCGACCTTCGAGGTCTTCGACCGGGCCAGTTCCTCGGCGGTCAGCGGCTGGGCCAGACCCGAGTCGTAGGCCGCCCGCCATTGCGACAGCGCGCCGGTGAAGCCCTGACAGCCCGTGGCCGTCGCGACCGCCAGCGCCAGGAGGGCGGATTTGGCGAGGGTCGTCGTCCGTGACGATGGGGTCATGGCTTCCTCTTACACTCCGAGATAGGGCTGCACTCGCGGCCGACGGCCCATGGCGTGACTGACGACCGACCCCACCACCCGCCTGACGTCGGCGAGATCCGAGCCGGCCGGCTCCCACTCCCGCCACCGATTCCCCGGACTGGCGAGCGCCCGGGCGAGGTCGATCGTCCGGCGGTCGAGCGTCACGACGTCGGGCAGGCCGGGGCGGCAGGCCGGGCAGAGCACGCCTCCCGAGGCCGGGCCGAACGCCGTCTCCCGCTCCGCCGTCGTCGGCTCGCCGCACTGGCAGCAGAGGTCGAAGCTCGGCGCCAGGCCGATCTCCCGCAGACACGCCAACTCGAACCGGACCACCCGACGCGGCCGCAACCCGACGTCGCCCAGATGCCGCAAGGTGATCCTCGCCGCGTCGAAGAGCCTGGGGTGCGGGTCGTGGAGGTCGGTCAACTCGGTCAACAGTTCGGCGACGTAATAACCGGCATACAGGGCCGCCAGATCGCGGCGAAGACATGGGAACCGCTCCACCGGCGCGGCCTCGGTCAACAGATCGAGGGACTCCGACGCCTTGGGAAGCAGCACGATATCCGATACCCCCAAGAGGTCAAGCCCACCCTGGAACGCCGACTTCAACCGCCGCGCCCCCTTCGCCAGCGCCGACACCTTCCCCATCTCGCGGGTGAACAACGTCGCCACCGTGCTGGATTCGGTCACGTCCACCGCGCGCGTCACCAGCGCCAACGACCGATTCGCGGCCAAGCCCCCACCTCCCCTCCCCCGGCCGTCGTCCGTCCCGCCTCCACTGTTCAATTATACCGATGAGGAGGTTGACCGGAAACCATTGCAAGCGAACGCGCATAATCCCTTCTCCCCTCGTGGGAGAAGGTGGCCGAAGGCCGGATGAGGGGGGCGTCTCCAGAGGCTTCCGGTCGCGCCTCCCCTCATCCGCCCCTCCGGGGCACCTTCTCCCACAAGCGGAGAAGGGACACGCACGCGCGCTTCTCCAGATGGATATGGAGGCGTGGCGGAGCGCCGCGTCAAGCCGCCGCTGGGCGGACGGTCGCCAGCAACGCGGCGGCGCCGAGGCTCGGCGACAACCGCGCGAGCAACCGCGCCCGCCAGACCAGCGCGATCGGCTGGTCCGTCTCGGCCAGGGGATCAAGCAACGTGGCGACGACCAGGTAAACCACCGCGCCGGCGATCGCGCCCAGGATCGCGAAGGCGACCGTCTGGGAAATCGGCCGGCGACCGCCGATTGCGAAGCCGAGCGCGGCCGCCGCGGCGGTCACGCCCCAGATCGCCAGCAGCGCGGGCAGCCCCGCGACCATCGAATCGACCTCCCATTCGGATCGCGCGTGGAAAACGACGGGGAGCACGAACATCGGCAAGATCGCCCCCGCGAGCCCTCCCGCGACCATGCCGACCACGGCCCCCGTCAAGGGTCGTCCCTTCCGTTTCGTCGAAAGCCCTCCGGCCACCCCCAGCGCGATCCCCAGCGCGGCCCCCCATCCCGCGTGGGCGAGGCTCGTATTCAAGACGAAGGCGTGACGCACCGCCTCCGGCGAGGGGCGGACGGTCGTCGTGTTCCCCATTTGCCGTTTGACCGCCGCGGGCTTGTATGCGTCGTGACCGGCCTCTCCCAAACCGAAACCGATCAGCCCCGCCGCGATCCCCGCCAGCACGCACGCGAGCCACGCGCGAGCGCCCGCCGGCCCGCCCTCCGAGAGCGCTCCAGGCGGGTCGGATATAACGGGGGAGTCGTCGTCGTTGGATCGCTCGTCCGTCATGGCGCGTCCCCTCAAGCCCCTCGTCACCGATCCCTTCCGCCCGCGATCCATCCGCGGCTCCCGCGGAATCAGATTCGTTCGCTTGATGAAACGCCGCGATCAATCGCCTGGGAAGGTGTCCAACGAGTCCATCATTAAGCCTGGGGAATCTAAATGCAAACCCGGCGCGGGGCGCGCGATGCGATTTCGGCATCGGCCGGGATCCTCTCCGACGGGCGAGCCCCATCGGCCCAAGCCGCCAAACTTTGAAAGTAGCGGCGGGAAAATCGGACCGGGCCCTTGATTCCGGCCGAACGCTCTGATAATTACCTCGATTGCCTCCTACGCCTACGATTGCGGGTTAAGACCCCTTCACCACACGATCTGTCTTATATACATAGTAGTAACGACCATCCGGGCCGTCGCCCATGTCGAGCCGACGCGGGCGAGGAGGGGCTCGCGCGCTCCGGCGCGGCGTCGTGCGTCGCGCCGGCCCCGAGGCCCGCGTTCCTGCCTTGAGAAAGGACCAAGATCAGATGACTCGACGATCGATCGTGCTCGGACTCGCGGGCCTGCCGCTGTTCGGCGGCCTTCTGACGCTGACCGGGTGCGGATCCGGCGGCGGCGGCGCGGGCGAGGGGCCGCCGAAGAGCGCCGAGGAGCGCAACGACATGCTCAAGGGCTCGGCCGACTACATGAGGAAGCAGTACGCCTCGAAGGGCAAGAAGAAGTGACGACGGCCGCCGGCATGGTTCGCGAGCCGTCGTGAGGGCCAGGCCGGGGCCGCTCCCTCCATTCAGGCCGCGCCGCGGCTTGTAGGAGGGGCCATGACTCTCGTCGCCCCGTCGTTCCCCGATTCTCGGAGAAGCGCATCCGGCGACGCGGGCAGATTTTCATTCCATCACTCTTTACGAACGAGGAAACCATGTCCAGTCGACGTCGCGATCGGGGCTTCACCCTGATCGAACTCCTGGTGGTGATCGCGATCATCGCCGTCTTGATCGCACTCCTACTGCCGGCCGTGCAGGCCGCCCGCGAGGCGGCCCGCCGCGCCCAGTGCGTCAACAACCTGAAGCAGATCGGGTTGGGTATGCACAACTACCACTCGGCGAACAACTCCTTCCCGCTGGGCTGCACGGCCACCTTCAACTCGACCAACCCCGGCTGCATCAGTTGGACCGGCTGGAGCCCCCAGGCGCTGATGCTGGGGTATCTTGAGCAGCAGCCGCTCTACAACGCCGCGAACTTCATGTTCGACGCCCGCTTCGCCACCGGCTACTGCTGGCCGATCAACAGCACGGTCGACGACGCGAAGATCAACTCGTTCCTCTGCCCGTCCGACGGCAACGCCGGCATGGGGAACGCCGGCAACTACACGGGCTGCATCAACAGCTATTACGGCAGCCGCGGCACGACGATAACCGCCGAGGCCGGCGTCCAGGGTGGCAACCCGCCGAGCTGCGGCGGCGGCCAGGTGACCACCGGGATCTTCGCCTACGGCACGTCCTACGGCCTCAACGCCATCACCGACGGCTCCTCCAACACCGTCGCCTTCAGCGAGAGCATCGCCGGCGACATGGGGTCGCGGCCCAAGAAGTACAGCAGCGGCGTCCTCAACCAAAGCCTCAGCGGCCTGACCGGCGACCCCACCACCCTCTCCCAACTCCAGGACCCCTACAACTCCCTGGCCATCGGCACGCCGCCTCCAGGCGCGTTCGTCCTGAACATCCTCCAGTCGTGCCAATCCACGTTCCTCACGGCGACCCCAAACAACACCCTGTCCACCAACAAGGGCCAGGAGTGGTCCACGGGCCGGGAGGCGTTCTCCCTGTTCAGCACCATCGTCCCGCCGAACTCGAACCAGTACACCTTCGGCTCCTGCCGGTTCGGCTGCGGCGGCTGCCCGGCCGCCGCCGCCGACGGCTCCCACGTCACCAACGCCTCCAGCAACCACTCCGGCGGCGCTAACGCCCTCTTCTGCGACGGCAGCGTGAAGTTCATCAAGTCCTCGATCTCGATGAACATCTGGTGGGGCCTCGGCACCCGCGCCAGCGGCGAGGTCATCAGCTCCGATTCCTACTGACCTCCCCCGCCTGACCGTCCCCGACCGCCAGGGGACGATCGCCGACGCCATCCCGGCCGGCCGACCGCGACGCTCGCTCGCGGCCGGCCGGTTCGCGTTTCCAGGATGCGCGACATCGACTACGGGTTTCACCGTTGACAACTACGGCGAAAACCGTAGAATCGCGGCCGCGGTCGACGATCGCGACGATCCGACGCGACGCTCTCGTAAAGAAGGAGGTCCAACCGCGATGGCGCGTCCCCGCGCGGAGCAGCCGACGCCCGGCGAGCTTGAGGTGTTGAAGACGCTCTGGGAACTGGCCCGGCCGGCGACGGCGCGGGAGGTGCTGGACGTCCTCAACGCCCGCGCCGAAAAGCCCAGGGCCTACACGTCGGCGACCAGCTTGATGAACGTGATGACCGACAAGGGCCTGCTCCGGCGCGAGCCCAGGGGCCGGGCCTTCGTCTACGAGCCGGCGCGCGGGCGCGAGCCCACCCTGCGCTCGCTTTTGGGCGAGACGCTGCGGCGGGCCTACGACGGCTCGGCGCGGCTGCTGGTCGCCCACTTGCTCGATCAGTCGTCGCCGTCGCCCGAGGAGTTGGACGCGATCCGCGCGCTCCTCGACGAGTACGCCGACAGGGCCGCGGAGTCGGAGCCGAAAGGAGGCGGATCGTGCTCGACCTCGCGTCCCCGTCGCCGCAAGGGCTGATCGAACTGGCCTGGCCGACGCTCCTGCATTCGGTCTGGCTCGGCCTCCTCGCCGGCGCGCTCGCCTCGATGACGGAGGCGTTCGGCCGTCCCGCGACGCCCGCCGCGCGACACGCCGCGATCGTCGCCTTGTTGATCGCCGTCGCGATCGCCGCGCCCGCCGCGGCCGTCGCGCAATGGTTGTCGCGTCAAACTCAAGTCACGCCGGCAAGTTTTAGAACGTTAACCCGAGGAGTCGCGCCGGCATTCGCGGCGACGTCGCCCGACGCCGCTTCCGAGCCCGTCGCGGCTCCGCGCTCCGAGCCGGCGGACGGCCGAGGCGCGCGGATCCGGGCGTTGATCGCCGCGGCGTCGGCGCTGCTCGACGCCGCGCGGCCGTGGCTGCTGGCGGCATGGGCCGTCGGCGCGTCGGCGTTCGCGGGAGCGCTGGTCGTCGGGACCGCTCGGGTGCGACGACTCAAGCGCGAGGCGATTCATAATCCGACGTTGAAGCGACGCGCCCGCGCCCTGGGAAGGGCGCTTCGGCTGCGACGGACCCTCCAGGCGCGCGAGCATCCCGACGTCGCCGAGCCGTGCCTGGCCGGCGCGTGGCGGCCGATGGCGCTGGCGCCGTCGCGATGGCTGGCGACCGCCTCGGCCGCGGAGGTCGACGCCGTCCTCGCCCACGAACTGGCCCACGCCAAACGGCTGGACCACCTCGCCAATCTTCTGCTTCGCGGCGTCGAGGCCGCGTTCTGGTTCCATCCCGGCGTCCGGCGCGCGTGCCGGATCGGCCGCCGCGAGGCCGAGCGCGCGGCCGACGCCCTGGCCGCCCGGCTCACCGGCGACCCGCTGGCGCTCGCCCGCGCCCTGGAGTCGGTGGCCCGCTCGCTCCCGTCCCGTCCCCGAACCCTTCGAGCCGGGCTCGCCGTCGGCGGCGACCGCTCGGCCCTCCTTCCTCGCATTCAGGAGTTGTTAGGCATGAAGCCCGCCCGTCCCCGCTTCCCGCTCCGCGCCCTGGTCGCCTTGCCGCTCGCCGCGGCCCTCGCCGTCGCGGCGGTCGCGACGGCCTCCAACTTCCTCGCCGCCGCGCCCGCGGCGCCCCCCTCGCCCGCGCCGTCGTTCGACGTCCTCGCCCAAGGCAATCCGCTCTACGAACCGATCCCCCCCGGCGACGACCCCGCCAAGGCCGAATGGCTGGCGCGGGTCCATCGGGTCCGCGCGAAGATCGCCAACCCCGAGTCGGACGACTACGCCATGAGCGTCCTTTTCCGACTCGTCCCCGGCCGTCCGCGGTCGGAGCGGCCCGGCCAGGCGCCCGCGCGACTCCCGGAGACGGCCCCGGAGTCGCTGTCGGAGGAGACCGTGATCCGGCTGGCGTCGACGCGCCCCGCCCGGCTTTCGCGTGACGATCTGGTGACGCTGGTCCGGACGATCCCGCACGGTCTGGGGGACTCGGCGAAGCTCTCGCGCGAGGAGTTGCTGCGGATCGCCGATCCGGACCAGGTCAGCGTGGACGTCCGGTTCCTTCAGAACGACCGTGCGTGGCCGTTGAAGGAGGCGGCGGGGCCGGCCCAGGTCGTCCCCGCGATTCAGCTCTGGAATTTCGCGTCGTACCTCGCGCGGGGCGTCGTCCAGGCGCCGAAGGTGACGACGTTCGAGGGCGCGTGGTCCCTCGTCTCCATGACCGACGCGCCGGTGGGCGACGCGCCGCTGATGGAGAGGTTGCGGACGGCCGGCGACCGCGGCGGCGCCGACGCGCGGCTCGTCGCCCGACTCGACGGGCCGATCCCCGCGGCCGGGGAGGTTCGCGGCCTCGTCGTGGCGGATCGCCTCGGCGGCGGCCTGCTGGTTCGAACGACCGCGATTCGCAAGCCGTGGGGCCACGCGGTCGAGATCCGATGCGTGGGAACGCTCCCCGCCGAGGCGAAGACGCCGAACGCCGAGCGGAGGACCGTCGAGCGGCTGGCGAGGCTCAACGTCCCCGACGGCTTCGGCGTGGTGCTCGACGCCGGCATCGACGTCCTCGGCGCCGACGACGATCCATCGAGCCCTCCGCTCCGGACGCTCGTCGCCGTCACTCCAATTCACATCCTCAACGAAGAGGAGGAGAAAGCCGTCAACGGCCCGGTGGACGGCTTCGCGACGACGCCGACCGCGTCCCGTTGACGACGGGACCGCCCGCCGAACCTCACGCCGCGGCCGGCCGATCCTCGCTTCCAAGGGCCTGGACGCCGGCCGCGGTTCGTGCTACAGATTCGGTGTACGGTTGATTCACAGAGGCACCGTCATGAGCACCGCCCACCAACCCGGCCCGGCTCGCGCGTCGTCGCTCCCGCGGGGGACGTATTTCGACGAGTACGATCCGACGTACCCCGACAGCGACGGCATGCCGATGGCCGACAACACGACCCAGGAGCGCTGGATCGCCACCATCAAGGGGGGGCTTGATTCGCTCTTCAAGGACGATCCCAACGTCTTCGTCGCCGCCGACCTGCTCTGGTATCCGGTCGAACGCCAGTCCGGGATCCGATGCGCCCCCGACGCGCTGGTGGCCTTCGGCCGGCCGAAGGGGGACCGGCACTCGTACAAGACGTGGGTCGAGAACGGCGTGGCGCCGCAGGTCGTCTTCGAGATCTTGTCGCCGGGCAACACCCGTCGCGAGATGACCCGCAAGCTGTTGTTCTACAACCGTTACGGAGTCGAGGAATATTACCTCTACGACCCCGAGACGGGCCGCTTCCGCGGCTGGCTCCGCGAGCGCGGTCGCCTGCGACGGCTGCCGCGCGGCGACGGCTGGACCAGTCCCCGGCTGCGCGTGACCTTCGAGGCGCCGCCGATCAAGGACGCATTGGTCATCCGCGCGCCCGACGGCCGCCCGTTTCAGACCTACGTCGCCCTCTTCGCCGACCGCGAGAACCAGCGCCGCCGCGCCGACCGCGAACGCCGCCGCGCCACCCGCGCCGTCCGCGAACGAATCCACGCCGAGCGCGAGAAGGCCGACGCCATCGCCTACGCCGAGCGCGAGAAGGGGGAGGCGCTCGCCGAATTGGAGCGACTGAAGGAGCGGCTGCGGGCGGCGGTATTGGACGACGGATGAGGCGTGGAGGCGACGCGACCGCGCGACTTCTTCCCAAATTCGCACGACGTCGCTAGACTTGGGCTCGGCCATGGCCGTCGGCGCGCGCCGAAGTCTCGCCAGCGTCCGCTAGGAGGCGGACGGCCCTCCCGGTTCGGCGGGCGCGCGCCGGATCCCCAACGAGAACGAGTTTCCGGGGCCCTCCGGCTTGCGAGCCGACCGCGACGGCGCCCCGGCCCGCCCTGGGCAGGAGACGATCGAACGTGTCACAGAAAGACCGCCACCTCTTCACCAGCGAGTCCGTGTCGATGGGCCATCCCGACAAGATGGCCGATCAGATCTCCGACGGCATCCTCGACGCCCTCCTGGAGAAGGATCCCAACGCCCGCGTGGCCTGCGAGTCGCTGCTGACGACCGGCCTGGTGGTCCTCGCCGGCGAGGTCACGACCACGGCGACGGTCGACTACCCGGCGATCGTCCGCCAGGTCGTCAAGGACATCGGCTACACCTCCAGCGACCAGGGCTTCGACGGCACCACCTGCGCGGTGATGGTGGCGCTTGGCAAGCAGTCGCCCGACATCGCCATGGGCGTCGACGCCGACGCCGGCACGGGGAAGGACGTCGGCGCCGGCGACCAGGGGATGATGTTCGGCTTCGCCTGCAACGAGACGCCCGAACTGATGCCCCTGCCGATCGCGCTGGCGCATCGGATCATCAACAAGATCACCGAGGTCCGCCAGAACGGCCAGATCCCCTGGCTCCGCCCCGACGCCAAGAGCCAGGTGTCGGTCGAGTACGAGGGATTCACGCCGATCCGGGTCGACACCGTGGTCGTCTCCACCCAGCACGATCCGGGCGTCACCCTGGCGGAGATCCGCGAGCGGATCCAGGCCGAGGTGATCGACCCCTGCATTCCGACCGAGTTGAAGACCGGGAAGATCACCCACCACATCAATCCGACGGGGAACTTCGTCATCGGCGGCCCCCACGGCGATTCGGGCGTGACCGGGCGGAAGATCATCGTCGACACCTACGGCGGCATGGGCCGCCATGGCGGCGGCGCCTTCAGCGGCAAGGACCCCACCAAGGTCGACCGCTCGGCCGCCTACATGGCCCGCTACGTCGCCAAGAACGTCGTCGCCGCCGGGCTCGCCGAGCGCTGCGAGATCCAACTCGCCTACGCCATCGGCGTCTCCGAGCCGGTCAGCGTCCACGTCGACTCCTTCGGCACCGGGACCGTCCCCGACGCCAGGATCGCCGAGCTGGTCCGCAAGACCTTCCCGCTGACCCCCGCGGGGATCATCAAGCACCTCGACCTGCGCAAGCCGATCTACCGCAAGACGGCCAGCGGCGGCCATTTCGGCCGCACCGACGTCGAATTCTCCTGGGAGCGGACGGACAAGGCCGACGTCCTCCGCGCCGCCGCCGCCAAGCTCCAGCCGGTCGCCGTCGGCGTCTGACGCGCCCCAGAGTCGAGTCGAGACGAGGCGACCTAATGACTCCCGCCGAACTGGAAGCCGCCGCCGCTCGGGCCTTCGCGTCCGAGTACGGCGGCCGCGCCCGGATAGCCGCCCGCGCCCCCGGCCGGGTCGAACTGCTGGGGAACCACACCGACTATAACGGCGGCCTGGTCATGGCCGCGGCCATCGACCGCCATACCGCCGTCGTCGGCCGCGTCTGGACCGAGCGCGAGGGCCGCGTCTACGCCGCCAACTTCGAGGGCTCCGCGCGGTTCCCCCTGGCCGCGATCGAGCGCGGGCCCGTCGGCACCTGGCCGAACTACGCCAAGGGCGTCGTCTGGGCGCTTCAAGAGGCCCTCGGCGTCGAGTTGACCGCCGGCTTCGAGGCGACGATCGCCGGCGAGGTCCCGCTGGGAGCCGGCCTCTCCTCCTCCGCCAGCCTGCAAGCGGCCTTCGCCTTCTTCCTGCTCCAAGCCGGGGTCGTCCCCGGCGGGACGGTCGAGCAGTACGTCGGCGAGGGTTCCGACGCCGCGCTCATGGACCTGGCGATGGTCTTGCGCCGCTCCGAGAACGCCTTCGTCGGCGTCTCCTCCGGGCTGCTCGACCAGTTCTCCAGCCTCTTCGGCCGCGCCGACCACGCGCTGTTTTTGGACTGCCAGTCGCTGGAGTTCGCCCGCGTTCCCCTGGGCGCGCCGGGGCCGGCGATCGTGGTCTGCGACTCCAAGACCTCGCGCAAGCTGGCCGACGGCATGTACAACCGCCGCTTCGCCGAGTGCAACGCCGTCGTCGACCACTTCAAGGCGAGGAAGGGCGAGGACGCCGTCCGCCTGCTCCGCGACGTGTCGCTCGACGAGTTGGAGGACGCCTGGAACGATCTCGATCCGACCTGCCGCAAGCGGGCGCGCCACGTCCTGACCGAGAACCGGCGCGTGGAAGAGGGAGTCGCCGCGCTGCGGGCCGGCGACCTGAAGCGGTTCGGGGCGTTGATCTCGGCGTCGCACGCCTCCAGCCGGGACGATTTCGAGAACAGCTCCGCCGCGCTGGACGCCCTGATCGAGGTCGCCGAAGGCGCGCCGGGCTTCCTGGGGGGCAAGCTCTCCGGTGCCGGCTGGGCGGGCTGCACCGTCAACCTCGTGGAAGCCGACGAGGCCGAGGAATTCGCCGAGGCCGTTCGCCACGGCTACTTCCGCCGCCAGGGCGTCGCCCCCGCCGTCCACGTCTGCCGCGCCGCCGACGGCGCCTCGGGGCGGATGCTGAACGGTTGACGAAGCACTCCGCCACGGTCGCTTACGTCTTCACCGCGGCCGGCTCGCCGCCGCGGCGGCCGCGAGCGACGTCGGCGAGGATGCCGCGGAGGACGTCGAGGTCGACCGGCTTGACCAGATGTCGCGCGAAGCCGGCCTCGCGCGAGCGGCGACGGTCCTCGCGCCGGCCCAATCCGGTCACGGCCAGGAGCAGGGTGGCGTCGAGTTCGGGGCGGGTCCGCAACTCACGGGCGACGTCATGGCCGCTCCCGTCGGGCAGACCGAGATCCAGGAGGATCGCGTCGAAGACGGCCGCGTCGGTCGCGGCCAGCGCGCCGGCGGCGTCGTAGGCGACGCGGACGTCGTGGCCGTCGAGCGAGAGCAGCCGCGCCAGCGTGTCCGCCGCGTCGCGGTTGTCGTCGACCACCAGGATCCGGATCGCGGCGCCGCCGGGGGTCGATTCGGCGCGCGGCGAGCGGGGCTTGACCCCGCCGGACGGGAGCAAGGGGAGCCGGACGACGAACTCGCAGCCCTTGCCCTCCCCGTCGCTGCGGGCCTCGACCCGGCCGCCGTGCATCTCGACCAGTCGCTTGACGATCGTCAGGCCGATGCCGAGCCCCCCGCGCGAGTGGGCCACCGAGCAGTCGATCTGGGTGAACATCTCGAAGATTCGCGAGAGCATCTCGGGGGCCAGGCCGACGCCGGAGTCCTTGACGCAGGCGACCGCCTCGTCCCCCTCGCGGCGGAGGGTCAACTCGATCCGGCCGCCGCGCCCGGTGTACTTGGCGGCGTTGGCGAGCAGGTTCGTCAAGATCTGGCCCAGCCGGGTGGGGTCTCCCTCCAGGATCAAGGGGACGTCGGGCATGGAGACGGATAGCGCGTGGCCGGATTCCTCGATCGCGGTTCGGGTCGCCTCGACCGCGGCGGCGGCCGCGTCTTGAAGGCTGGCGCGTTCCTTGCGCAGAACGATCTTGCCGCTGTTGACGCGGGCGACGTCCATCAGGTCGTCGATCAGACGGACCATGTGGCCGAGTTGCCGGTCCATCATCTCGATCATCGCCCTGGACGACGCCTCCGGCGGTCCGAGACGAAGGATCTGCAAGCCGCTGCGGATCGGGGCCAGGGGGTTGCGCAACTCGTGGGCCAACGTCGCCAGGAATTCGTCCTTGCGGCGGTCGGATTGTCGCAGCGCCTCGGACATCCGCTTGGCGTCGTCGATGTCGGTGTTGGTGCCGTACCAGCGGACGACCCGGCCCTCGGCGTCGCGGATCGGCTCGGCGCGGGTGAGGTGCCAGCGGTAGACGCCGTCGTGGCGGCGGAGACGATGCTCGGCCTCGAACGTCCGGCCGTCGCGGGCCGCCGCCAGCCACGCTCCGTGCGACCGCGGCAAGTCGTCGGGATGCACCGTGAAGGCGGCGCTTTCATCGGCCGAGACCGCCCCGGGCGAGCCGAAGTATTCCCGCCATTGGCGGTTGAGAAATTCGAGCATGCCGTCGGCGTCGATGGTCCAGACGACCTGGGGCATGGCGTCGGCCAGGTCGCGGAAGCGAGCCTCGCTCTCGCGGAGGGCGTCGGAGAGCCGCCTGGCGTCGTCGACGTCGGTGCTGACGCCGTACCAGCGGACGACCCGGCCCTCGGCGTCCTTCACGGGGATCGCGCGGGTCAGGTGCCAGCGGTACTCGCCGTCGGCCCGGCGAAGGCGTTCCTCCATCTCGTAGAGTCGGCCCTCGCGGAGCGATTCCCGCCAGGCGTCACGGCACCGCTCCACGTCGTCCGGGTACATGATCCGGACGAGCATTTGCTCGGAGGGGAGCCTTTCGGACAGGCCGAAGTACATCCGCCACTGGCGGTTGAGGTAGTCCAACACGCCGTCGGGGCCGACGGTCCAGACGGCCTGGGGCAAGGCCTCGGCCAGGTCTCGGAAACGGGCCTCGCTTTCACGAAGGGCCTCGCGGGCGCCGACCTGTTCGGTGACCTCGAATCCCATCGCCATCACGCCGGTGATCGCCCCCTCGGGATCGCGGGTGGCCTGGAAGATGACGTTGACGAAGCGGGTGTCGTTCCCTCCCTCGGGGGCTTCGAACCGGACCGGCATCTCCTGCCCGAAGAAGACCTCGCCCGAGCGGTACGCCTGATCCATCAACTCGAACCAGCCTTGTCCCTCGACGTCGGGGAACGCCTCGCGGGCCGTCCTGCCGATCAGATCGCGACCGCCGACCATGGCGACGAACCGCCGGTTGACGAACTCGAAGACGAGGTCCGGGCCGCTCATCACGGTGATCAGCGCCGGGGCGCTCTCCAGCAGCGACCGCAGCCAGGCGCGCTCGTGCTGGAGCGTCCGCAGCAGTTGCTCCCGCTCCCGATCGGCCTGGACTTTCGCCGTGATGTCACTGAACAGGGCGGCGACCCTCGGCCCGCCGAGGGAGAAGGCGTACACGTCGAACGACCGACCGCCCAGGTTCGTCGCGGTCTGGACGAACCGGCTCGGCTCTCCGCTCGCGGCCACCTGGCCGTAGATCTCGAACCAGTGCTCGTCGTTCGCGGAGACCAGTTCGCCCATCCTTCGACCCGCCGCGCCGACAAGGCCGGTCAGAACGACGAAGGCGGGGTTGACCTCCAAAAAGCGATAATCGATCGGGCGGCCGGCCTCGTCGTAGAGCATCTCGATGATGCAGAAGCCCTCGTCGATCGATTCGAAGAGCGATCGATACTTCTCCTCGCTGGCGCGGCGTTCATCCTCGGCGCGGCGGGAGGCCGTCAGGTCGCGGGAGACGCAGTGGATCCGCTCCACTCGGCCGTCGGCGCCGAGGGCGGGGGTCAGGTGGGATTCCCAGTATTTCGGCGTCCCGGATGCCGTGGGAATGAGCCGGGCGATGCGGACGGACTCGCCGGCGGCGACCCGTGCGACCGTCGCGCGGACGGCGGCGCGCGACTCCTCGGGCCAGAGCGACGCCCATTCGCGGCCTCGAACCGTCTCGAAGTCTTCGATACCCAACTTCCGCAGGCCGGGCTCGTTGATCGAGAGGATCCGGCCGTCCAGCGAGAGCACCTTCAGGCAGTCGTGACTGGCGTCGAGCAAGGCGGCCCGCCATTCGGCCTCGCGGCGGGCGAGCCGTCGCGCGCCGGCCGCGGTCCAGGCCGCCGACAAGGCCGCGATCAGGCCCGTGACCAACGTGAACGGGACGGCCCCGCCCAACCCGTCCTGGGCGGCCGTCACGGAACGGAACGGCGGCACGAAAAAGTAATCCGCCGTGACGATCGAGATCGGGATCGCCAGCAACGAGGGGCCGACCCCGCCGATCCACGCCGCGACCATCACGGCCACGACGAAGAACGTCCGCGGCGCGGTGGCGCACAACGGCCAGGTCAGGGCCGTCAAAACCGCGGCCGCGGCGGTCGCGGCCACCGCCGTCGCGTACCGCGCGGAAACCGACCGCGACGAATCCAGTGATGTGTCCACGCCCGCGCTCCCACGTCAGGCCGGGCGCGTCGCTGAATGACGACCGCCCGCGATCGAGGCGTTTATTTAGCCATGGCGACTCGCGTCACCACGTTTCAAGAAATGATTGTCAAGGATTGAGCGACAACGTCCACTTGTACCGAGCGCACGCCGCCGCGGCAAGCGAGCCCCGCCCGGTTGCCCCGGTTCCTACAATGTCGTCCGAGACCGGGGCGCCGCCCCGACGCCGACCTTCGAGGACCGATCGAGATGACCTCCCCTCTGTATCAGCCGCACGCGATTCGAGGCTTGACGCTTCGCAACCGGGTGATGATGTCCCCCATGTGTCAGTATATGTGCCAGGACGGTCTGGCCAACGACTGGCACCTCGTCCACCTGGGGGCGAGGGCCGCCGGCGGGGTCGGGCTGGTGATGGTCGAGGCCACGGCCGTCGTCGCCGAGGGCCGCATCTCCCCCGGCGACATGGGACTTTGGGACGACGCCCACGTCGAGCCCCTGGCCCGAATCGTCCGGTTCGCCAGGTCGCAAGGCGCGGCGATCGGGATCCAACTCGCGCACGCCGGTCGCAAGGCGAGCTGCGACGTGCCCTGGCGCGGCGGCAAGCCGATCCTCGACCCGGCCAGGGGGGGCTGGCCGGTCGTCGCCCCCAGCGCGATCGCCTTCGACGAATCCAGCCCGACGCCTCACGCCTTGACGGTCGCGGAGATCGACGGCGTGGTCGACGCCTTCGAGGCCGCCGCCCGTCGCGCCCTGACTGCGGGTTTCCAGGCGATCGAGATCCACGCCGCTCACGGCTATCTCCTCCACGAGTTCCTATCTCCCCTAAGCAACACCCGCGCCGACGACTACGGAGGTTCCCTGGAGAACCGTACCCGCCTGGTCCGCCGGGTCGCCGAACGGCTCCGCGAGACGATCCCGGACTCGATGCCGCTGTTGACGCGGATCTCGGCGACCGACTGGGCCGAGGGGGGCTGGGACCTCGACCAGTCCGTCGAACTGGCCAAACGGTTGAAGGCGGTGGGCGTCGACCTGATCGACTGCTCCTCCGGCGCTCTGGTCCCGCACGCGAGGATCCCGGTTGGGCCCGGCTATCAGGTGCCGTTCGCCCGTCGGATCCGCGAGGAGGCGGGGATCGCCACCGGGGCCGTGGGGCTCGTCACCGGACCCGGGCAGGCGGAGAAGATCGTGGAGAACGGCGACGCCGACCTGGTCGTCATCGGCCGCGCCCTGCTGCGCGACCCCCACTGGGTCATCAACGCCATGCGCGACCAAGACGAAGACGCCGGCGCCCCCTGGCCTCTTCCCTACGGCTACGTCTTCAGGCGGCGCCGCTGACGACGGCGACCGAGGTTGACTCTCGCCTTCTCCCCTTGAGGGAGAAGGTGGCCCGAAGGGCCGGATGAGGGGTC
>ERZ778018.1702-NODE-1702-length-16642-cov-4.694821_pt1 | contig 16642 bp, 12 predicted proteins | sample MGYA00375748_ERZ778018 | MGnify/ENA primary metagenome ERZ778018 (study PRJEB29350, sample SAMN05509839) | bioreactor metagenome | biome: bioreactor; material: wastewater | place: South Africa: University of Cape Town | collected 2014-04-22 ... | reverse complement strand
GGGTCGTCAGGCAGCAAGGAGAGACAGGTACGATATTTCCTGCCGAACGCCTTATGGCGTGGTTGAACCGCCGACTTTGGGACTGGATCACCCCGGCGATCGGCGCCTTGGGCCTGATCGGCCCCGGCTCGGCCGTTGCGCGGGCGCAGGCGCCGGTGATCATCCCCGGGCTTCCAGGGACGGGACTTCAAATCGGCGAGCGTCCCGAGACCAACCGCTGGCCTTATACCGACCTGGTCGTCGGGGCGTCGCCGCGAACGATCTCCGACGCCCCGGCCCCTCCGACGTACGGAGTCACGGGAGACTGGCGCGGACTTCGCGACGCCCTGTTCGACGAGGGGATCGACGTCCGCGCCGCCGCCACCCAGTTCGAGCAGGGCGCGGCCGGTGGACTTCGCCAGGGGCCGCGCTACGGCTTGAAGCTCGACTACTTCGCGACGATCGAGGCCGACAAGTTGTTCGGCTGGGACGGGCTGTTCGTCAACCTCCATGGCGAAAGCCGGTTCGGCCAGAGCGTCAACCGCGACCTCGGCTCGTTGACCCCCGCGAACTTCGCGCTCGAGTTCCCCAGCCCGACCGGAACCGCCTCGGCCCTGACGAACGTCCAGGTCGAGCAGTTCATCGGCCCCAACCTGGTGGCGACCTTCGGCAAGCTCAACGCCGCCGACGGCGTCAACCTCCACCCGTTCCTGGGGGGCAACGGCGTCGACCGCTTTCTCAACGAGGCCTTCGTGTTAAGCCCCGTCTACGGCCGGACGATCCCCTACTCGACGCCCGGCGCCGGCTTCAGCCGGCTCCGCGGCTCGGAACCCGTCTTCACCTTCCTCGTCCTGGACTCCAGCGGCGTTCCCTACACCAGCGGGTTGAGCCGGATGTTCCGTAACGGCGCGACGCTGTTCACCCAATTTCGGATTCCGGTGAAGCCGTTCGGACGGCCCGGACATCAATCGATCGAGGCGGCCTACGCGAGCGGCAAGTTCAGCCCGCTTACCGAAGACGACTACGTCTTGCTTCCGACGGCCCCCGGGCGCGAGCGGTCGGGCACGTGGGTGGTGACGTACGGGTTCGATCAGTTCCTTCGGGTCGACCCGGAATCGCCGAATCGGGGGTGGGGCGTCTTCGGAAACGTCAGCCTCGCCGATCCGAATACCAACCCGATCCACTGGTTCCTGAACCTCGGCGCCGGCGGCGTCAGCCCGCTTCCCGGCCGATCCGCCGACACGTTCGGCGCGGGGTATTACTACCTGGGGGCCAGCGAGGCCCTGCGCGAGGCGCTTCAGTCCCTCGCGCCGATCCGCAACGAGCAGGGCTTCGAGTTCTTCTACAACGCCGCGATCACGCCCTGGTTCGTCCTGACCGCAGACCTTCAGGCGATCGACCCGGCTCAACTCGACGCCCGGAGTTCGCTCGTTCTGGCGCTTCGAGCGAAGCTTTCATTTTAACGGTCCTCTCCATCCCGCCCGGCGCGAGGCGGTTGAACCCGGCTTGAACGTCCATGTAGAGTGGCTGCGCGGGAATGGGACAAGGCTGGTTCGCCGGGCCATGGAGATGGACTCGCATGACGACCACGGCGACGACCGATCCGATGCCGACGCGGGTGCGACTCTGGGTGCTGGCGGCGGCCTGTTCGCTGGCGGTCGTCACCTACATCCACCGGGTCGGGTTCGCGACGGCGGTGAGTGAGATCCGCGCGCCGATCGGCCTGACCGACGGTCAGATCGGCGCGCTGATGGCGGCGTTCATGGTCGCCTACGGGCTGTTCGAGATCCCCTGGGGCGTCCTGGGCGACCGCTTCGGCGTGCGGTCGGTGCTGTCGATCGTGATCTTGGGAGGCTCGGCGCTGACCGGGGCGCTGGCCCTGGTGTTCTGGCTGCCGCCGAAAACCGTCTGGAGCTTCAGCGCCCTTTTCGCCCTCCGGTTCCTGTTCGGGGCGTTCCAGGCGGGGACGTTTCCGGCGATCTCGCGGATGGTCGCCGACTGGATCCCGATGGACGAGCGCGGGCGGGTCCAGGGGGTGATCTGGACGTCCAGCCGGCTGGGAGGGGTGATCGCGCCGGTGCTGCTGGTCTGGCTGCTCCAGGCCACGGGCGATCCGCGTCGCGCCTTCGTGTTGATCGCCTTGCTCGGCGCCGCCTGGTGCGCCGCGTTTTGGCCTTGGTTCCGCGACCGCCCCGAGGACATGGCCGCCGTGAACGAGGCCGAACGCCTGCTGATCCTTCGCGGACGGTCGGCCCGGAGGGCGACGGCTCACGATTCGTTGCCCTGGTCGCGGGCCTGGCGGTCGCGAAGCGTGTGGTCGCTCTGCCTGATGTACGGCTGCCTGGGATACAGCGGCAACTTCTTCATCACCCTGCTGCCGACGTACCTGGAGACGCACCGGGGGATCAGTTCGGAGACGTCGGCGGCCTTGACCGCGCTGCCGTTTGCGTTCGGGATCGCCGCGTGCCTGATCGGCGGCGTCGTGTCGGATCGCTGCATCCGCCGGTTCGGCCCGAGGTGGGGGCGGCCGCTGATCGGCGCGGTCGGAATGGCCGTGGCCGCCGCGGCGATCCTGGCGATCCCCTGGGCGGCCGACGTCCGGCTCCTCGGGCTGCTCCTCTGTTTGACGTTCGCCGGCAACGATCTGGCCATGGCGCCGGCCTGGGCCGCGGCCGCCGACATCGGCGAGCGGCACGCCGGGGCGCTCTCGGGGATGATGAACATGATGGCCAGCCTGACGGCCGCCCTCGGCGCCGTCGTCACCGGCCGGATGTTCGGCGCCAGCGGCCTCACGCTTCCGTTCATCCTCTTCTCGGCCGCTTACGTGGTCGGCGCAGTCTCCTGGCTGGGGGTCGACGGCTCCAGGACGCTGTCCACTCCCGACCACGCCTGACGCCTTGGTTCGCGGCCGTCGGGGGCTTACACTGGTTCCAGCGTCGCCACGACCACGATCGAACCAATACGAGCCTGCTGATGAATCGTCGAACCTTCCTGGAACGAGCCGCGGGCGCGTCGGCGGCCGGCGCGGGGTTGATCGGCATGGGCCTGGGCGCGCGGGGCGGGTCGGCCGACGACGCGGCGATCGACGTGCTGCTCGACGAGCCGATCGGCGTGATCCGCCCGGAGGTCTACGGCCAGTTCACCGAGCATATCGGCGGCGTGATCTACGACGGAATCTGGGTGGGCCCGGACTCCAAGATCGAGAACGTCGGCGGAATCCGCAAGAAGCTGATCGACCACGTCAAGCGGATCGGCGAGGTCGTGATCCGCTGGCCGGGCGGCTGCTTCGCCGACAACTACCATTGGCGCGATGGGATCGGCCCGGCGGCGAAGCGGCCCCGGCGGTTCGGACGCTGGAGCGAGGCGACCGAGCCCAACAGCTTCGGCACCCACGAGTTCATCCGGTTCTGCCGGCTCACCAAGACCCAGCCGTATCTCGCCGCCAATGTGGGATCGGGCTCGCCGGAGGAGTTTCAACACTGGGTCGAATACTCCAACGCGCCGGCGGGCGAGACCACACTGGCCGACGAGCGCGTGGCCAACGGAGATCGTGACCCTCTCGGCGTCCGGTATTGGGGCGTGGGCAACGAGAGCTGGGGATGCGGCGGCAAATTCACGCCCGAGGACTATTGCCGCGAGTACCGCCGGTTCACGGAATGGGTGCCGAATTACGGCGTGAAACCCTACCTGATCGCCGCCGGGCCGAACAGCAACGACCTCGACTGGACGCGCCGGTTCTTCACCAAGTGGGCCGACGGCGCCCGCGCCCCGATCCAGGGCTGGGCGCCGCACTACTACTGCGGCACGACCGGCCACGCCCTGGAGTTCAGCCGCGACCAGTGGTATGAGATGCTCCACAAGGCGAACCAGATGGAGACGCTGATCGGCGATCAATGGCGGGTGCTGGGCGAGTTCGATCCCGATCGCAAGATCAAGCTGATCGTCGACGAGTGGGGCGCCTGGCACCCGAAGGGGACCGAGATCAACCCCCGGCACCTGTTCGAGCAGATGGGCTGCCTTCGCGACGCCCTGGTCGCGGCCCTGACGCTCGACACGTTCAACCGACACGCCGACAAGGTCGACATGGCGAACGTCGCGCAGCTCGTCAACAACATCCACTCGCTGTTCCTGGCCGACGGCGACCAGTTCGTCGCGACGCCCAACTTCTACGTCTTCGAGATGTACAAGGCCCACCACGGCGGCAAGGCCGTTCGGATCGACGCCCAGGCCGGTGATACGGCGTTCAAGGCGGGCGGCAAGGAACAGCGGCTGTTCCGGGTCGCGGGCTCGGCCTCGCGATCGGGGGACCGCGCGCTGACGATCACCCTCGTCCACACGCACCCGACCGAGCCCCTCGAGATCGCACTCAACCTGAAGGGGGGCGGGGCGGCCTCGGTCCGTCAGACGGTCCTTTCGCACGAGCGGCTGAACGCGCACAACACGTTCGCCGAACCGCTCACGCTGGTCCCCAGGACGACCGACGTGAAACCGACCGGCGGCGCGCTGCGACCGACCCTCGCGCCGGCGTCGATCACGCGATTCGACGTGACGCTCGAATCGTGACGTCGACGGCGCGGACGATCACTCGGGCTCGGCGGGGGGCTCTTGCGTCGACATCGACGCCGGAACGGCCCCCGCGCGATCCATCGGCCGGTAGCCCGACGCGACGCCGAGCCCGATCAAGGCCGCGACCCAGGCCAGGAACAGGCCCAGCGCCGCGGCGAACCGCTTGCGATCGCGACTCAGGTTCTCATTCTCCATGTGATCCTCCATGCGTCTCAATCGTCGGCTCCCGAAGCGGAATCCGGCTCTGACAGGTTGGGGCCGAGGGCGGTTGCGAAGTCGAAGACGTCGTCGAAGTCGGATCGGCGATCGTCGGACGTCTTGTCGAGGTCGCCCGAGGCGATCAGGTTGAAGACGATCTCGCCGATGTCGGACGTCGTGCGAAGGCCCCATTGTTCGAGCACCGGCACCGCCATCAAGCCGAACTGGCGGAGGGCCAACCGCCGGGCCGCGTGGCAGACCTGCCTGCCCGTGACGTGCCCTGAAGGGTCGGCCTTGCCCTTGAGGGTCGAACGCCCTCGGCGCGGTCGCGGGCCCCGCGCCCGTTCGGCCTTCTTCGCCTGGCGGAGCTTGCGGTTGCGCGCCAGGTGGAGCGATTCGAGCACGAACGCGTAGGCTTCAAGCGAGTAGCGCGGGTCCATGGCGATGACCCGTCCCAACTCGTCGCGATAACTACTCATATCAGACACCTTGAATTAATCATCACCCGACGACGAGCCCGAATCGCCGTCGCCGTTGACGTTCGAGGGCGGTCGAGGAGGGCGGCCTCGGGTGGGCTCGACGTCCAGGACGTCGTCGCGGCCGACGATGATCCGCCGGCCGTCGTCGTATTCGACGACGAGTTTCTGGGCCACGACGTCCTGGGCCAGAATCCGGCCTCGCCCCTTGGCGGTGCCGACCCGGGCGCCGACCGGCGGCAGCTCTTTTTCGAGTTCGCGATACGTGTCGTACTCGTAGCGGAGGCAGCACTTGAGCCGGCCGCAACGGCCCGAGATCTTGGCCGGGTCGAGGGTCGTCTTCTGGAGCTTGGCCATCTTCATGGAGACCGGCGGCATCTCGGTCAGGTGCGTGTTGCAGCAGACCGGCTTGCCGCAGTCGCCGTAGTCGGCCAGCAGCTTGGCCTCGTCGCGGACCCCGATCTGGCGCATCTCGATCCGGGTCCGCAGGGCGCGCGCCAGGTCCTTGACCAGGTCGCGGAAATCGACCCGCTTCTCGGCCAGGTAGTAGAAGATCGCCCGCTCGCGGCCCAGGAGGATCTCGACGTCCACCAGTTCCATCTGCATCCGGCGGCCGGCGATCAGCTCGCGGCAGGTGGCGAACGCCGACTTTTCCAGCGAGGGAAGATCCTCGTGCTGTTTGAGGTCGGACTCGGCGGCCACGCGGAGGATCTCCCGCGCCTCCTTCCCTTCCAGTAATTGAGACGTGCGAGGGGTCGCGGGGCAAAGGACCTCGCCGAGCTCGAGCCCCCGGTCGCTGCGGATCACCACCCGCTGCCCGCGCGCGAAGTCCTCGCCGGGCGAGCCCTTGCACTCGCCCAGCAGCCGCATCCGGCCGTACCTTACGACGTAACCCATCGCGCTCGTTCAATGAATCAAGGAAATGGTCCGGGAGAGGCCGAGGCGGCCCTCTCCCTTTTCAAGTCGAATTATGACCGCCCTTGGCCTTTGACGAAAGGGGAGAACGCCAAGCGATCCTCCTTCGGTCCGCCCTCCCTAGCATCCCGAACGCATGGTCGGTGAACGGTTTCCGCCTGAATCCAAAGCATGGTAATCTGGAACCGCGCAGCGACTCGATGCAGTCAGGCCGAACCGCCGTCCCTCCTTCTTGCCGAGATCCCCGCCGTGAAAACACCCTGGAGCGTCGTCCGGCCTTTGGAGTTGCTTACGGTGGTGCTCGGTTGCGTCGGCGTCGCTGCGGCGGACGACCGTCCCATGCTTCAGATCATCAACGGCGACTCGAAGCCGATCGAGATCTTCTGGCTGAAGTCGGACTCGGAGCGGGTGTCGAACGGGACCGCGGCGGCCGGCGATTCACGATCGATCGGGACCACGATCGGCCACCGGTTCGCGATCGTGGGGGAAGGCGACGGCGCGGAGGTTCAAGTCACGGCGACGCTCCCCGTGCAGGCGTTTCGGTTCCAACCGTCGATCCGAACCGAGTCGGTCGAGGTCGTCGAGGGGCGGGTCGGGCCGCCCCCCTCGGGCGTCGCGCCGCCGTTCTACACCAAATTCATCAGCGCCCGGGGCTATCCGATCGTGGCGTCGGGCCGTGTCGACGATTACGCCCTGAAGGAAGCGGCGTTCCTCGTGAACTCGATGCTGGCGGAGCGCCCCGACGTCCGCAAGGCGATGATTCAGAGCGGCTCGCGACTCTGCATCATGGCGCACGACGAGTTCACGACCGACCTGCCGGAGTTCGAGAGGCTCGGCGATCCGAAATCGAGGAAGACGAGCGGCGTGGACGCCAAAAGCTACTGGGACGCTCGGGCCAGGGGCCTGGGAGGCAGCCGGAGCGACCCCTACTGCACCTGCGCCGAGGAAAACCTGCTGGGGTTCGAAGGCGATCCTTACTCGACGGAAAACATACTCATTCACGAATTCGCACACAACATCCACCTGCGCGGAATGGTGAACGTCGACCCGACCTTCGAGCCGCGGCTGAGGAAGACGTACGCCAGGGCGATGGACCAGGGCCTGTGGAAGGGGAAATACGCGTCCGTCGATTATCACGAATACTTCGCCGAAGGGGTCCAGTCGTGGTTCGACGACAACCGCGAGAACGACCACGACCACAACCACGTCAACACCAGGGCCGAACTTCTGGAGTACGACCCCGGTCTCGCCGCGCTCTGCCGGGAAGTCTTCGGCGACACCGTGCTGGTGTACACCAAGCCCGCGACCCGGCTGAACGGCCATCTCGCCGGCTACGACCCGGGCAAGGCGCCGAGATTCGCCTGGCCCGCGCGGCTGGACGAGGCGCGGAAGTCGATCCTCCGCCAGGCCCGGGACCGCGACGGCAGGGCGAATCGTTGACGGGCGAGGGCCCCGCCGGCCGAGATCCGTCTTCTAGGATCGGGGCGGAATCGACATAATGGGCCCAACGACGTTGTGGCGCGGGCTCGCGCCGCGAAGATCGGCCGGAGTCGAAGAAGGACGCTCGACGATGATCAAAGAAGAACTGCTGGCCCTCCTGGTCTGCCCGCTCGGCCGCGCCCCGCTGCGGCTGGAGGGCGATACACTGGTCTGCACCCGCTGCGGCCTGCGATACGCCATCAACGACGACGTCCCCAACATGCTCTACGAGGAAGCCGAGCTCCCCGAGGGGGTCAAATCGATCGCCGACCTCGCGTGCTCCAAGGCGAGCGACGACAGGCCCGCCTGATCCGCGAATCAAGCCCCCGTCCCAACCGAGCCAATTCTAGTCGCGTCGTCCGGAGCTCGATGTAACAGTCTGTAACGACGCCGCCGGGCGCCGCGATTCAGACCAGAGTGATCGTCGGCCCGTGCTCGATCTCGACGACGTCGCCCCGGGCCATCTGCCGGCGCTTGCGAAGCTCTTGTTCGCCGTTGACCCGGACGATCCCCTCGGCGACGAGGTTCTTGGCCTCGCCGCCGCTGAGGACGCATCCCGCCAGCTTCAGCACCTGAATCAGGTTGATGGGGCGGTCGCCGACTTCCAGTTGGACCTCGTCCTGTTCCTCGTCGCTCATCGAGGGGTCTTCTCCGGGGCGGGTTGGAGGCCGCCCAACCTGTCGAGTTGCTGGTCGATCGTCTGATCGATCGTATCGCCGATCTTTTGTTCGAGCTTTTGACGGGCCTTGACGGCCTGTTCTTGAAGTCGGCCGACGCGCCCTTGCACTTGCTGCGTCCGGCCTTGAACCTGCTTGTTCAGGTCTTGCTTGACGCCGCCGACGACCCCGGAAACCGCATTCTGAAGCCGCTGCTTGTCCTTGTCGACAAGCTGCCGGAACGTGGCGGCCTTCTGGTCGGGATCGGTGTCGAGCGACTCGACGACCACCTGCTCGACCGCCTGCTTCCCCTCGCTGACGATCGAATCGAACAGGGATCGAGGACCGGCGGGAGCCTCGGCCGCCGGCCTGGCCTCAGTCGCCGGCTTCGCGTCACGAGAGCCGACGACGGGCCGGACGGCGGAGTCGTGCGTCTCAAGCCGAGCGACCGACGCGGCGGGGGCGACGGGCGGAATCAGCTTCGAGGGCTTCGGCTGGGGTGCCGGGATCGCCGGGACGTTGACGGTCTTTTCGCTGAGTGGTTGCGGAAGGTTCGACGAATCGGCTAGTGCCGGGGCCGGGGTTTCGGGAGCTTCGGCCGGGTCCGCATCGGCGACGGTCGCTTGGGGCTCGTTCCAAAACGGCTTCAGGACGCGCCGCACCTCGCCGGGCAAGACCGGTCCGACCGAGTTCAGCAGGCTGCCGACGACCCGGCCGCTGGGGCTGGCGAAGATCGGTTCGCGGGTGCCGGGGGAGACGCTGACGATCAACAGGGTCAGAAGAATTCCCACGCCGGCGCCTTCGAGCCCGCCGAGCATCATGCCGAGGTGGCGGTCGTAAGCGTCGAACTTGAGGCGGTGGATGGTGCTCCGAACCATCCAGGCGGCGGCGAACACGCCGCCGGAGACGACCGCGTAGGCGACGGCCATCGACAGCGCCCGAGTCATCTCGGGGGTGCCGGGCAGCAGGGGGGCGATCTGGGCCGAGATCGGGTAGGCGAACAGATACCCCAGGACCAGCGAGCCGATGCTCGCGAGTTGCCAGGTGATTCCCCGCCACGCGCCTCGGGCCATCCCGCCGATCAAGACGACCGCCATGGCCGCGTCGTAAATCGTCATCCCTGTTCCTCCTTGCCGAACCGAGCCTGCTTGCGGACCTCGACGCGCGACTCGCGCGCGTCCCGTCCCCTTCCATCCGGACGGGCGGCGGCATCGTAACCCAGCGATCCAATCACGGGAAGGCGTCTTCCAACGTCCCCGACGGGACTCGGCCTGGTTTCGCCCGCCTTTCATAACCGCCGAACTCCAGGAACTTTACATCATCGACAGGGGCCGCGCGCTCATGACCGCATTTCACTCTCCACGGAACGTAACCTACACTTGAACCATGACGACTCGAGGACTGGTCGAGGTAACGGGTCCAGAGCGCCATGCGCGGGGTTTACGCGAGGTTGAGTCTGTTCGAACGGCTGTCGGGAAGGTATGAGTCGGCGATGCAACGAAGCAGGCGGCTCTTGATCGGACTCGTCCTGGCGATCCTCGCGGCCGTCGCGATCGCGGGCCCCGGACGGCGCGGCGGGCGCGATCGAATCATCGGCGACGGGCGAGCTTACGCCAAGCTCGGCGCCCTTCCCGTGAAACACCGGGGCCGCGTGAAGCCCCTTGAGGGCATGGCCGCCGAGGAAGTCAAGCTGATCCACGGTCGTCCCTCGATCACGCTGTTCGCCCCCGACGGCGAAACAACGTCGACCTGGGAACCCGTTGCGGCGGTCTTGGACTGGTCGGCCCGACCTGAATACTGGGACGAACAGGACTTCATTCTCGCCGATCGCCAGCCGTTGAACCGCCTGCTTCTGGAAGCGGCGGCGGCGCGTCAGGCGGGCGAGACGAGCCCGACGGGGAAGCGCCTCAACGCCTTGGCCGCCCGGATCGTCGAGGGACGCAATCGGCTCTCGCCGCGCCTGCTTGAGACCGTCCCGCTCCAGATCGACGGCCGCGCGATCACGTTCCCATGCTGGGTCGGCGAAATCCTCGACAGGAAGGAAAGGGGCCGTTCCGATGCTAGGGGCGACGGCTCAGGCCTCTCGCCCCTGGAGGAGCAGGCGGCCGAGGTCGGCGAGCGTCTCTTCCACTTCCAGGGGATCCGCGACCACAAAACCCCCGCGAACACGCCGCTGGACCTCCTGGTGATCCCACGCCCCCCCAACGACGCCTACCGCAGCTATTCGGCCGAGGTTTTCGAGAAGGGGATGAAGCCCGATCAAAGCCTGTCGCCGTTGGAAGCCGACGTGGCCGACGCCCTCTTGGATTACCTTCAGGGGCTTCCGAGCAAGGAGTGGGCCCTGCCGGGGGAAGACGCCATGTTCGATCAGAAGTACGCCTCGTGGCTGCCCAGCTTCTCGCGCTGGATGCCCCTGGGCGTCATCCTCCAGAGCAGCGAGTCGGAACTGTCGCGCGCGGGGTTTCCGCTGACGTCGGCCGCGGCGTTCCGCAAAAGCTACCGAGAACTCGAAGCCGGCGCGCGCGCGGCGCCCGGGAACGTCCCCGAGGGCCTGGCGGACGCCGTGCTCGCCGCCGCCCGCGATCTCGCCGTCGGCGTCGGATACTACCCCGAACCGATCGCGATGACCCGCGAGACCGCATTAAACCGACTCGCCCCGTTCTCCAAAGCGCTGGCGGCCTACGGTTTCAGCGTGATGCTTCTCCTGTTGAGTTTCGGCGTCTCGGCGGACCCGCGCACGAGGAGGAGGGGGCTGGGAGTCGCGCTGTACCGACTGGGAATGGTGGGGCTCGCGGCCGGGGCCGCGCTCCAACTGTACGGCTGCTGGATCCGGTTTCGCGTCAACCGCTGGGTCCCGGGCTCGACCCTTTATGAAACCGTCGTCTGGCTCGCCCTGACGACCGCGGTGATGGGGCTGGCGATCGAGCTCCTCCGGTGGAGAAGGTACGCAGCCCTCGCCGCGGCCGGAGTCGCGTTGCTGGCGACCGTCGTGGCCGAGAACGCCTCGTTCCTCGATCCGACCATCCAGGCGGTCGAGCCCGCGCTGCAGTCCAACCGACGGCTGGCGGGCCATGTGCTGACGATCATCACCGCCTACGCGGCGTTTGCGACGGCGATGGGCCTGGGGATGTTGGCCATGGGCCGCTTCCTCACGGCGACCTATCGCCAGTCCCCGAGTTGCCGCGCGCTCGCCTGGCCCCTGTGGCTGGGGCTTCCATGCCTTGTGCTCGGCCGCCTCGGTATCGACCCTCCTCATCGGCCGGCGCTCCCGTCGGGCCTTGATCCCCAGGCGCTGTCTTTCGCGAGTTCGGGACTTGCGGCGTTGGGCTGGGCGCTGTCGATGGTGGGCGGATTCAGCCTGTTCGGCGAGTTCGCGAATCGGACTCCCCGCCGCGCGTTCGTCGTCGGCGTCGTCGTGGCGACGGCCGGCCTGGCGGTCTCGACCGCCGGCGCGTCGGGAATCGTCCAGGGGCCGCTGGCGGGCGTCCTGGCGTCGGACGACGTGTTGCTCGCGCCTCTGATCGGCGTCGCCTTGATCGTCCTGAGCCTGCTGGCGGTTCACGAGAGGGAGGCCTTCGCGCCGATCGAGTCGTCGGCCGACTCCATCGCCCCCGCCATGCTGGTCGGCGTCCTGCTCCTGACGGCGGGGGCGATCGCGGGGGGCGCCTGGGCTCGGGGCGCCTGGGGGGCGTTCTGGTCCTGGGACCCCAAGCAGATCTGGGTCGTGATCACGCTCACGGCGTATCTCGCGGCCCTTCTCGGGCGGTTCGCCGGCCGGTTGGACTCGTTCGGGACCGCGGCCGCTTCGATCGCATGTTTCCTGTCGGTGCTCATGTCCTGGTACGGACTCAACGTCGCGCACAGGGTCGGACGCCACACATACGGCTTCACCGGAAATGGGGACCCCGAACTTGCAACGGCCTGCGCGCTCGTCCTGCTCGCCGCCGTGGGCGCCGCGGCCTGGCGACGCTCGCACGCACGATAGGTCGAACCGGGCGTTGTTGAAAAAAAACCACATGCCTCGTGCGATCAACACGGAGTTCGTCGTCAAAGCGTAACCAATCACGCGATACAACCAGCAGTCGTCGATTATGATCTGAATTGTTCGAACACTGAAAGAATTCGCGGCTCCATCCAGGCGACCTATCGCGTATGCTTTGGAGATGAGAAACTCCAAATCTTCCTGTCGAACCTGAGAATCGAACAAGAAATGGGATGCGGGTGAGGCCTCAGTCCAGATCGACATCATGGTTTCCAAGATATTCCCGATCGGGTCGGCGGCCGATCCGTCCGGCGCGGCTGGCGGTCGTCCTGGCTGTCGCGGTCTTGCTCCCCGCGATCGGAGTCGCGGCGGACGAGGTCGAGGCGCGGTTCGTCGATCGAGTCCAACCGATCCTTGAGGAATACTGCGTCGGGTGCCACGGCGCCGGGGCCAAGGCGGGGGGGTTGGCGCTCGACGAGCCCGCGTTGGGTCAGGGCCGGCCGCGGGACGAGGCGCACTGGTGGGGCGTGCTTACGAACGTGAGGGCCGGCGTCATGCCCCCGACGGGCAAGCCGCAACCGACCGCCGAGGAACTGCGCCTCCTCGAAGACTGGATCAAGTACGACGCCTTCGGAATCGACCCGACGGCCCCCGACCCCGGCCGCGTCACCGTGCGCCGGCTCAATCGGGTCGAATACCGAAATACGGTCCGCGATCTGATGGGGGTGGACTACGACACGAGCGTCGCGTTTCCGCCGGACGACTCGGGTCATGGGTTCGACAACATGGCGGACGTCCTCACGCTTTCGCCGATGCTGCTGGAGAAATACCTCGCCGCCGCGGAGTCGATCGTCTCGCAAGCCGTGCCGACGGTCCCCCGCGTCGTCGGTGAAACCAGAATCGCCGGTCGACGGTTCCATCCAGCCGGCGCGACCGCCGTCGGACGCGACGACGAGGAGGACGACGGCCCGATCTCGCTCTCCTATTACCAGCCGGCGACGGTCGTCGCCACGTTCCGGGCCGAGCATTCAGGCCGGTATAGCCTGGCGCTCGACCTGACGGCGAACGGCAAAAACGCGCTGGGGCCTGATTACAACCGATGCCGGATCGTTTTCAAGGCGGACGGCCGGGAGTTGTTTCGAGAGGATTACAGCCAGCACGAGGCCAAGCCGTTTCACTACGACCTCGATCACGATCTCGATTGGAGCGAGGGGGACCATCAACTGACGATGATCCTTGAACCGCTGACGCCGGGAGAGAACCCGTTCAGATCGCTGGAGATCGAGCTCGCGTCGGTCTCCGTGCGCGGGCCGTTGGATCCAAAGTCCTGGGTCCGGCCGGCGAACCATGCTCGGTTCTTCCCGGGCGACGTCCCCGAGGGGGGGGTGGAACGGCGGCGATATGCGAGTTCGCTGCTCCGCGACTTCGCCGGTCGGGCGTTTCGGCGTCCGGTCGACGCGGAGACGGTGGAACGGCTCACGAGCCTGGCCGAGGGCTTTTACTCGCGACCAGGGAGGGCCTTCGAGGCCGGCGTCGCCCAGGCGATGACGGCCGTGCTGGCCTCGCCCAAATTCCTCTTCCGCGAGGAAGGGTTCGAGATGGAGTCGTCCGACTCCGTTCCCTATCCGCTCATCGACGAGTTCGCGCTGGCTTCGCGGTTGTCGTACTTCTTGTGGTCGTCCATGCCTGACGCCGAGTTGTTCCGGTTGGCCGAACGGCGCGCCCTCAGGAGCGGTCTGAAAGCTCAGGTGAAACGCATGCTGGCCGATCCGCGGTCGGCGGAGTTCAACCGGAACTTCGTGGGCCAGTGGCTGCACGCGCGCGACGTGGGAGCGGTCCCGATCAACACGTTCGCCGTGATCGACCGCGACCAACCTTCCGATCCCGACGCGCCGAGGCGCCGGGCGCGACTACGAGAATTGAACCGACGATTCCCCGACTCGCTCACGGTCGACGAGAAGAAGGAATTGAACGCGACCCGCGCGGCGTACTTCAAATCGTTCCGCCGCTTCCGCGAGCACGACTTGACCGAAGAGCTGCGCGAGGCCATGCGGCGCGAGACCGAGTTGGTGTTCGACCACGTCGTGCGCCAGGATCGCAGTCTGCTGGAATTGCTGGTCGGTGATTACACGTTTCTCAACGAGCGGTTGGCGAAACACTACGAGATCGACGGGGTCGAAGGGGATGAGATGCGCCTGGTCGCTCTGCCCCCCGACAGCCCGCGCGGCGGCGTCCTCACGCAGGGGACGGTCCTCATCGCGACCTCGAACCCGAATCGCACCTCCCCGGTGAAGCGCGGCCTGTTCATACTCGACAACATTCTGGGGACCCCTCCGCCTCCCCAACCGCCGAACGTCCCCCCCCTGGAAACCGCCGCGGGAGCGTTCGTGGGGCGCCCGCCGACGCTGCGAGAGGCCCTCGAGCTGCACCGCAAGCGGCCCGAATGCCGCTCATGCCATAATCGGATGGACCCGCTGGGACTGGGGATGGAGAACTTCAACGCCCTGGGACGGTGGCGGGAACGGGACGAGGGCAGCCCCGTGGACGCGACCGGAACACTCCTCACCGGCGAGTCGTTCTCGAACGTCAGGGAACTGAAGCGAATCCTGGCGGAACGGCACAGCCATGAGTTCTTTCGCCGCCTGAGCGAGAAAATGCTGACGTACGCCCTGGGCCGCGGGCTGAGTCATCAGGACGTGGAGACGGTGGACGCGCTGGTGGATCGGATCGAACGCGAGAACGGCCGCGCCCGAGCGTTGATCCTCGGCATCGTGGAATCGCCGCAGTTCCAGCGATGCCGAAGGCCCGAGGCGGCGACGATCCTGACCCGATCCGCGCGAACGACGACGTATCCGGAACTCCGCAACGAAACGAGGAAGCAGCCGTGACTCCGACGAATCCCGTCGTCCCCCGCCGCCGCCGGACGCTCAGTCGCCGCTGTTTCCTCAGCGGCGCGGGGGCGGCCGTTGCGTTGCCCGTCCTCGTCTCGCTTCGTCCGACCGTGCGATCCGCGTCGCGCGTCCCGCTCGCCGGCGGCCCGGGCGCGACCTCAACGGGCGCGCCGTTGCGCACGGCCTTCGTCTATGTGCCCAACGGCGCGATTCCCGCCGCTTGGTGGCCGGAAGAGGTGGGGACGAACTTCTCGTTGAGCCCCAGCCTCCAACCGCTGGAGCCGATCAAGGGGATGATCCAGGTGCTCGGCGGCCTGGACCATCAGACCGCGGACTCGGGCCCGAACGGCGTCGACGGGTCGGGAGAGCACGCGCGAGCCAACGGCACGTTCCTGACCGGGGTCCGCCTCAAGAAGAGCGAGACCGACGTCCACGCCGGAATCTCCATCGACCAGGCGCTGGCGCGGGAAATCGGGCCGCTGACGAGGTTCGCGTCGCTCGAACTCGGATGCGACGCCGTGCGGAAGTCCACGGCTTGCGACTCCGGCTACTCGTGCGCCTACCAGTACAACTTGTCCTGGAGCTCGCCCACGAAGCCCCTGACGCCGGAATCCAACCCGCGCCTGGTCTTCGAGCGGTTGTTCGGGACCGGCGCCCCCGCCGAACGGCAGGCGAACCTCCAGCGGCGACGACAGGAGCAGCGGTCGATCCTCGATTTCGTCCTCGACGACGCGCGCTCCCTGCAACGACGGCTCAACCCCCAAGACCAGGACAAGCTCGACCAGTACTTGACCGGCGTCCGCGAGATCGAGGCCCGCATCCAACGAACCGAGCAGTTCCCGGCGGTCCAGGACCCCGGATTCAAAACGCCCGCGGGCATACCGTCGAACTACACGGAATACGTCCAACTCATGTACGACATGCTCTTCCTGTCGTTTCAGACCGATTCCACGAGGCTGGCCAGCTTCCTGGTCACCCACGAGGGGAGCAACATGTCGTTCGATCATATCGGCATCCCCGAAGGGCATCACGACCTGTCGCACCATCAGAATCGGCCGGACCTGATCGAGAAGGTCGCCAGGATCGATCTGTGGTACGTCCAGCAGTTCGCCCGGTTCCTCGAAAAGCTCGACGCCGCGAAGGACGACGACGGCAACTCGATCCTCCATAATTCCATGATCGTCTACGGCAGCGGTTGCGCCGACGGCAACAACCACACGCACACCAACCTGCCGTTCTTGCTCGCCGGCGCGGGGGGGGGCACGCTGACGCCCGGCCGCCACGTGAAATACGGGTCCAAACCGGCCACGAACCTGTTCCTCGACGTCGCCGACCGCCTGGGAGTCCAACGGTTGGAGCGTTTCGGCGACTCCACCGGACGCCTGGGCGACGTCTAGCGTGGTTTCCTGATGGCTCGCGCGGTTCGCCGCCGTGAAGTGCGGAAGCTAGCCCGTATTTCTCACCCTATTGATTCGGAGTCGGTTTGGGAGCCGATTTCGC
>ERZ778018.1701-NODE-1701-length-16646-cov-4.688928_pt1 | contig 16646 bp, 11 predicted proteins | sample MGYA00375748_ERZ778018 | MGnify/ENA primary metagenome ERZ778018 (study PRJEB29350, sample SAMN05509839) | bioreactor metagenome | biome: bioreactor; material: wastewater | place: South Africa: University of Cape Town | collected 2014-04-22 ... | reverse complement strand
AGCGCGTGACCGATGCGATCGAGGAAGAACGAGCGGTTCGGCAGATCGGTGAGCGCGTCGTGGAAGGCCTGATGCGACAGGTTCCGCTCAAGGTCTTTACGCTCGGTAACGTCACGGGTATTCAGCACGAGCCCGCCGACGTTCGGATCGGACAGCAGGTTCGTCGCGATCGCCTCAATGTGACGCACTCCGCCGAGGGCGTCGACGAACCGAACCTCGATCACCGGTGACACCCCGACCGCGCCGGCCGCGTCCGTCAGAAATTCACGGAAGCGTTCGACATCGTCGGGGTGCAGCAATGACAGACATGAATCCCCGGTACCCAGGGACGTTGCGCCAGGTCCGAGCCAGGCCGATAGTGCCGGGCTTGCGTAGTGGATCGTTCCGTTGGGGCTGACGACCAGCACAACGCTCGACGAGTTCTGCACCAACGAGCGGAAGCGGGCCTCGCTGCTGCCGAGCATCTGCTCCAGCTTCTTGCGTTCGGTGATGTCGTACATGACGCCATGCCAATAGACAGTGCCACTCGCGTCGTCTGCCATCAACGCCGCTTCGTTCCGCACCCAGGAGATCGATCCGTCACGCGTGATGACTCGATGCTCGATGCGATAGCCGGTCCGTTCGTTACGACCGCGCTGGATCGCATCGTCCACCGCCGCCTGATCGTCCGGGTGGACGACCCGCAGCCAGAGCGCGGGCTGGGCCAGCCATTCGTCCTGCCCGTAGCCGAGCAGGTCGCTCACCTGCGGGCTGATATAGAAGGTGCCACCCTCGGCGAGCGTCGTAATGTACGTCACCGCCGGAATCCGCTCGACGAGCGCACGGAAGGTGTGATCGGTGCCGGCCTCAGACGCCGCAACTGGGGCCGATGGCACGCCCGTCGACCGCTCCACCATTTCGCCAACGCGTACGAGGATTGTGATGTAGCGCGGCAGCCCACCCGATGAGACGACGACGCCGTTGAGTGCCAGTTTAACGGGACGTCCCGACGGCTGGCACACAACGGCGTTCCATTCGACCGCCGTCTCGCGGCGCCTGAGCATGCGCTCAAGCATCTCCTCCGTCAACGTGCGGGAAACGGGGCTGACGAGATCCACCAGGGTCTTACCAACCAACTCGTGCTCTCGATAACCGGTCAGATCAGAAAAGACGTCGTTGACGCGCAGGATTCGTCCATCGATCGCGACGACCAGATGCCCGACCGGCGAAAAGGTCACGACATTGGCGAAGAGTTCCGGCCCATGAAACAGCAAGAGTTGCTCGGTCGAAGGCATGGCAAGTTGATCACGTAGGAGCCAGGCATCAGGTGGATTGGAAGATACGTTCATGCCGGACAACTCTTGGGTTGGCATTGTCGTGAGGACCCATCCCGCGAATCACTCTGTCGCCAAATAGCCACAGGACGAGGTCGAGTGTCAGCCCACCGGCCCAACCAGGCATTTGGTCAAGTTGACATTCATACCAATCAGTCCGTCGTCGTCATAACTACGTGTACAACACTGCGACGAAACGCACATCCTGTGAGCGAGTATAAGAAATTCGGTCCATGGGCGGGCATCACCTATTGGTCTTGGTCACGTCATACCGCAGCCCTATTGGGCGCGTCCGCTTGTCTCGTCTTCGCGCGACGATCGTCCCTTGACCATTCGTCACATCCGCTACGGGCGCTTGCGTTCGCGGCGCGCATCTGCGATGTTCGCGGCAAGCGGGGAAGCGACTCGTCCACCGATCGGGAGTGAAGGAGTAAAACGATGCCCGAGATCGATGTCACGGAAGCGAAGCAACGCATCGCCGATGAAGTACGGCGACTGCATCCACGGCTGATCGAGATGTCGCACACGATTCATCAGAATCCGGAGATCCTCTTCGAAGAACATAAAGCAGCCGAGTTTCTGACCAACGAACTGGAAGAGCAGGGGTTCGATGTCGAACGCGGCGTGGCGGGACTCGATACGGCCTTCGTCGCCACCTACGGCAGCGGCAAGCCGGTCGTGGCCTTCCTCGCCGAATACGATGCACTGCCGAAGATCGGTCACGCCTGCGGGCATAACCTGATCGCGACCTGGGGCGTCGGTGCCGGTATCGCCTTCCGGCGCGCACTGCCTGACTTCGAAGGAACGATCAAGGTCATCGGTACACCCGGCGAAGAAGGCGGCGGTGGCAAGGTCATCATGGCAAACGCCCACATCTTCGACGGGCTCGACGCGGCGATCATGATGCATCCACGCGATCGCACCTATCTCGATCGCGGCTCGCTGGCGCGCACCGTCTTCAACATCGAGTTCTTCGGCAAGAGCGCCCACGCCTCGTCGGCGCCGGAACGCGGGATCAACGCCCTCGACGCCATGCTGCAGGTCTTCTTCAGCATCAATGCCTACCGGCAGCATATGCCGCCGAACACCCGCATTCATGGTGTCATCAACCATGGCGGTGAGGCCGCCAACGTCGTGCCCGACTACACCGATGCCCGTTTCCTGGTACGTGCCAAGGAGCAAGAAGACCTCGAAACGCTTCGCCAGCGCTTTCGCAATATCGTCGAAGCCGCCGCATTAGCGACCGGCTGCAGCATGAAGATCCACGAGGGGATCAGCTACGAATCGCGCGTCTGCAACAGCGCGCTTGTCGAAACGTTCGGAGAGAACGTTACGGCGCTCGGCCTCGGTTACGACGAGCCACCGGCCAGCGGCGGGGTCGGCTCCAGCGACATCGGCAATGTGAGCCGCATCGTGCCGACAATTCACCCGTACCTGCAGATCTGTGAGGTCGGTGTCGGCGGTCATACGCCGGAATTCGAACAGGCGGCCGGCAGCGCCCGGGCCGATGAACTGACTGCCACCGGCGCCCAACTGCTCGCCTGGACCGCCGCCGACGTGATGTTCCGTCCGGAACTGCGCGAACGCCTGCGCGAGACGTTCCGCGAGCAGCTCGGCTACGAGCCGCGCAGCGGCGCCTAACACGAATCGAAACGGAGACGACGATGGCTGCCAAATGGACGTATCTGCCCTCAGAAGGCGTCTCGCTCGACGTCGATCGTGCGTTTTACGATCGGCTCGCGCGGGAAACAAACCGGCAGACGCCTCTCGATCAATTCACCGTGCCAATCCGCTCGGGCAAGGCCTGGCCGGTGCTGGCAGGGCAGATCTGTCGCATCGTGGCGATCGAAGGGCCGCAGGTCGCCGACTTCAACGTCTGGAACCTGCACAACCCACGCGAGCGCTTCTGGGCGGCGCGCACACGCCAGCTCCAGAGCACGCACGTCACGACCTACGACCGGCTCTGGTCGACGCTTCCCTACCTGCGCCCGATGCTGACCATCACCAATGAGACGGTCCAGTACGGCGAAGATGAGGACGGCGGGAAGTGTCATGATCTGCTCGGCTCACGCTGCGATCCATACGTCAACAAGATCCTGACCGGCGAGGAGTTCGATTTCCACTGCCACTCAAACCTGACGCGCGCCATCCTCCCCTACCGGCTCACCGAGCAGGATGTCCACGACGTGCTCAACATCTTCCAGGTGACCGGAATCGATGAGGACGGCCACTACTTCATGAAGCCGAGTCCCGCGAAAAAAGGCGATTTCTTCGAGTTCTTCGCGGAAATCGATCTGCTCTGCGCCATCTCCACCTGCCCCGGCGGCGACCTGTCGGTGCCGCTCTGGGGGCCGGACGCCGGTGACCCGCTACCGACCTGCAAACCGCTCGGCGTCGAAATCTACCAACCCACATCCGACCTGCTCACCGGCTGGGAATCGCCGGCCCCGGCCAGCTATCAGGGAAACCACGGCATGTCACGACCAGTCTTTGGTCGGAAGTAATACAAGGGGGAAACCGATGAACGATCTCGAACAGGCGCTGACTGAGGCGATCAAGCGACACGAATCAGACTGGATCGACCTCTGGCGCGATCTGGTCAACTGCGATTCCGGCACCTACAACAAGGATGAGGCCGACCGTGCCGGAGACATTCTGGAGAAAGCGGTCAGCGATCTCGGCTTCAACGCCGAGCGTGTGACGCAGAAGCAGTTCGGCAATCATGTCGTCGCGCGCAAGCCAGGCAGCGGCGACCGGCGACTTCTCTTTATCGGCCACTTCGATACTGTCTTCCCGCGGGGAACCGTGAAAGAGCGACCATTCACAATCAAAGGCGATACCGCGACCGGACCGGGCGTCTACGACATGAAGGGCGGCCTCGCCGTCATGATCGCCGCACTGAGCGCCCTGAAAGAGACTGGCGCGCCGCTCTGGAACGACGTCTCGCTCACCACGATCTTTAACAGCGACGAGGAGATTCTGTCACCGACCTCCCGCCCGGTCATCGAGGCCGAAGCCAAGCAAGCGAGCACCGTCTGCGTGCTCGAGCCGGCCCGCCCCGGCGGCGAATATACATTCGTGCGCAAGGGCGCCGGTATGTTCAGGTACAGCGTGACCGGCCGTGCCGCACACTCCGGCAGCGCCCCGCAGCAGGGCCGGAGCGCCGTCGAGGAATTGGCCCAGAAGATCATCCGGCTGCATCAAATCACCGACTATGACATCGGCACGACCGTCAACGTCGGCGTCATCGAGGGCGGCATTCGGCCAAACGTCGTCGCCGAGCACGCCGAGTGCCGCTTCGACATGCGGGTGCTGACTCACGCTGAGGCGGAACGCGTGCAGGCGCGCATCAAGGAGATCGCCGCCATGCAGTTCGTGCCCGACACGACCACCGAATTCAGCGGGGAACTCTTCTTCCCACCGCTCGAATATCGACCGCGCAACGAGACGCTCTTCTCCTGGGTTCAAGAAAGCGGACGCAAGCTCGGGCTGGAGATGAAGAGCATCGTCACCGGCGGCGGCTCCGACGGCAACACCGCCGGCCAGTTCGCCCCGCTCATCGACGGCATGGGCGTCGAAGGCGACGGCGCGCACTCCGACCGCGAACTCGCCACCGTCTCCTCCCTCGTCCGCCGCGCCTCGGTGTTGGCGCTGTTCTTGAATACGTGGCACGAGCGAGCGGAACAGGTGGCTGCGATGCAGGACTGAGCAACGGCACTATTCGGCTGACGACTGCTATGATGCACGGGTACTGCCGATTTCAGCGACACGAGGAGTAGCGACACATGACGTCAACCACATCACAGGTCGAAGTGATCCAGACCGAGAAGGCCGCCGCGCCGATCGGGCCGTATTCGCAGGCGATCCGCGCCAACGGCTTCATCTTCGTCGCTGGTGAGAAGGGGATCGATCCGAAGACGAATCAGATGGTGCCGGGCGGCATCGTCGCCGAGACGCGCCAGACGCTGGAGAACATCAAGAACATTCTGGAGTCGGCCGGGTCGGCGATGTCCAAAGCGGTCGCAACGACCGTCTATCTGGTGAATATCAACGACTTTGCCGAGATGAACAAGGTTTACGCCGAATACTTCACCGTCACGCCACCAGGACGCACCACCGTCGGCGTCACCTCGCTCCCGGCCGGCGCCCAGGTCGAGATCACGGTCACGGCGCTGGCGTAGGGCGAGCGGCTGCGGGCAAACGCGGACGTAGGTGAAATAGGCAGGAGATCCTTCGCTGCGGCTCAGGATGACAAAGAAGTGAATATCGCCTTTTCCGTCATCCTGAGCCGCAGCGAAGGATCTCTTCAGCCTCGCCCAACTCAACATCGCATTTGAGAAGACGATGAAAAAGCATGCGTACTGAGTCTACATCATAGCAAACGTTGGGGGACGAGCCGCGACCCTGTACACCCGCGTCACCAACGACCTGGAACGTCGCGTCTTCGAGCATCAGAACCCAGATCTGCAAAAGCCACAGGCGTTTACGACCCGTTATCGAACTACGCGACTCGTCTACGCCGAAGAATTTCACGACATTCGAGACGCGATCGCGTGGGAGAAGCAGATAAAGGGCTGGCGTCGTGAGCGAAAATTGGCGCTCATCGAGTCACGCAATCCCGGTTGGAGCGATTTGAGCGCAGAATGGGAGGCATCGACGGCTGGTTAACGGGCAGGAGATCCTTCGCTGCGGCTCAGGATGACAAAGAAGTGAATATCGCCTTTTCCGTCATCCTGAGCCGCAGCGAAGGATCTCTTTTGAGCCTGCCAAAGTGCTAACGTCTACGGTCAGAGGTCCGGCACCGCCTTGAACGATTGACGGCATACCCCTCCGCATGCCTGCGAGTGGCTCAAGCCCCATCCTCCGGCGCATACCCCAGCAATTCCCGCGCGCTCTTGAGGCTCCAGAACTGGCGCGGGTTGTTCGAAATGCCGTAGACGACCGCCCAACTCAGGTCTTCGTCATCCAGGCAGCGTTGGATCAGCTGGCAGCAGTCACGCTGGCTGAGCCAGGTGCAGCGCATGCGGTTCAGACGTTCGTCGGGCGGCAGGTTGAGCAGCGCGGGCGAATTGGCGGTCACCGAGGCCGCGCGGGGATCGTCATCTTTGGTGACGGTGCCGATGCGCAGGCAGAAGACGCGCAGGCCGTAGCGATCGACGTAGTGGCGGCCGAGCGCCTCGCCATAGACCTTGGAGACGCCGTAGAGCGAGTCGGGCCGCACCGGCACAGTTTCATCCCAGACGCGCGGATCGTCGATCCGGTAGACATCGGGCTGACTCTCGTACTCGTACCAGCCGATCGTGTGATTCGAGGAGGCGAAGACGACGCGCTCGACTCCGGCACACCGGGCGGCCTCGAAGACGTTGTAGGTGCCGATCAAATTATTCGGCAGAATGTCGTCCCAGGGTGTTTCGACGGCCGCCGACGCGGCCAGATGCACGACGGCATCCATCCCCTCGAACGCGGGCTGTATCGCATCGAGGTCAGCGATGTCGGCAACGATGCTGGGGAAGCCGGACGGTTCCCGTGTCAGCGCATGTAACTCGTAGCGATCGGCGAGATTCTCACGCACCGCCGTGCCGATTGTTCCCTCCGCACCCGTGACGAGCACGCGCTTTTTCGTGCTAGACAATATCCACCATCACTTCCTCGGCTTTGTCGCGTTCGACAACCACGGCCTGCGGAGTGATGCCGTCGGCCGACGAAACCGCACGCGTCGGCTGCTCATTCACTTTCAACTGAAAGACGTCCGGTCGCGCATAGTGCCCGACGACGTCGAAGTCAAACTTGCCGCGCGTGATGTCATCCAGATCGAGGTTCGCGGTCAAGATTGCCTCTTCCTCGAAATTCGGGCCGGCCAGGATCTCGCCGAGCGGCGAAACGATCATCGAACCGCCTCGCGACAGAATCTGCTCCGGATCGTCGCCCTGGATCGTGTCGTAGTCGGCCGGGTAATCGCGCCGGCGCGTGAACTGGTTGCACGAAAGGACGAAACAGCGCCCCTCGCAAGCGATGTGGCGCATGCTGGCGATCCAGTTATCGCGCGAATCGGCCGTCGGAGCGCAGTAGATCTGAATGCCCTTGGCGTACATCGTCGTGCGCAACAGCGGCATGTAGTTTTCCCAGCAGATGACCGCGCCGAGCTTGCCGATCTCGGTGTCGAAGACGGGCAGCGTCGAGCCATCGCCGTAGCCCCAGATGAGCCGTTCGGCGGCCGTCGGCATCAGCTTGCGATGCTTGCCAAGATAACGGCCGTCCGGCGCGAAGAAGAGGACCGTGCAATAGAGCGTGCCGCCATCGCGTTCGATCACGCCGATGACCAGGAAGAGCCCGTTGCTGCGCGCCATCGCGCCGAGCCGATCGACGACCGGCCCCGGCACGTCGATCGCCGAGTCGTAGTACCGGCGGAAGTCGTCGCGTCCTTCGGGCGAGCGCGAACCGACCGCCGAGCCAAACGTTAAGCCGCGAGGATAACAGGAGATAAACGCTTCGGGGAAAACGGCCAGTTGCGCGCCGGACGCCGAGGCACCAACCATCAAGCGCTCGGCCTTTTCGAGCGTCGCCTCAACATCGAACGCAACGGCGACCGCTTGCACCACGGCGGCACGGACTACGGTCATCCTGTCCTCCTTCCGCTGCTCGCAGCGCGAACAGCACGCGCGGGGAATATCGCTTCAATTGTTCTCAGTATTGGCGTTTTGCCGTGTGGAATCAACGTGTGGTTGGTCGCGGACGCTCCGGCGTGCTCTAATAGCCGCTGGGAATCACGGAGCGGCAGGTGCCGACTCCGCCAGAACAAAGGAGCCAGGTTTGGGTCGCCGAATCAGCCGCCGCGTCTGGACCGTCGCCATCGTGCTCGGTCTCCTCGTGATCTTCGCCGTCGGGATCGTCTGGTGGGGGCTGGCCGCATCGAACAAACCGCAATATCAACAGCAGATCACGATGCCGAGCCAGGCAGGCGTGCAGAATTACTTCGTCAACCTCTGGCTCGATCCCTCGTCGCCGCAGGTCGGCGACAATCAGCTGACCGCGCAGGTAACCAGCACCATCGGTACACCAACGCAGATCGACCGCATAGTCTTCACGCTTACCGGTCCGGATGGCACGGCGAAGGCGCCGGTCAACGGCATCCTGGCGAATGGGAACGGGCACCCCTCTGAGTCGTTTCTGGCGCCGGTCTCCTTCGATGCTCCCGGCACCTGGACAATCTCTGTCGAAACCCACAGTGGCGACCTCACGCGAATGTCAACATTCACGATTTCCGTCAACGGCGCATAGGTTTATTGCCGGCGCGCGGCGATCGTACGCTCTACATCCAACACGCGTAATACGCACGTAGATCTTCTAGCGCGGGCCGCCATGGCGGCATATACCGTGCGGTACGGTCAACTATCCGGATCAAGACGCGGCATCGCGAAGATGAGCGCGACGCCAACAGCGCGTGAATGATTGGCTTTTACCGCTCGGTTCTCCGGTATTCTGGATTCGTCACGAACCATCCGCCGACCAACGAAGGAGGCTGTATGGACATCCGGCGTTTGAGTGCATGGGGACTCCCGTCGCTCTTCCTTATGATCGTTGGCGTCATCTTAATTGTGGTGAACCTGCTGGACAGCAAATACGGCGAGGTCGCCTTTACCATTGGGCTTCTCGTGGTCGGTGCGATCGCGCTCTTCTATGGCGTCTCCAACGATCACCAGAACGACGAACTCCATGAGCGCGAAGCGCGCCAGGAGAAGTCCGCCAGCGCGTCAAACGATGGGGGCACATCGTCAATGTCTCGGATGCCCTCGGGTCGCCGAGTCGACTGGTTGTCGATGGGTGTCGTCGCCGGCTTCGTCGGTACGACAGTGCTGACGGTCGGCATCATGGCCGCCTACGAATTCGCCCGAGTGATCGGGACCAACAGCGATTCGGCCTCGTTCTTCCGGAACTGGCTCTATTCCCTGACACACAACCCGGCGACGGATACCGCGCGGGTGAACCTGCCGGTAGGACTGATCCTGCACTTCAGCACCGGTATCCTCTTCGGAATCCTCTACGCGGGCTGGATCGAGCCACGCCTGAGCGGCTCGGGGCTCCGTCGCGGAGCGATCTTCTCGATCATCCCGTGGCTCGTCTCGATACTCGTCTTCCTGCCGCTCATGGACGGCGGATTCCTTGGAATCGGACTGCACGCCGGCCCGCTACCGGTTATCGGGAACCTGGTGCTGAACCTCGCCTACGGCATATCGCTCGGCTTCTTCTATGCGGTTGAGCAGTGGCAGACTGATAGTGGTCGACTCGAAGATGCCGATGAAGGTCGCATCGTCGAGCGGTCGCTGCGCGTCTCGTCGATTGGCGTTGCCTTCGGCGTGGTCTGTGGTGGACTAATCGGACAGATCGGCGCCAGCACGTTCAGTCCCGGTCAGGACCCATTGCTGGTGGCGGTGATCGCGGCGATCATCGGCTCGTTCATCGGCTTCATGCTTGGCTCGTACGCCGGCCTTACCCCCGAGGCAGATCGCTCCTGATCCGGCAGGAGCAGACCTCGCCTCCGGCCGCCGCCCTCACCCCCGACCCCTCTCCGGTTCGCGACGGGAAAGGGGTCGGGGGTGAGGGCCGCTCCTGCCGTTTTCCAGCCCATCACGGTAGAATGCGGTATCTGAAACGCTGGCCTGATCGGTGAACTGGGCCGTTATGAAGCAGAGCGACCGCAGCGCGCTCGCCACGCACCGGCGTGGCATGGATGATGGAGTACACGGATGACGGCGGTTATTGCCGCGGCCTGGCGCGTGATCCTCCGACGCGCCCAGGCGAACTGGGCGATTCTCGGCGCTGCCGTGCTCACGATCTTGCTGGCCACAACGCTTCTTTCGGCCGGACCAATTTATGCCGGTGCCGTTACCCTCAGCGGCTTACGTCGCACTCTGCACGATTCCCCGATCGATCAGGCGAACGTCCAGGTGTCGATCTTCTCGGCGACCGGCGAATACAATTCGGTGAACAAAATCGTTTCCGATATCGCGCCGGGGACCTTTGCGGCCACCGGCGGAAGCATCGAACGCTCCGGCAAGTCCGAATCGTTCGCATTGCCCGGCCAGCCGGCCGACAACGTCACCGACCTGATGATCTTTTCCTTCTTTCAGAATATCGAGCAGCACGCGACGCTGGTGAGCGGCAACTGGCCGGCGACCACCGACGGCAATCCGGTTCAGGTCGCGATTCCGCAAGCGACCGCGGAACTGCTTAACCTGAAGATCGGCAGCACGATGAACGTGCAGAGCCGGCGAGTTGAAACCTTCAACCTCAACGTCGTGATCGCCGGCATCTACAAAGTCAATAACCCCTCGGAAGGTTTCTGGTGGAACGATCCGCTGGCGATCAATGGCAGCCAACAGGGAGCCTCATTTACGACGTACGGTCCCTTCGTCACGACAACCGACACCTTCTTCAAGATTCAGGGCGGCCTGGCGGCGCAAGTGTACTGGCGCATCTTCCCCAACTTCGACAATCTGACGGTGAGCGAGGTTTCCGGACTCATCGCGAATATCGAAGGGCTGAAAGGCACCCTGAATCGCGGACGACAGCCGAACGATTCGTTCGAGGTCAATACGACGCTTAACACGATCCTGCGCACCGCCCAGAAGTCGCTATTGGTGACGCGCTCGGGGGTATTGATCGTCACCGTGCAGCTCGCGATTCTGGCCGGGTATGCGCTTCTCCTCACCTCGAACTTGCTGGTCGATCAACGCCGCGTCGAGACGGGACTGCTGCACTCACGCGGTGCCAGCACTGGTCAGATCGTGACGATGGCCCTGATGGAAGCGCTGATGCTTGCCACGCCGGCCGCGATTCTCGGTCCCTGGATCGCGAAGTGGTCGCTGCACATCTTCAATCATATCGGGCCGCTCGCCAGCATCGGACTGCCGGTGAACCCGGTCATCACTCGTGACGCGTACGCCCTGTCGGTCGCTTCGGCGATCGGCTGCGTGCTCGCGCTCGCCCTACCGATGCTCGTGTCAGCACGCACGTTCGTTCAGGCGCGCGCGGCGCGTGGCCGTCAGGCGGCACGCGGTCTCGCTCAGAGCGCCGGGATCGACCTGATGCTGGTGGCAATCGCGATTCTCGGTTACTGGCAGTTGAGCCGCTATCGCGGCGCCATCACGGAATCGGTGCAGGGCCGGCTCGGAATCGATCCATTCCTGGTCGCCGCGCCCGCCATCGGACTGGTGGCCGGCGCCATCATCGCTCTGCGACTCGTGCCGCTGCTCGCCCGGATCATCGACCGCGCGGCGACGCGTCAGCGCGGGCTGGTCGCGTCGCTTGGCGCCTGGCAAGTCTCACGCCGGCCCCTTCGTTATGCGCGTTCAGCGCTGCTGCTGATGATTGCCATGGCGATCGGGCTGTTCGCGCTCTCTTACGGTTCGACCTGGGATCTGTCACAACATGACCAGGCCGATTATCAGATCGGCGCTGACGTCCGCCTGCAACCGGATATCCGCATCGGCTCGTCGATCCCGCAGTATGATCTCGCGCAGGCTCAGAAGCAGATCGACGGTGTCGAGGCGACGATGCCCGCCAACCGCGACCTGATCGAGGTCTCGCGGTCCGCCGGTTCGGGGCAACTGCTGGCGATCGACGCCGCCGAGGCCCCGGGAATCATTCCCTTTCGGGCGGATCTCTCGGACCAATCGTTCAGTTCGATGATGGCCGTACTCAAGGCGAAGCGCCCGGTGACACCGGCGGTCCAAATTCCCGGCACGCCACAGTCGCTTGTTTTCACACTCAGCATGAAGCTCGATCCGCTCACGCCCGACGCACAGACGACGTTACGCGTCAAGGATATTTTTCCGTCATTGTCGCTGGTGATTCAGGACGCCAACGGTGTGCTCTACCGGCTGACGGGCGGCAATTTCAACGACGACTGCATCCCGCAAAAGATCGCCGAACCAGCGAGTCGCCGCGAGGATGCCGGTACGCTCGATTGCACGCCGCAGCAGCTCGTGGTGCCGCTCAGCTACACGATGGAGAACGGCGAAACGGCCATGCCGAGCTATCCGCTCAAGCTCGTCAGTTTTGAAATGACCATCGTGCCGTTGGCGGGAATACCGCGCTCCGGCATCTTCGAGCTTCAGAATCTTCAGGGCAGCTCGCGCCTCGACGGCCAGGACCCGATGCCGATATCGCTCGACTGGAAGAGTTTCGGCTGGTCGACCGAACAGGTTGGACTCTCCGTCGCGCCGTCAATCGAGCTGCTCGATACACCGATACCCAACGGTTTCGCTGCCAAGTTCAACAGCGGCGCCAGCCGCGGTCGCGGCCTGACACCATTCACGTTCAGTTTGATGCCAAACGGCCCCCGGCCCGACCCGACGATGAGCGCTATCGTGAATACCACGTTCCTCAAGGAAACCGAGTCGAAAGTCGGCGATACGCTCTCGCTCGATATTGGCGGCATGCGCCGTTCGGTGAACGTGATCGGAGCGGTCAAAGCCTTCCCGACGCTCAATCCGGATCAGGCCGGAATCATCGTCGACTTCCCGACGCTCGTGATGGAGCAGTTCGAAACGGGCGGCCGTGTGCTTGACGATGAGGAATGGTGGCTCGCGACGAGCCCAGGGATGAGCGAGAAGGTCGCGTCCGTGCTCTCCAACTCGCCCTACTCGAGCCCGCGTGTCGATACCCGTGCCGCACGAATGGCGACACTTCGCACCGATCCGGTCGCGCTCGGCATCATCGGCGCGCTGTCGCTCGGCTTCGTCGCTGCCGCGCTCTTCGCGGCCATCGGCTTCGCCGTCAGTTCAGCGGTGTCGGCACGCGAGCGCCTCACCGAATTCGCCTTGCTGCGCGCGCTCGGCCTCTCGACTCGCCAGCTCACCAGCTGGCTCTCGTTGGAGAACGGGCTGCTCATCGCCTTCAGCCTGATCGCCGGCACCGCGCTCGGCCTCGTGCTTGCCTATTTCATCCTGCCGCTCGTTTCGCTCACGCAGGCCGCGACGCAGACGATTCCCGAGATCAATGTCGTCGTACCCTGGCGCTCGGTGCTCATTCTTGAAGGGACGAGTCTGGCGGCGCTGGTGATCGTCGTGGTCGTCCTGGCCACGCTGTTGCGACGGATCGGGCTCGGCTCGTCGCTCCGATTGGGTGAAGAATAGATGGCACGGGTCGCGACAGCGCGCCATTCGGCACAGCTCCGCAACGCACCCGCGGTGATCCTCGCCTTCTTGCGCCGAATCCGCGCCGAACGGCCACAGGCGGGCGCGATCGTCGCCATGGTCCTGGTGACAAGCCTCATCTTTGCCGCCGTGCCGCGCCTCTTTAATCAGATGTCCGATGATGGGATTCGCTACGCGATCCGCAATTCACCGGTCTATGCGCATAACATCGTGATGGCACGAGGCGATCGAATCCAGGGTGGCAGTGGCAGCGACGTCTTCCAGCCGATCATCGACGCCGGTAATCAGTTTCAACAGAGCCTGGCGCCCTCGATTCAGTCGGTCATCGGTCATACCGACTTCCTGGTCGATTCGGCGCGTTACCAGGTGTATGACCCAAATGCATCGGCCAACGGGATCTATCGCTTCATCACGCTCCGCTACCAGAACAAGATCGATGAGCACATTACCCTGGTACAGGGGCGGATGCCGGCCCACACCAGCGAAACATTCACCGCTCCGGCCAGTAACAACAATCCGGCCGTCCAGATGCCGGTCATTGAAGTCGTGCTCACCCAGAAGACCGCCGACGCACTCGATATCAAGCTCGGGCAAACGATCCGTATGGCGCCCGATAACGATGACCGTTTGATCTCACCGACGAACGGTGGTTCCCCCAACGCGATCGCCTATCGTCTCGTCGGCATCATCACCCTGAAGAACCCCGACGAAGATTACTGGTACAGCGTCCCGACCTTCGATCCACCGTCGGTGTATGACGATGGCAACTCGACTCGCGTCTTCGGTACCGCGCTCTTCGCACCGGACGCCTATATGGACCTGTACGCGGACACCGCTCCGGCGTACATCAACTACAGCTACCGCTACTTCGTCAATCCCGATGCCTTCGACGCCGGCAAGTTCAACGAACTCGCCGCAGATGTCCGCCGGCTGACGGCGAAGTACGGGTCGGCCTTTGCCAGCCCGCCGAACGTGACCTCGATCTCGACACAGCTGCCCGACCTGCTCAATCAGTTCGCGTTGCAGCAAAACCTGACCGTCTCGATCCTCTCGCTCGGCGTCATCGGCTTGCTTGCGGTCGCGCTGGCGACGATCGGGCTCGTAGCCGCCTTCGTCGCGGAGCAACGGCGCGACGCGATCCGTCTGCTACGCGGGCGCGGCGCGTCACCCGGACAGATTATCAGCGCGCAATTGGTGGAGGGACTGGCGCTCGGCATCCCAGCTGCTCTTGTCGGCTTCTTGCTCGCCACGGTCATCGTGCATTCACGCCCGAGCATCAATTCGGTATACGCGGCCGCCGGTATCGTTATTATGACAACGCTATTGTTGGTGGTCGCCATCCTGCCGCTGGCGCGGCGGAGCCTCGGCGCGCTCGAACGAAACGACGTGCCAGAGCGGAAGAGTTCCGTGCGTCGCCTCGCCCTCGACATCTTCGTCGTCATTCTGGCCGTCCTCGGGGTCTATCTCCTGCGTCGCCGGGGGTTGGCGGGTGACAGCGCCGCCGCCGAGATTGGCGGGTTCGATCCCTACCTGGCGGCCGTGCCGGTGCTGCTGGGGCTTGCGACCGGACTGGTCGTGATGCGGCTCTATCGCCTGCCAATGCGCATTCTCGCCTGGAACGCGTCGTTCCGGGATGATCTGGTGCCCTTCCTCGGAGTGCGCCGCGTTTCACGTCAATGATCGGCCGCCGGCATACCGCTCGTGGTCCTGTTGCTGGCGATCGCGATCAGCGTCTTCTCGTCGGTCATGATGCATAGCATCGAGGTCGGTCAGATCAACACCGCCTGGCGCACGATCGGCGCCGATTATCGCGTCGATTCGGTCGCGACCGGCAGCCTGCCGCGCGACTTCTCACTGGATAACGTCAAGGGGGTGTCAGCGACGGCTGGTGCCTACTTGCAGGAGAACGTTCTGGTGTCGGCCAACCAGCCGATCTACGGCACGGTCAACCTGCTCGGTATCGACCCGACTTCCTACGAGAAGGTCGCCGGTGGTACACCAATTGACCCGCATTTCTCCCAGGCGATGCTCAACCAGCCGGTGAATGCGGGAATTGGCACGGCCAAGCAGCCGATCCCGGCCATCGTGTCGCGCTCCTGGGTGACGCCGTCGGCCCCGAAGACCGGCACCGTCTTTTCGATCACTTTCGGGCGAGAGCCGGTGTCGTTCGTGATCGTTGACATTCGCGATCAGTTCCAGGGCGTCAACGACAACAGCGCCTTCGTCGTCGTACCGCTCAAGAGCCTGCAAGCCGTCGTTCCGAAGGACGATGCCTTGCCAACCCAGCTGTACGTGCGGGCTCCGGCGAGCGCCAGAGACGCGCTCAAAGCCTCGATTGTCGATCAGTTCGCGCCGGCCGTGCTCCGTTCACGCGCTGACACCTATAACCAGGTCCACGATTCGCCGTTGATCGCCGGCGCTGCCAAGGGGTTCCGTGTCGGCATCATTCTGGCCGCCGCCTATTCGGCGCTCGCCGTGATGATCGCCCTGGCGCTCACCAGCCGCGCGCGCATCCGCGACTTGAGCTACCTGCGCACGCTCGGCCTTTCCAAGCGGCAGGTGCTCGGGCTGACGATCGCCGAGCAGGCGCCGCCGGTCGCCATCGCGCTCGTCGTCGGCACGGCACTCGGCGTACTCGTCGCGAAACTCATCAAACCAGGGCTCGACCTCACCGCCTTCACCGGCCCGAACATTCCAGTGCCGCTGGTGATCAACTGGTTTACGATTGTGCTGCTCATTCTCGCGATCATCGCCGCCGTGGCGGTCGCTATCGGCATCGTTAGTCTTTCGGCACAACGGGCGAACGTCAGCGGCGTACTGAGGATAGGAGAAGAATGACGGACACGCTTGATTTCCAGACACTGCGTGACCGGGCCGCCCACGCCGAACGGGTCCAGTATGGGCTGGGTGCGCAGATCATTTGCGACAACATGGTCAAGATCTACAAGGTGGCCGATCTGGAGGTGGTGGCGCTCCAGGGTCTCGATCTGATCGTCAACAAAGCCGATCTTGTCGCGATCGTCGGTGCTTCGGGGTCGGGCAAGTCGACGCTGCTGAACATTCTCGGCGGACTCGATGTGCCGTCGGCCGGCAAGGCGATCGTCGCCGGTTACGACTTGCTCAATATGAATGCAAGCGATCGCGTCGAATACCGGCGTCAGGTCGTCGGTTTCAT
>ERZ778018.1693-NODE-1693-length-16718-cov-149.982896_pt1 | contig 16718 bp, 16 predicted proteins | sample MGYA00375748_ERZ778018 | MGnify/ENA primary metagenome ERZ778018 (study PRJEB29350, sample SAMN05509839) | bioreactor metagenome | biome: bioreactor; material: wastewater | place: South Africa: University of Cape Town | collected 2014-04-22 ... | reverse complement strand
TTAGGGTTGTGCGCGACAAAACGCGGATTCTGCATCAAAGTTCGCGTCCAGCCCATTCAATTCTTAGACTTTAGTTATGGCCAGACTCGATATTTTGCATTACCCCGATGCGCGCCTGCACACCGTCGCCAAGCCGGTGAAGGGGGTGGACGACCGCATCCGCACGCTGGTCGACGACATGGCCGAGACCATGTACGCGGCGCCCGGCATCGGTCTGGCCGCCACCCAGGTCGACGTCCACGAGCGCGTCATCGTCATCGACGTGTCCGAAACCCATGACCAGCTGCGTGTCTTCATCAATCCGGAGCTCATCGCGCAGTCCGGCACCGAGGAAAGCGAAGAGGGTTGCCTGTCGGTGCCGGGGATCTTCGACAAGGTGACGCGTGCGGAACGCGTCACCGTGCGTGCGCTGGACCGCGACGGCCAGTCGTTCGAACTCGACGCCGACGGCTTGCTGGCCGTGTGCATCCAGCACGAAATGGATCATCTGATGGGCAAGGTATTCGTCGATTACCTGTCCAGCCTCAAGCGCAACCGCATCCGGACCAAACTGCTGAAGCAGGCGCGCGAACATCGGCCCGACGCGGCGCCGGTGCGCGCCTCGCTCTGAGCTTTTCTTGCCATGCGCATCATTTTTGCCGGCACGCCGCCGTTCGCGGCGGCCGCGCTCAACGCCCTGGCCGATGCCGGGCATGACATCGCCCTGGTGCTGACCCAGCCCGACCGCCCTGCCGGACGCGGCATGAAGCTCACGCCCAGTGCGGTCAAGCAGGCCGCGCTGGCGCGCGGGTTGCCGGTGTCGCAGCCCGTCAGCCTGAAATCGCCCGAGGCCCAGGCCGAACTGCGTGCCGTGGCGGCCGACGTCATGGTGGTCGCCGCCTATGGCCTGATCCTGCCGCAGGCGGTGCTCGACCTGCCGCGCCTCGGCTGTCTCAACATCCATGCCTCGCTGCTGCCGCGCTGGCGCGGCGCGGCGCCGATCCAGCGCGCGATTCTGGCAGGCGACGCAGAGACCGGTATCACCATCATGCAGATGGACGCGGGCCTCGACACCGGGGCGATGCTGTCGAAAACCGTGGTGCCGATCCGCGACGACGACACGGCCGCCAGCCTGCACGACGTGCTGGCCGCGGCGGGCGCGTCCGCCATCGTCGCGGCGCTGGCGCATGACGCCACGCGGGTGCCGGTGGCGCAGGACGACGCGCAGGCCACCTATGCCGCCAAGCTCAGCAAGGACGACGCGCGACTCGACTGGCACCAGCCAGCCGATGTCCTGGCGCGTGCCGTGCGCGCCTACCATCCGGCGCCCGGCGCATGGACGCTGCTGGACGGCGCGCCGCTGAAAGTGTGGGCGGCGAAGGCCGTCCCGGACGCCGGCGAGCCGGGCACCGTCCTGCGCGCCGACGCGGAGGGGCTGGTCGTCGCCTGTGGCGGGGGCGCGCTGGCCTTGCGGGAGATTCAGCCGGCAGGCGGCAAACGGATGCGCGCCGACGCATTTCTCGCCGGCCGGCCGGTGGCACCGGGTACCCGGCTCGGTCATTGAAACCCGGCTGGCCGATCCCCATCTAATGCTCGTTGGCGTGCCTGTGGGCGCGTCTTGAGGAGCCTTGCATGTTCGGTAACTGGGTTAAGACCTCCATCCTGTTCGCTGGAATCATCGCGCTGTTCGGCGCCATCGGCGCGGCGATCGGAGGTACCCAGGGAATGCTGATTGCGCTGTTGTTCGGGGCGGGCATGAACCTGTTCGCCTACTGGAATTCCGACCGCATGGTGCTCTCCATGTACCACGCGCGCGAAGTCGATGCCGGCAGCGGCGGCCGTTTCTACGCGATGGTGCAGGAGCTGTCCGCACGCGCCGGCTTGCCGATGCCGCGCGTGTACCTCATCGACGAGGCGCAGCCGAACGCGTTCGCCACCGGGCGCAGTCCGGAACATGCGGCCGTGGCGGCCACCAGCGGCATCATGCAGTTGCTCTCCGAGCGCGAACTGCGCGGTGTGATGGGGCATGAGCTGACGCACGTGAAAAACCGCGACACCCTGATTTCGACGGTGTCGGCATCGATCGCCGGCGCGATCTCGGCGCTGGCCAACTTCGGCCTGTTTTTTGGGGGCCGCGACAGCGAAGGGCGTTCGGCCAATCCCCTCCTCGCCATCGCGATCATGATCGTCGCACCGATCGCGGCGATGCTGATCCAGATGGCGATCTCGCGCACCCGCGAATTCGGCGCCGATGCCGGCGGCGCTGAAATATCGGGCGACCCGCAGGCGCTCGCCAGCGCCTTGCGGAAGATCGACGCCTATGCCAGGGGCCGGCCCATGCCGACGGCCGAGGCCCATCCGGAGACGGCGCAGATGATGATCATCAATCCACTTTCCGGGGGTGGGCTGGCCGGGCTGTTTTCCACGCACCCCGCCACCGAGGAACGCGTCGCGCGGCTGCTGCAGAGGGCGCCCCCAGCCTGACGGCGGCGCCTGCTATCATCCGCCGCTCTCCGCCGCGGCGTACTTCGATGACTCAGCAGACCCCCTCAGGCTTTACTTCAATGCGTAAGCTGCAGAAACGGGCCGCCGGTGTGCTGGAAACGGTGCTGGCCGGTACGGCCCTGCACCAGATCCTGCCACAGCAACTCCAGCAACTGGACACGCCGGGCGAACGCGGCGCGCTGCAGGACATCGTGTACGGCAGCCTGCGCCAGCTGGGCCGGCTCGATGCCTGGCTGGCCGCGCTGCTGGAACGCCCGTTGACCGATCCGCAACTCGGCTGGCTGCTGCGGGTAGCGCTGTACCAGCTGGCCTACACGCGCGCACCCGCCCACGCCGTGGTGCACAACGCCGTCACGGCGGCGGGCCCGGGCTGGCGGCGCGGACTGGCCAACGCAGTGCTGCGCAATTTCCAGCGCCGCCGGGCCGAACTGGACAGCCTCGCCGACGCCCAGCCGTCCGCGCGCTGGTCGCATCCCGACTGGTGGATCGACCGGCTGCAGGTTCAGCATCCGGCATCCTGGCAGGGCATTCTGCAAGCCAGCCTGCTGCATCCACCGTTCACCCTGCGCGTCAATCGCCGCCACGGCGACGTCGCAGGCACTCTGCAACGCCTCAGTGAGGCGGGCCTGTCCGCGCATCAAACCGGCCCGGATGCCGTCACGCTCGACCGCGCGGTGCCGGTACACAGTCTACCCGGCTTCGACGAAGGTCATGTATCGGTGCAGGACGCCGGGGCGCAGTGGGCCGCGCGCCTGCTGGATGCGCAGCCCGGCGAACGGGTGCTGGACGCCTGCGCGGCGCCCGGTGGCAAGAGCGGCCATATCCTGGAACGCGCGGACGTGGACCTGACCGCGCTCGACGTCGATGTCGCCCGGCTGGGGCGCGTGCAGGACAATCTCGACCGCCTGCATCTCACCGCCACCGTGCGTGCGGGCGATGCCGCGCAGCCGGAGATCTGGTGGGACGGCCGGCCATTCGATCGCATCCTGGCCGACGTGCCGTGCAGCGCGTCCGGCGTGGTCCGGCGCAATCCCGATATCAAATGGCTGCGCCGTCCCGGGGATATCGCTCAATTTGCCGCGCAACAGGCCGTTATGCTGGATGCGCTCTGGCGGCTGCTGGCGCCGGGTGGTACATTGCTTCATGCCACCTGCTCGATATTCAATGAAGAAAACGACGGGCAAGTGCGTGCGTTCCTGACGCGTCATCCAGACGCCGAACGCGGTACGCTTCCTGAACCTTTGTCAGACGGAACACTGCTGCCGGATACCGAGCATGATGGTTTCTTTTATGCCCTGTTGCGCAAGACGTGATTCCGCCCTTCGCTGGCTGGCCGGGCTGTTGCTGGGATTCTGGCTGACGGTCGCGAGCGCTGCGCAGGCCAGCGACAAAAGCACGATCAGTCAGGCGGCCATCCGCGCCACGCCGCAAGGTTATGTGCTGGATGGCGAGGCCAATATCGTACTCAACAGCACCCTGGAGGATGCGCTGAACCGGGGCATCAACCTGTATTTCCTGCTTGAGCTGGACGTGACCCGGCCGCGTAGCTGGTGGTTTGACGAAGATATCGTCGATTCCGTGCGCAAGATGCGGATTTATTACCATCTGCTGCTGCGGCGCTATGTCGTCGAAGCCGGCTACGCCACCCGTACCGCCGCCACGCTGGGCGAGGCACTGGCCATGCTGGGGCAGGTGGATGCGTGGCAGGTGCTGGAGCGCGGCGCCCTGAAGAGCGGTCAACGCTACGACGCCCGCCTGCGCCTGCGGCTCGACACATCGCAGCTTCCCAAGCCGCTGTCCATCGGCGCGGTCGGCGGCGACCGCTGGGAACTGGCCACGCCCTGGTACGTCTGGTCGTTCGAAGCGCCGGCCCTTTCTCCGCCGACCGCTTCACCCTGATGCGCAGCCTGATCGTCGTCGCCCTGACCCTGGGTATCGTGCTGCTGTCGTTGCTGTTTTATGCCAGCGACGGCAGCAGTACTTTTTCCGACACGCTGCCCACGCTTTTCATCGGCGGCGCCATCCTGGGGGTGGCGCTGCTGATCCTGCTGGGCTGGCGCATGTGGTGGCTGCAGAAGCGTATTCGCCGCGGCATCTTCGGCGCCAAGCTCACGCTGAAACTGCTGCTGATGTTCGGCGCGGTCGCCATGCTGCCCGGGCTGGTGGTCTACGGCGCATCGGTTTTCTTCCTGAATCGTTCGATCGAAACCTGGTTCGACGTGCGGGTGGACAATGCACTGGCCTCCGGCGTCAATCTCGGCCAGGCCGCGCTGGATGACCTGCTGCGCGATCTCGATAAAAAAGCCCAGCACATGGCACTGACCCTGGCGGACGAAGGCATGGGCTCGATCATCACCAGCCTGTCCACCCTGCGCGAGCAAAGCGCGGTGCAGGAACTGACCCTGTTCGACGAGCGCGGCGGCGTCGTGGCCCACGTCAGTGGCGAGCGTGAAACCCTGCTGCCGGTGCTGCCCGACCGCAATGTACTGTGGCAGGTCCGGCAGCAGCAGCCTTACAGCCGGATCGAGGACGCTCCGGAACGCGGCCTGATCATGCACGTCATCGTGCCGGTGTATACCCGTTCGCTGACCGGCGAGACGCGTGTGCTGCAGTTGGTGCAACCGGTCCCGACCCGGCTCGCGCACGACGCCCAGGCGGTCCAGCAGGCGTATCAGGAATACCAGCAGATCTCGATTTCGCGACTGGGGCTGAAGCGCATCTACGGCGTGGCGCTCACCCTGACCCTGATGCTGGCCTTGCTGATGACCTTCGTGATTGCCTATCTGCTGTCGGAACGGCTCGGCGCGCCCCTCCGGACGCTGGCGCGCGGCACCCGTGCGGTGGCCAAGGGCGATTATTCGCAGATGCCATCGGTGGCCAGCCGCGACGAGCTGGGCGTGCTGATCCAGTCGTTCAACCGCATGACCCGCCAGCTTTCCGACGCGCGCGAACAGGTCGAGCAGAATCATCAGCAGACCGAACAGGCCAAAGCCTTTCTCGAACGGGTGCTGGCGAACCTGTCGTCCGGCGTGGTGGTGCTGGACGAGGCCTTGCGCGTGCGGACGGCCAACAGCGCCGCGGCGCAGATTCTGGGCGTGGACACGTCGGCCCTGGATGCCCGGCCGCTGGCGGAACTGGGTCAGCCGGGCGAGGCCTTGCATGCATTCGGGGCCACGGTGGTGGCCCGCTTCGGCGAGCACGAAGGCGAGTGGCAGGAGCAGGTCGACTATGGCGGCCACGGTGGCAACCAGTCGCTGCTGCTGCGCGGCACCCGCCTGCCGTCGGGCGTCGAGCGCGGGTATGTGCTGGTATTCGACGATGTGACCAAGCTGATCGATGCCGAGCGCAATGCCGCCTGGAGCGAGGTGGCACGCCGCCTCGCGCACGAGATCAAGAACCCGCTTACGCCCATCCAGCTTTCCGCCGAACGCATCGCGCGCAAGCTGGACGGGCGCCTGGAAACGGCCGATGCCGAATTCATTTCGCGCGCCACGCACACCATCGTCAATCAGGTGGCCGCCATGAAGAACATGGTTGACGCCTTTGCCGGCTATGCACGGATGCCGCGCGCCAAGCTCGAGGCGCTCGACCTCAATGCCTTGGTCCGTGACGTGCTGACCCTGTACGATGCCAGAACGCTCGGTCTGGTGATGAATCTCGACGCCGGTTTGCCGCGTATCGCGGGCGACGCCACCTTATTGCGCCAGGTGATACATAATCTGTTGCAAAATGCGCAGGATGCGCTGGTCGGCCACCCCTCGCCGAAGGTCGAAGTCAGCACGCATTCCCAAAATATCAAGTACACAGTTTGTTTGACCGTAACGGATAATGGAGCCGGGTTTCCGGAACACCTGATGACGCGGCTGTTCGAGCCCTATGCAACGACCAAGGCCAAGGGAACGGGGCTGGGTCTCGCCATCGTCAAAAAGATTGTCGAAGAGCATCACGGCAAGATTCAGATCGAGAACCTTAAATCGGGTGGTGCGGCAATCCATATTGTGTTGCCCATTTTTGCGGCAGGTGGAGAGAACACGTGAGCGGGCATATTCTCGTCGTGGACGATGAAGTGGGCATTCGTGAATTGTTGTCGGAAATTCTGACCGACGAAGGATATGACGTGCATCTGGCGGAAAATGCCGAAGCGGCACGCGCCTTCCGCTCCCTGCGGCGTCCCGACCTGGTGCTGCTCGACATCTGGATGCCCGACACCGACGGCGTGACCCTGCTGAAAGAGTGGGCCGGCGGCGGGCTGCTGACCATGCCGGTGGTCATGATGTCCGGCCACGGAACGATCGATACCGCCGTGGAGGCCACCCGCCTCGGTGCCGCCGACTTCCTGGAGAAGCCGGTTGCACTGGCCAAACTGATCGATACCGTCAACAAGGCGATCAAGCGCGGTGTCGCCCTGCCGCGTCGCGCCGCCAGCATGGACTTGTCGGCGCTCGGCAAAAGCCCCTTGATCCTCGAACTCAAAAAACGCCTTTCCCAGATCGCCGGCAACACCGCGCCGGTGATGCTGCAGGGCGAACCGGGCAGCGGCTTTGAAATTTGCGCCCATTTTCTGCATCAGCCTTCCACGCCCTGGGTCGAGATCAAGGATCGTGCACGGCTGGTGTCCGATCCGTTGAGTTTTGTCGAGGCGCTCGGCAACGGCACGCTCTACCTGCCCGAAGTGAGTGAACTGGCACGGCTGGAGCAAAAGGGGCTGGGCTTGCTGCTCGATCGTATCGAAGGGAGCAGCGCGCGCCTGGTCTGCGCGTCCAGCCGCAGCCTTGATCTCATGGTCGCCGCCGGAGAGTTCGACAGCCGTCTGTTTTATCGCCTGTCCAGCCTCGCCATCCAGGTGCCGCCCTTGCGCGAGCATCGCGAGGACATTCCCGAGATCGGCAATTTCATGCTGGCGCAACTGGTGGAAACCGGCGTTTGCCCGGTGCGGCGACTGACGACGCCGGCCCTGAACCAGTTGCGCAACTTCGACTGGCCGGGCAACCTGCCGCAACTCAACAACGTGGTGCGCACCCTGGCGGTGACTGCGCTGGCGAACGAAATCGATGCGGCCGACGTCAACCGCGTACTGGCTCCGATGAAGTTGTCGGCCCCCACCGTCGCGTGCGGCATCCCGCTCGATATCCCGCTGCGCGAAGCGCGCGACGCTTTCGAACGCATGTATTTCGAACACCTGATCCAGAAGGAAGGCGGCAGCATGACCCGGGTCGCCGACAAATCGGGACTGGAGCGCACGCATCTCTATCGCAAGCTGAAACAGCTCAACATCCGGCACGGGCGCCGCCTCGACGAAGAGTTGTAGGCCCGGGGAACACGCTTGAAAATCATCATTCTGGGCGCAGGCCAGGTCGGCGCCAATCTGGCGCAAAGTCTGGCCGCCGAAAACAACGACATCACGGTCATCGATCTCGACGCGAGCCGCCTGGCTCTGCTGCAGGACCGCTTTGACCTGCGTGCCGTGCGGGGCCACGCCGCGCATCCTTCCGTGCTGAAACAGGCCGGCGCCGAGGATGCCGACCTGCTGGTCGCGGTCACGCAAAGCGACGAAACCAATCTGGTGGCCTGTCGCATCGCCTCTACCCTGTTCAATGTGCCCACGCGCATCGCGCGCATCCGTTCGAGCGATTTCCTGGGGCTGTCGCCCGAATTCCTGGCCGGGCAATTCGGCGTCGATGACGTCATCAGCCCGGAGCAGGAAGTCACCGATACCCTGCGGCGGCTGATCGAACATCCTGAAGCATTGCAGGTGCTGGATTTTGCCGACGGCAAGGTGCGCCTGATCGCGGTACGCGCCTACCACGGCGGCCCGCTGGTCGGACATGCGCTGCAGGAGATCAGGCGCCATATCCCCAGGCTGGAATGCCGCATTCCGGCAATTTATCGACGCGACCGCGGCATTGTGCCCAAGGGAATCACCGTGATCGAGCCCGGCGACGAGGTATTTTTTCTGGCGCGCAAACAGGATATTTCCTCCGTGATGCGCGAGCTGCGCCGCATGGAACGTCCGGTGAAGAAGGTCATGATCGCCGGCGGCGGCAACATCGGACGGCGGCTGGCGGCGCAGATCGAGCGCGATTACGACGTGAAGGTGATCGACCACAACAGGAAAGTCAGCAACCTGCTGGCCGAGCAGCTGCACAGCACGCTGGTGCTACAGGGCGACGCGACCGACGAGGAATTGCTGGAGCAGGAGAACATTGCGTCCATGGACGTGTTCTGCGCACTCACCAACGACGACGAGGACAACATCATGTCGGCGCTGCTGGCCAAGCGGATGGGCGCGCATCGCGTGATTGCGCTGATCAACCGCTCGGCCTATGTCGACCTGGTGCAGGGCGGCGAAATCGACATCGCCATCTCGCCGGCGCAGGCGACGGTCGGGCCTTTGCTGTCCAAGATCCGGCGCGGCGACATGGTGGCGGTGCATTCGCTGCGACGCGGCGCGGCCGAGGTGCTGGAGGTGGTGGTGCATGGCGACGCCAAGACCTCGCGTGTCGTGGGGCGGCGCATCGAGGAGGTTGACCTGCCCGACGGTGCGACGATTGCCGCGATCATCCGCAACCACGACGTCATCATCGTCCACCACGACACGCTGATCGAGGCGGAAGACCATCTCATCGTGTTTGCGCTCAACAAACGCATCATTCCCAAGGTGGAAAAACTGCTCCAGGTCGGCTTCGGCTTCTTCTGATGTCCCGCATTGCCCCCGTTCTGAATGTGTTGTCCAAAGTGGTGATGCTGTTCTCGGCCACCTTTCTGCTGCCGTTGACGCTGTCCTGGCTGGTGGCCGACGGGGCGCAGCGCGCCTACGACGAGGCCATCGTCGTCACGTTCGCTGCGGGGGCGCTCACCTGGCTGTTCACCCGCAAGTCGCAGCGCGAGCTGCAGACCCGGGACGGCTTCCTGCTGGTGGTGCTGGCGTGGACCAGTCTGCCGGCCTTCGCCACCCTTCCCTTCCTGATCTACCTGCCGGAACTCTCGTTTACCGACGCCTATTTCGAAACGGTATCGGGCATCACCACCACTGGTTCCACCGTTCTGACAGGCCTGGATGCGCTGCCGCTTTCCATCAATCTGTGGCGCGGCCTGCTGGTCTGGCTGGGCGGCATGGGGCTGATCGTGCTGGCGGTTGCCATCCTGCCGCTGCTGGGCGTGGGGGGCATGCAGATCTACAAGGCCGAAACGCCCGGGCCGATGAAAGATACCAAGCTCACGCCCCGCATCACGGAAACCGCCAAAGGGCTGTATCTGGTCTATGTCGGCATTTCGATCGCGTGCGGGCTGTCGTTCTGGCTGGCCGGCATGGCGCCGTTCGATGCGGTCATGCATGCCTTCAGCACGATGGGGCTGGGTGGATTTTCTTCGCACGACGCCAGTTTCGGCCACTGGGACTCGCCAGCCATCGAAGCGGTGACGGTAGTGTTCATGCTGGTGGCCGGGATCAATTTTTCCACGCATTTCCTGGCGTGGCGGCAGCGGTCGATGACCGTCTACCGGCTCGACCCCGAGGCGCGCTGGTTCCTGATCGTGACCCTGGGAAGTTCGCTGCTGATCGCGGTTTTCCTGAACGTCACGCACGTCTATCCTGATTTTCTTCAGGCATTGCGCTACGCGGTGTTCAATACCGTCTCGATCGCCACGACAACCGGGTTTGCCAACACCGATTACAACCAGTGGCCCATTTTCGCCCCGCTCTGGATGCTGCTTCTGTCCGGCTTTGCCTCCTGCTCGGGCAGTACCGGCGGCGGCATGAAAATGATCCGGGCGCAACTCCTGTTCAGGCAGGGGCGACGCGAACTGGCCCGCCTGATTCATCCGTCGGCGCGGCTGCCGGTCAAGCTGGCCGGACACGTGGTGCCCAACAACGTCATCTATGCCGTGCTGGCCTTTGCATTCATGTATGTGCTCGCTATCATTGTCATGACGCTCCTGATGACCGCGAGTGGACTGGATCTGGTCACCGCTTTTTCCGCCGTGATCGCTTCCATCAACAATGCAGGCCCGGGACTGAACAAGGTGGGCCCCGCGACAACCTACGCGAGCCTCACGGACTTCCAGACCTGGATCTGCACCCTCGCCATGCTGCTGGGGCGGCTGGAACTGCTGACCGTGCTTGTCGTCTTTACCCGGACTTTCTGGCGTGCCTGATCCCCTGGAAAACTTTCTCGCTCTGCTGGCCGCCGGCCGTGACAACGCCTTGCTGCGCTTTGCGCTCGGCAACGAATACCTCAAGCACGGCGATCCGGTGAGCGCCGCCGGGCATCTGCGCCGCGCGGTCGAGTTCGACCCGAAGTATTCCGCCGCCTGGAAATTGCTGGGCAAGGCCCTGGCCGACGCCGAAGCCTGGAACGAAGCCCTGGCGGCCTACCAGCAGGGGATCGCCGTGGCCGAGGCGCGTGGAGACAAGCAGGCGGCCAAGGAAATGACCGTGTTTGCCCGGCGAATCGGGAAGCGGCTTGGGTTAGAATCGAACGATTGAATTTTCAGGAGCAGCAAATGACGCGCATGGTGAATTGTGTGAAGCTCGGGCGCGAAGCCGAAGGCCTGGCTTTTCAGCCGGTGCCGGGTGATCTGGGCAAGAAGATTTTCGAAAACGTATCGAAGGAAGCCTGGGGGGGCTGGCAGCGCCATCAGACCATGCTGATCAACGAAAACCGTCTCAATCTGGCGGACCCGCAGGCGCGCAGCTACCTGATGGAGCAGATGGACCGCTATTTCTTTGGCGGCGGCAGCGTCGATCAGGCTGCCGGCTACGTGCCACCCAGCAAGTAAGCCTGCATCACGTCACGTCGCAATGGAAACGGGCGCTCGCGGGCGCCCGTTTCCATTGTCCGGAGCGGGCCTTTACAGCACTTCCTTCTCGATTTCTTCGAGCGAAGTGTGGCGCACGTCCTTGCCCTTCACCATGTAGACCACGTATTCCGACATGTTCTTGGCGTGATCGCCCATGCGTTCGATGGCCTTGGTGACGAACAGGATGTCGATGAACACCGAAATGGTGCGCGGGTCTTCCATCATGAAGGTGATGAGGTGGCGCAGGTTGAGGCGGAATTCCTCATCCACCGACTGGTCCTGACGCGCGATCTCGACCGCCTTGGTGGCATCGAGGCGGGCAAAGCCGTCGAGCGCCTTGCGCAGCATGTCGAGCACCAGATCGGCCATGTATTTGACTTCGGTGAAACGCGGCAGGCTGATGCGCTCGGCCTGGTGGATCAGCCGGGACATGCGCGCGATCTTGGCGGCCTCGTCGCCGATGCGTTCCAGATCGGTGATGGTCTTCACCACCATCATCACCATGCGCAGGTCGGACGCGGTGGGCTGGCGCCGGGCAATGATGTGCGTGCAATCCTCGTCGATGGCCACTTCCAGCGCATTGACGTTATGGTCGTTGGCCTCGACCCGGTCGGCCAGTTGCTGGTCGCCCTGTACGAGCGCCTCGATCGCGTTCACGATCTGTTCCTCGACCAGCCCACCCATTTTCAGCACACTGGCGCGCACGGCTTCCAGCTCGGCGTCGAATTGTCTGTAGGTGTGTTCAGTTGGCATTGCGTTGGCCTCTCAATAATCCGCTTCTCATTATAGGCGTGGCATTGTGACGCTTGCTTGTACGGAAGGTTTCAACGGGTACTGAAGGGTAGCGCGTAATGTGTCCCGTCGATTTCGAGATACAGCGTCCAGTCGCGTCGTCCGCTGACGCATACCGGCAGCGTGACGCCCGAAACGAAGACGCCGTTTCCGGCCGGATGCAGATCATAGCGGTTGAAACCCATTTCCATGCCATTCATCTGGAATTCCGCACGCACCCGGGTGGCCTGCGGGGCGTTGACGCCGAGCTCGAATGCTTCGAGCGGTGTCGGATGGGCTGAAAAATGTACCGTCACCGTGACGCCGCGATGGCTGAAGCGGCAGTCGGTCGAGGGATCGGCGCATGCGATGACGCGGGCTTCGGCGGGGCGCTGCAGCCAGTAGCCGGCGACGGCGATCGCCGCCAGGGCCATCACCAGCAGCAGCGGCGGCAGCACCCGCCTCATGTCCACGCCCCGCGCAGCAATGCCACGCCATGCGCGCCGTGCGCCTGCGCCCGCATCACGTTGTCGCGCGTCAGGCCGCCCAGCCCGTACACCGGGATCGGGCTGGCCGCCGCGAGCGAGGAGACCATCGGCCAGCCCAGCGTGGCCGCGCCCGGGTGCGTCAGCGTCGGCAGCACCGGCGACAGCAGGGCGAAATCCGCGCCGAGAACGGCGGCATGCGCCAGTTCGGCGCCGTCGTGGCACGACACGCCCACCCACTCGCAGTCGGGACGCGTATCCAGCCTGGCGGCGATGGATGAATCAAGATGCACGCCGTCGGCTCCCGCGGCGCGCGCCAGTTCCAGCGGACCGTTGACCAGCACGCGTGCGCCATGCCGATGCGCACGGCGCACGGTTTCGCGCGCGAGCTGCAGACGCGCCTCCTCCGGCAGCGTCTTGTCGCGCACCTGGATCAGCCGAAGACCGTTGGCGAGCGCCACATCCAGGCGCGCCAGGAAGCTGTCCACGCCGAGCGCCTCGGCGTACGAAATCCCCAGCACCGGAGGCAGCGTGAGCGCCTTCAGGATCGGGAAATTGGCGGGCAACAGCGGCGTGACCTCGACCGCGTCGGGCCGCTGCCAGGAAAAAACCTGCCCCTCATGCGGGTGCGGCGTGCCCTGCCATTCGAACACGCGAAAAAAATTCAGCCGTACGCTGGCGTGCGGGTATTCGAAAATGCGGGTAATCCAGCGGCAGGCGCGGCTGACGCCTATCCCCAGTTCCTCGCGCAGCTCGCGTGCCAGCGCGGCGTCCAGCGATTCACCCGGTTCTACCTTGCCGCCGGGAAATTCCCAGTAGCCCGCATAAGGCTTTCCGGCCGGCCGCCGTGCCAGCAGCACCCGCGAGGAGGACCCCGCTGCTGCGCAGCGGCCCTCCCGCGGCGCGCGGTCGTCGGGCTGGCTCAGTACCGCTACCGCGACTTCGGTGATGGATGCCGGATTCATTGGGGAAAGCTCTGGAACCACAGAGGCACAGAGGCACAGAGAAAACCAGGAAGGTTATGGCGTGGCCTTTTTCTGGTGCCTACCTTCGGCACGGCATCGGGTCGGAACCATACATGATGGGTGTGCCTCTGTGCCTCTGTGCCTCTGTGGTAAAGAATGTTCAGCTTCATTGGCGCCCTGCCCAGTCGCGTGCGAACTGCCAGGCGACCCGGCCATTGCGCGCGCCGCGCCCGAGCGACCACTGCAGCGCCGCGCGATCGAAGCCTTCGTTCGCCGGCGCGCCCAGCGTCACGGCCCAGTGCCGCGCGATGGCGAGATAGGTGTCCTGATCCATGCCATGAAACGGCACCCACAGCCCGAAGCGGTCGGACAGCGAGACTTTTTCCTCGGTCGCCTCGCCCGGATGCACTTCGCCGCCGAGGTGTTTCGTTTCCAGATTCTCCGCCATGTATTCGGGCATCAGATGGCGACGATTGCTGGTGGCATAGATCAGTACGTTGTCCGACGGGCCGGCCAGCGAACCGTCGAGTGCCGCCTTGAGGCTGGCGTAGCCGGGCTCGTGCTCGGCAAAGCTCAGATCGTCGATAAAGACGATGAAACGGTAATCGACGTCCGCAAGCAGTTCGAACAGATCGGGCAGATGCGGCAGTCCGGCCTTGTCCACCTCGATCAGGCGCAAGCCCCTGGGCGCATAGCTGGCGTGCACGGCCTTTACCAGCGAGGATTTTCCGCATCCGCGTGCGCCGGTCAGCAATACGTTGTTGGCGGGTTTGCCGGCCACGAACTGGCGCGTGTTGGCCCCCACTTGCCGCTTCTGCGCATCGATCGCCAGCAGATCTTTCAACGCCACCCGTTGCGGGTGCAGGATGGGTTTGAGTTCGCGGGTCTGTGCCGCCCAGCGTGCGGCGCGGACTTTGTTCCAGTCCAGTCCGGAAAGGGCGGCGGGGCCATCGAGACGGTCGAGCAGTCGCTCGATGCGGGGAAGCAGGGCGGCGAGGTCGGTCATGCGGAGATTCTAGCTGCTGGCCCGGGAAAATTCAGGCTTATGCCCGTAAAGACTTGTCAACGTGCGCGCAATCGACCTGCTGGCTTCATCCAGGCTTTATACTTGGCGCGCGATTTGCTCCCATGCGGCTGATGCGATGCACCCTCCCGGACAACCCGAATACATTTCATGCTTGAAATCCTGATACTCGCGGCGGGCAAGGGCACCCGGATGCGGTCCAACCTGCCCAAGGTGCTGCACAGGCTGGCGGGCAAACCGCTGCTGGGTCACGTGGTGGATACGGCGCATGCGCTGGATGCGGCACGAATCTGCGTGGTCTACGGCTTCGGCGGCGAGGCCGTGCCGCAGGCGATGGCTGACGACAAGCTGACGTTTGTGCTGCAGGCCGAACAGCAGGGCACCGGCCACGCCGTGAAGCAGGCACTGCCGCAGCTGTCCGACGACAGTGTGACGCTGGTGCTGTATGGCGATGTGCCGTTGACGCATACGCGTACCTTGCAGCCGCTCGTCACCGCGGCCCAGGCGGGCAAACTGGGATTGCTGACGGTCAATCTGGCGCAGCCCGACGGTTATGGGCGCATCGTGCGGGACGCCGACAACCGGGTGCGGCGCATCGTCGAGCACAAGGACGCGACGCCTGCCGAACGGGCGATCCAGGAAGTCAACACCGGCATCCTGGCGGTGGCGACCCGTCATCTCAGGCAGTGGATCCATGCGCTGAAGAACGACAACGCGCAGGGTGAGTACTACCTCACCGATATCATCGCGCTGGCGGTGCGCGATGGCCTGACGGTAGAAACTCACCATCCGGCATACGAATGGGAAGTGCTCGGCGTCAACAGCAAGGCCCAGTTGGCCGAACTCGAACGCATTCACCAGGACGAGACGGCCCAGGCGCTGCTCGACGCCGGGGTCACCCTGATGGACCCGGCCCGGCTCGACGTGCGCGGCCGGCTGAGCTGCGGGCGCGACGTCGTGATCGACGTCAATTGCGTTTTCGAAGGCCTTGTGGAATTGGGCGACGGCGTGCAAGTGGGCGCCAACTGCGTGCTGCGCAACGTCAAGGTGGCGGCCGGCGCCCGCCTCGACGCCTTCACCCTGATCGACGACGCCGTGATCGGCGAGGCCAACCGGCTGGGACCGTTCTCGCGCATTCGCCCGGGCACGTCGCTGGCACGCGACGTCCACGTCGGCAACTTTGTCGAGATCAAGAACAGCCAGATCGACGACGGCTCCAAGATCAATCACCTGTCCTACGTCGGCGACACCACCATGGGCAAGCGGGTCAACATCGGCGCGGGCACCATCACCTGCAATTACGATGGCGCCAACAAGCACCGCACGGTCATCGGCGACGATGTGTTCGTGGGATCCGACACGCAGCTGGTGGCGCCCGTCACGGTCGGCCAGGGCGCGACGCTGGGCGCGGGCACCACGCTGACGCGCGATGCCCCGGCGGGTGAACTGACGCTATCGCGGGCGAAGCAATTTACCGTCGACGACTGGAAACGGCCGGTCAAACAGAAAAAGGAAGCTTAGGTATGTGCGGCATAGTCGGCGCGGTAGCGCAGCGTAACGTTGTCCCCATTCTGCTCGAGGGCCTGCGGCGGCTGGAATACCGCGGTTACGATTCCGCCGGCCTCGTCACTATCAACGGCGGCCTGCGGCGGGTGCGCAGCGTCGGCCGCGTCGCCGGCCTGGCCGAAGCGTGCGCCGCCCGGCAGATACACGGCAACCTGGGTATTGCGCATACCCGCTGGGCGACGCACGGCGCGCCATCGGAAGCCAATGCGCATCCGCACGTCAGCGGCCGTCTCGCGGTGGTGCACAACGGCATCATCGAAAACCACGAAGCCTTGCGAGCGCGTCTGAAGGCGGAAGGCTTCGCCTTCACGTCGGAAACCGATACCGAGGTCATCGCGCATCTGATCGAGCATTACTTCCGCCAGTCGAAGGATCTGCTGGCGGCGACCCGGGCCGCGGTGGTCGAGCTCGAAGGCGCCTATGCCATCGGCGTGGTGAGCGAGGATGCGCCCAATCATCTGGTATGCGCGCGCAAGGGCAGCCCGCTGCTGATCGGCCTCGGCATCGAGGAGAACTTCATTGCCTCCGACGTCTCGGCGCTGCTGCCGGTGACCCAGCGCGTGATGTACCTGGAAGAAGGCGACGTCGCCGACATCGGCCTGCTGGCGGTGACGGTGGTCGATG
>ERZ778018.1689-NODE-1689-length-16761-cov-9.820005_pt1 | contig 16761 bp, 13 predicted proteins | sample MGYA00375748_ERZ778018 | MGnify/ENA primary metagenome ERZ778018 (study PRJEB29350, sample SAMN05509839) | bioreactor metagenome | biome: bioreactor; material: wastewater | place: South Africa: University of Cape Town | collected 2014-04-22 ... | reverse complement strand
TTCCACACCGAGTACTCGGCGATGAAGTTCGGCATGTTCTTCCTCGGCGAATACCTGCACATCATCACGGCCTGCTTCGTGACCGTCGCGCTGTTCTTCGGGGGCTGGAACCTCCCCTGGATCCTGACCTCGGCGCACACGGGGATCGTCTTCACGGCGCTCAAGGTCCTGGTGTTCGCGGGCAAGGTGGCGCTGGCGATCCTCTTCATCATGTGGGTCCGGTGGACGCTGCCGCGGTTCCGCTACGACCAACTCATGGACCTGGCCTGGAAGTCGATGATCCCCCTGGCGTTGATCAACCTCGCGGCCACCGCCGCGATCGTCCAGCTGGTCCGAACGTACTGGAGCTGAAGGCGTGCGACCCGACGACCCGAAACTCAAGAAGATCGAGCCTCCCAAGCTGACCCTGGGGGACCGGATCTATCTGCCGCGGATCCTCGACGGACTGGTCGTGACCGCCGAGCACATCCTCGGCGTGGCGTTCCGCGACAAGGCGATCACCGTCGAATACCCCGAGGTCCAGCACGTCCCCAGCCCGATCTACCGCGGCGTCCACCGGCTCAACCGCGACGAGGAGGGCCGGCCGCGGTGCGTCGCCTGCATGCTCTGCGCCACGGCCTGCCCGGCGCATTGCATCGACATCGTGGGGGCGACGGCGCCCGCGAGCTGGCCCGACCGCGAGAAGTACCCCGAGAGCTTCGTCATCGACGAATTGCGCTGCATCTACTGCGGGATGTGCGAGGAGGCCTGCCCCTGCGAGGCCATCGAATTGACCGGGCTGTACGACCTGACCGGGCTGTCGCGCGAGGAGATGATCTTCGACAAGACCAAGCTGCTGTCGGTCTTCGACATGACCAAGGAGGCCGAGCCGATGGTCTTCAACGCCCCCCCCAGGTCGGAGGCGACGCCGACGGAGACGCTCGATTCGCCGATCTCCAAGTCGTTGCTGCCGTGACCCCCCCGCGACCCCAAGGCCCCCAGCCAGGCGACCAGACCCCATGACCGACGACGCCACCTTCACGCTCGCGACCCTCGGCGTCCTCTCGGGCGCGATCGGGACGTACCTGCTCCTGCCGCACCGCCGCGGCCGGGCCAAGGCCCGCACGCTCTACGTCGCCGGGGGGCTGTTCGCGGCCCTGGGCCTTTTGGGCTTCCTGCTGCTGTTGACGCCGCCGGCGCTTTCGCCCCTGGGCGAACTGGTCTCCGGGGCGTTCTTCTACGTCTTCGCGGCCGGGGCGCTGGGCTGCGGGGTGATGACCGTCACCAGCCGCAACCCGGTCTACAGCGCCCTGTGGTTCGCCGGGACGGTGATCGCCACGGCCGGGCTGTTCCTGCTGGCGGACGCGCAGTTCCTGGCGGCGGGGACCGTGATCGTCTACGCCGGGGCCATCGTCGTCACGTTCCTGTTCGTGATCATGCTGGCCCAGATGGAGGGGAAGGCCGTCTACGACCGCGCGGCCAGGACGCCGGGGCGGGCCGTCTTCACCAGCTTCCTCTTGCTCTGGTCGCTGGCCTACTGCCTGGTGGGGCTGTCGGGGAGCTACCGCCCCGACGCCGCGGGGCCCGAGGCCGCGGCCGAGGACCGGCTCCACCCCGGCCGCGAGCTGGGGCCGCACTTCTTCCAGGAGGCGACCGGCGCCGGGGTCCGGGTGGTCCTGGACAAGGCCCTGCGGCCGACGTCGTCGCTGTTCGCGGAGGACCGCGGCGACTCGGACGCCGCGATCCTCAAGCCCAACGTCGCCGGGTTGGGCGAGGCGCTCTACGCCGACCACCTGGTGACCGTCGAACTGGCCGGCTCGCTCCTGTTCGCCGCCCTGATCGCCGCCGTGCTCATCGCCGACCCCAGGCCGACCCGCAAGCGCGGCGAGACCGCCTGAACCCGCTCGCCCCCGGAACCCGACGGACCAAGCCATGACCGACCCGTTTTCGATCGACCTGTTGACCAACTACCTGTTGGTGGGCGCGGCCTTGTTCGCGCTGGGGATGCTGGGGTTCGTCTCGCGGCGGAACCTCATCGTGATGTTCCTCTCCGCGGAGATGATGCTCCAGGGGGTGGGGCTGTCGCTGGTGGCCTTCGGCCGGTTCCACGGCAACTGGACCGGCCAGGTGTTCACGATCGTGATCCTGACGGTCGCGGCGTGCGAGGCGTCGATCGCGATGGCGCTGATCGTGGTGCTGTACAACCGCAAGGAGTCGCTGGACGTGACGCTCTGGCAGGAGGTCCGCGAGGAGGGGGTCGGCCCGACCGACCTGGTCGACGAGGCGACCCAGGCCGCGCCCCTGGAGCACGAGGACGGGATCGAGACGTACCCGACCCTGACCCCCGCCGGCCTGGAGCCGGCCCACCCGATCCAACCCTGGACCGAGCGTCGTCGTTGAGGACGCGCCGCGGTCGCGCGGCGGCGGGACGGGCGAGGCGAAGGCGAGACCAAAGAGGAGCGGCGACACGTGGGTTTCTTCGTGGACAACATCTGGCTGGTCCCGGCCTGCCCGCTGGTGGGCGGGCTGTTCGCGGGGTTCGTGGCGCGACGGGTCAAGATCGACCCGTTCGCGCCGGTGGCGATCGGGGTGGGGCTGGCGTTCTTGCTGTCGCTGGCGGCCTACGCGGCGGCGGACCCGGAAAAGACGGTCGTGGTCTCCAGGTGGATCGAGGCCGGCTCGTTCGTGGTGCCGCTCGAGTTCCGGGTCGACGGCCTGTCGACGCTGATGCTGTCGATGGTGACGTTCATCTCGTTTTTGGTCGTCGTCTTCGCCGGCGGCTACATGGCCGGCGATCCGGGCTATCCCCGGTTCTTCGCGGAGATCGGCCTGTTCGTCTTCTCGATGACCGGGCTGGTGCTCTCCAACAACTACGTGCTGACCTACGCCTTCTGGGAGGGGGTGGGGGTCTGTAGTTACCTGTTGATCGGCTTCTGGTACGCCAAGCCGGCGGCGGCGGCGGCGGCGGTGAAGGCGTTCCTGGTCAACCGCCTGGGCGACATCGGCTTCGCGCTGGCGATCTTCTGGCTCTGGACGGTCGTCCCCAACCACGACCTGAGCTACCAGAACGTGCTGGCCGACTCGACCTTGCAGTCGCTCCCCGAGGCGGCCAGGTGGGGGATTCCGCTGCTGCTCTTCTGGGCGGCGACCGCCAAGAGCGCCCAACTGCCGCTCTACGTCTGGCTCCCCGACGCGATGGAGGGCCCGACGCCGGTCTCGGCCCTGATCCACGCGGCGACCATGGTCACCGCCGGCGTCTACCTGATCGCCCGCTCGACCCCCCTGATCGCGCTTTCCCCCGAGGTCCAGCTCCTGATCGCCACGATCGGCTGTCTGACGGCCCTGTTGGCGGCGCTGATCGCCCTGACCCAGAACGACCTCAAGCGGGTGATGGCCTACTCGACGGTCAGCCAACTCGGCTACATGTTCATGGCGCTGGGCTCCGGGGTGGGCTCGCTGGCGCGGCTGGCGATCGTGGCCGGCATGTTCCACCTGTTCACCCACGCCTTCTTCAAGGCTCTGTTGTTCCTCGCCTCCGGGTCGGTGATGCACTCGATGGGCGACGTGATCGACATGCGGCGGTTCCGCGGCCTCCGCCGCCGGATGCCGTACACCTGCTGGACGTTCGCCCTGGGCGCGCTGGCGCTGGCGGGGATCTTCCCCACCGCCGGCTTCTGGAGCAAGGACGAGGTGCTGGTGGCCCTGGGGGCGGCCCCGCACGCCAGCCGTGAGATCGGCTTCGGCATGGGCTGGCTCTACGGCCCGCTCTACTGGCTGGCGATGCTGACGGCCTTCCTGACCGCCTTCTACACCTTCCGCGCCTTCTTCATGACCTTCTGGGGCCCCGAGAAGCTCCCCGGCCCCGACGACCCCGAGGCCCCGCCGGCGCCCGTCGCGGCCCACGACCACGGCCACGACCACGAGGACCACGCGGCCGACGCCCACGGCCACGGCCATCACGAGATCGGCCTGGAATCGCCGGCGATCATGACCTACCCGATGATCGTCCTGGCCGCCGGCGCGCTTCTGGTCGGGCTGCTGTTCGGCCCCACCGGGCTGTTCGAGGGCCATCTCGAACACACGCTGGGCTTCGAGTCGCTGCCGGCGGCCGGCCACGCCTTCACCTGGACGACGCCGATCGTCAGCACGATCGTCGCCCTGGCCGGCATCGCCCTGGCCTTCGTGATGTACGCCGAGCCGAGCGACCTGCCGGCGCGGGTCGCCGCCGCGGTCCGGCCGTTGTACCGGGCCTCGCTCAACAAGTTCCACGTGGACGAGATCTACGACGGCACGGTCATGGCGCTTCTGCGGGGGTTCACCCTGGGGTCGCGGATCTTCGACGTGAAGGTCATAGGCGGCCTGGTGCAAGGGGTGGCGAACGTCCCCTGGGCGGCGGCCAAGGACGTGCTGGCGAAATACCAAAACGGCCTGATCCAGTTCTACGCCGCGGCCTCGGCGCTGAGCGTCGCGGTCCTGCTCTGGCTGCTGCTGTTCACCTGAGACGAGCAACGAAGGACTCCAGGCGCGCGAGGGCGACGGCCGAGCGGCGACCAAGGCTCCCGAGGAAGGTTTCGATGGCGACACTGCTGGCGTTGACCGTGTTCCTGCCCCTGATCGGCGCCTTGGCGCTGGTCCTGCTCCCGAACCTCGACAAGGAGGCGTCGCGGAGCATCGCGCTGTGGACCAGCCTGGTGACGTTCGCGTTCTGCCTCTTGTTCCTGGTAAGTTTCGAGCCCGACGTGACCGCGCCGCAGTTCGCCGCGGGGCCCGACGGCGGCCCCTACGGCTGGTCGTGGCTGGGACGGCCCGACGTCCGGTTCGCCCTGGGGCTCGACGGGATCTCGATCTGGCTGTTCGTCCTCACCGGGCTGCTGTCGGTCGTCTCGGTCCTGGTGTCGTGGGAGGTCGCCTCGGAGCGGGTCGCTCTGTTCTACGCCTTCCTGCTGCTGCTGGAGACCGGCTTGCTCGGCCTGTTCGCGGCGCTCGACGTGGTGCTGTTCTACGTCTTCTTCGAGTTCACCCTGATCCCGCTGTTCTTCAACATCGGGATCTGGGGCGGGCCGGATCGGAGGCGGGCGTCGATCTACTTCTTCCTCTACACCCTGGCCGGCGGCCTGCTGACGCTCCTGGGCGTCATCGCGATCGTCGTCGTCCACATGCAATATTCGCCGGGGCACGTGCTGACGTTCTCGATCCCCGAATTGACCCGGGGCCTGGCGACGATCGAATGGGACGAGTGGTACCGCGTCGATTCGTGGACCAGTCCCCAGATCCTGATCTTCCTGCTCCTGTTCGCCGGGTTCGCCATCAAGGTGCCGCTGTTCCCGTTCCACACCTGGCTCCCGCTGGCGCACGTCGAGGCGCCGACGGCCGGCTCGATCCTCCTGGCCGGAGTGCTGTTGAAGCTGGGGGCCTACGGGCTGATCCGCTTCAACCTGGCGATGACCCCGCTGGCGGCCCAGGCGCTCTACCCGTTCCTCGCGGCGCTCTGCGTCGTCGGCATCATCTACGGGGCGCTGACGGCGCTGGCGCAGACCGACATGAAACGGCTGGTGGCGTACAGCTCGGTCAGCCACATGGGGTTCGTGGTCCTCGGCCTGGCGGCGATGAGCGCCACCGGGATCAACGGGGCGGTGATCCAGATGGTCAACCACGGCCTGACGACCGGGGCGTTGTTCGCCTGCGTGGGGGTCCTGTACCACCGCTACCACACCCGGGACATGAACGTGCTGGGGGGCTCCTGGGTGAAGTTCCCCGTGCTGGCGTTCTTCTTCATCTACTCGGCGTTGGGCTCCGCGGCGCTGCCGGGGCTCAACGGGTTCATCGGCGAGTTCCCGATCCTGGCGGCGACGTTCGCGGTCAGCCCCTGGACCTGCGCCGGGGCCGTGGTGGGGATGATCCTGGGGGCGTTCTACCTGATGGTGCTTTTGTGGCGGGCCGTCTTCGGCCCGCTTCGGGAGCCCGCGGGCGACGGCCACGAGCACGCGGAGGTCGCGCCGTTCGGCTGGTTCGAGGGGGCGGCGTTGGGTTCGCTGGCGGTGGTGATCCTCTGCATCGGGATCCTCCCGGAGGTCTTCTTCTCCCGGATCCGACCGGCGGCGGCCGAGCTGACCCGGGTCGTGGAGCGGCAGGAGCAGGCCGCGTTCAAGGTCGCCGCGAGGGCCGCGGCGGCCCCCGCCGGCGCGTCCGTCACCATGCTGTCGCGCGACGCTCGCTGAGCTGAAGCCCGTCCCGCGCCCGACTTATTCGCACACCCACACGGAACGCCGGCGATGACTCCCGAGCAAGCTTATCAGACGGTCCAGCAAACGCTTTACGTCCTCGCGCCCGAGATCCTGCTCGTGGCCGTCGCGATCGTCATGATGACGGCCTCGCCGTTCGTGAAGGTCGCCCGGAAACACTGGTGCGCGCTCGCCGCGGCGGCGTTGGCGGCGGCGGTCATGGTCCTCTCGGCGACCCGCCACGTCGACCCCGACGTCTACGCCGCCTCGGCGATCAACGACGCCTTCTCGTTTTACGTCCGGCTGTTCGTGCTGCTCTCGGGCTTCATCATGCTCGGGCTGGCGCATCGCGAGCCGCCGGAGGGGCGCGCCGCGGAGTTCTTCGGCTCGTTCCTGATGCTCGAGGCCGGGACGATGCTGACGGCGTCGTCCAACGACCTGATCCTGCTGTTCGTGGGCCTGGAGCTGGTGAGCATCCCGACGTACCTGTGGCTCTACCTCTCGCGCCGGAGCGCGGCCACGCGGGAGGCGACCACCAAGTACTTCTTCCTGAGCATCTTCGCCTCGGCCTTGACGCTCTACGGAATGACGTTCCTCTACGGCGCGGCCGGGACGACCAACCTCAAGGCGTTGGGGGCGCTGACGGCCTCGTCGATCCCCTACTTCCCCAACATGAGCCTGGGGATTCTGGCGGTCGTCTTCGTCATGGGGGGGCTTTGCTTCCGGATCGCGGCGGTCCCGCTGCACTTCTACGCGCCGGACGTGTACCAGGCGTCGCCGTTGCCGGTCACCGCGATGCTCTCGTGGGTGCCGAAGGTGGTCGGGTCGGCGGCCATGATCCGGGTCTTGACGGCCGTGCTGGCGTCGCGGCAGATGGGCGACCCGCTGGTCCACAAGGTCGTCATCCTCTGCTGGATCATCGCCGTGGCGACGATGACGCTGGGGAACATGGTCGGGCTCTTGCAGACCGACCTGAAGCGGCTGCTGGCCTACTCGTCGATCGCCCACGCCGGCTACATCATGGTGGGGATCACCGCGGCCTTCGCCGGGGGGGAGAAGGGGATCGCCTTCTACCACGGCGTCGAGGCGGTGCTGTTCTACCTGGTGGCCTATGCGTTCATGACGTTGGGGGCGTTCGGCCTGATCCAGGCGCTTCAAACCCGAGACGGCCGGCCGGCGACGTCGATTTACGACCTCTCGGGCGCCGGCTGGTCGAACCGGATCCCGGCGTTCGGGCTGACGATCTGTCTGTTGAGCCTGCTGGGCTTCCCGCCGATGGCGGGCTTCCTGGGCAAGTTCCAGATCTTCTCGGCGGCGTTCGCGGCGGTGGAGGGTCCGGAGGCGTTCTCGCTCCAGTTGCTGGCGGTCATCGGCATGCTCAACGCGGCGGTCGGGGCGTTCTACTACCTCCGGATCATCGTCTTGATGTATCTGGGCGAGCCGGCCGAGCCCTTGACGGCCGTCGGCGGCTGGCCGGTCGCGCTGGCGACCGCCACCTGCGCCGTGATGTCGATTTTGGTCACGATCGCCTCGGAGCCGATTTCGAGGGCCTGCCACGAGGCGGCCGTCGCCTCCAACGCCCGCCCCGCCGCGGCGATCGAGTTGCCCCCTCCGGGGACCGCGACCGCGGCCGTCGCCCCCCCCGCGATCCGGGTCGCCCGCGACTGACCGCCCGCTCCGACGAAGATCGCCGAAGAACGCTCACGCCGCCTCGGCGCCGGTCGCGACCGGCGCCGAGGCGGCGTCTCGTTTCCGGGCGCGCCGCGCGGTCGCGAATCGGAACGCCAGAGATCCCAGCGCGACCCCGACGAGATCGAAGACGGCGTCGTCGAGGTCGGCGGTTCGGTTGACCTGGGGGGCGAGCTGGCCCAGCTCGGTCGCGACGGCGAACGCCAACCCCGCCAGCGCGACCGCCCCGTACCGCGGCCGTCGCGCGGCGGCCAGCCAGAGGAACGCGAAGCCAGCGAACATCCCCAGGTGGACGACCTTGTCGAAATGCGGGACGAGCCAAAACCCGGCCTCCTCCTCCACCTCCCTCACGACGGCGCGCGGCGTCCAGCACAGCCCCGCGATCAAGATCGTCCACCCCAGCGCCGCGAGCAAGCGAATTCGCATGGTCGTCCCTTGAAGCTCTCCGCGGGCCGTCCCAGGGGGACGACGGCCTCGGCCCGCGCGATCCGGGCCGGTCGGACCATTGTAGCGACCCGGCCCGACCCGCGCGGAGCCGCGCCCGGAGATCCGCTGGCGTGGGCCGGCCGCGAGATGCGACGATACCGGGGGAAGAGGCCGACCGCGCCTCCCGAGCGAGGGACGCCATGTTCATCGACGAGTTCGACGAGGACCGGGACGAGGACGAAGGCCGGAACGACGACGATCCCGTTCGGACGACCGTCCGGACCCAGCAGTTCATCGTCGGCATGCTGACCGGCGCCGTGGCGTGCTTCTGCCTCATCGTCATGGCGACGTTCCGAACCGCCGAACGACGGCCGGGGATCGCGGAGGGGCCGACGATCCTGGGCTTGCCGTTGGTCACGGCGACGTCGGTGGCCGCCTGCGCGGTCTCCGCCCTGCTCGCGCTGGCCGCGTCGCTGCTCATCGGCGAGGCCGGCCTGCGGGCGATCGCGCGCAATCCCTGGCCCGACGGCCCCCAGCCCTCCTGGCGCGAGGTCGACCCCGCCGACGACGAGGCGCGGCTTCTGGCCCTGTTCCAGACCCGACTCATCGTGGCCTCGGCCTTCAACGAGGGCGCGGCGTTCTTCGGCGCCCTGGCCTACACGCTTGATGGCGGGGTCGTCGCGCTGGCCGTCGTGGCCGCGTCGCTGATCCTGATCCTGTTCCGCTTCCCGACCGTGAACCGCGTGCGGGCCCGGCTCGACGCCCAACTCGACCGCCTGGCCGCCCTGCGCCGATAGCGTCTCGAATCGAAAACGCGACGTCGAGCGATGGCGGTCGGACTTTCGCTCGAATTCGCCCCTCTCGCCACGTCCTCCGCGTTTCCGCGGTTCCTGGCTTTCCGATCCGGCGGTATGATCGGCGAACCCGAGACGGTCGGAGCGCCTCGCCTTCACCCAGGAGTCCGTGGACATGCGCCGAGTCGCGTCGTGGTTCGCCCTGTTCGCCCTGGCCGGGTTGGCGACGGCCGGGGAGCCGACGATCCCCGTCCCCGACACGATCCGGGTCGAGGGGGCGCCGCCGATCCCCCAATCGCTGGCGGCGGAGTTGAACCGCCACCAAAACATCCGCGGGGCGAGCTTCCAGGGCTGGGACGGCGAGGAGGGCAAGCGGGCGATCTACGTCACGACCCGATTCGCCGACACGACCCAGGTCCATTACGTCGCCGCGCCCGGCGGGGCGCGCCGGCAGTTGACGTTCCTCCCCGAGCGCGTGCTGGGGGTCTCGCCCAGGCCGCGCCGCGGCCAGTTCCTCTTCACCATGGACGAGGGGGGCGCGGAGAACTATCAGCTCTTCCTTCAGGACCGCGACGGCGGCGAGCCGATCCGAATCTCCGACGGCGAAAGCCGCCACGCCTCGCCGCGGTGGTCCCCCGCGGGCGACCTGCTCGCCTGGAGCGACAACGCCCGCAACGGCAAGGACATGGACGTGCGCGTCGCCGCCGCCTCCGACCCGGCGCTGCGCCGGACGGTGAAGGAGGTCGCCGGCCTCTGGACCGTCGCCGACTGGTCGCCCGACGGCAAGACCCTGGCGGTTGAGGAATACATCTCCATCACCGAATCCTACGTCCACCTCGTCGACCTGGCCACCGGCGCGGTTCGGACGATCTCGCCGAAGCCCGCCGACGGCGCGCCGAAGGTCGCGGTTTCAAGCCCGAAGTTCTCCAGGGACGGCAAGGCGGTCTTCTACGTCACCGACCGCGACGCCGAATTCCGCCGCCTCGCCCGCCTCGACCTGGCGACCGGAGAGGAGACGATCATTTCCAAGGACGTCCCCTGGAACGTGGAGGATTACGATCTCTCGGACGACGACGCGGAGTTGGTCGCCGCGGTCAACCAGGAAGGGCGAAGCGTCCTCCACCGATCCTATCTACCGATCGCCGGCTACTGGCCCCAGGCCCAGTTCTATCCCATGAGCGGCCCCATGAACGACCAGTCGTTCCAGGGACTTTCCACGGGGCGGATCGACGGCCTTGAGTTCCGCCGCGGCTCGCGCGAACTCGGCTTCACGCTTGACTCGCCTCGAACCCCCTCGGACGCCTTTTCGGTCGACCTGAACGGGAAGTCAGGCCCGGCGGACCAGCGCTGGACCGAGAGCGAGACCGGCGGCCTGGACGCCTCGAAGTTCGTGGAGCCGGAGTTGGTCCGGTTCCCGTCGTTCGACGGCGCGTCGATCCCGGCGTTCGTCTATCGTCCCGTCGGCAAGTCGGACGGGCCCAGGCCGGTGTTGATCTCCATCCACGGCGGCCCCGAATCCCAGTTCCGACCCGGCTTCGCGGGTCGCTTGAACTATCTCGTCAACGAACTGGGGATCGTCGTCGTCGCCCCCAACGTCCGGGGGTCCGACGGCTACGGCAAGTCGTACCTCAAGCTCGACGACGGCTTCCTGCGGGAAGACCCGGTGAAGGACATTGGGGCGTTGCTCGACTGGATCGCGGACCAGAAGGACCTGGACAAGGACCGGGTGGCGGTCTCGGGCGGGTCTTACGGCGGGTTCATGTCGCTGGCCGTGCAAACGACCTACAACGACCGGATCAAGTGCGGCATCGACGTGGTCGGCATCTCCAACTTCGTCACCTTCCTGGAGAACACCCAGGGCTACCGCCGCGACCTCCGCCGCGCCGAGTACGGCGACGAGCGCGACCCCAAGATGCGGGAGTTCCTCGAAAAAGTCTCGCCGCTGAACCACGCCGAGAAGATCAAGACCCCCATCCTGGTCGTCCAGGGCGCTAACGACCCCCGGGTGCCGCTCTCGGAGTCCGAGCAACTGGTGGCGAAGGTCCGCGAGAACGGCGTCCCGGTCTGGTACGTCGTGGGCCTCAACGAAGGCCACGGCTTCGCCAAGAAGCCCAACCAGGACTACCAGCAGGCCGTGGAGGTCCAGTTCCTCAAGTCGTTCCTCCTGAACGCGGACGACGCCCCGCGCTGACGCCGCGTTCAAGTCGTCAAGCAACCACCATGACGCCGGGCGCGTCGTTTGCCTGGCGAGATTGTCGAGCCTTTGGTAAAATAGACAAACCAGTAAACTCAGCGGAGTATGCTGGTCGATGCTGATGGACGTCGTCGACCCCGGCCGGATCGGGGGGGCGGTCGCGCGGGCCCTGGGTGCTAGGTGGGGAGGTCGTTCGTGCGCGAGAAGACCGGCAAATCGTCGAGGCGGTGGCTGCGCGCGGTCGCCGCGGCGTTGGCGGCGGTCCCATTTCTGGTGACGGGGTTCGCGCCGAGGCCGGAGACGGGCGCCGAGGCGATGGCGTCGTCGATGCCCGAGGCGGGGGGCCCGGCGGTCGTCGCCGAGCCCGCCGAACTGGTCTGGCTCGAACCGGGGACGCGGTTCCGCGACGACGCGCCGCCGCCGGGGTGGACCCACGTCGCGTTCAAGTCGATTCCCGTGCTGGCCTCGGGCGACCTCGGCACGCTCTCGCCGGAGGCGCGCGTGACGGCGCGTCGGATCCGGCTGACGGTCCTGGCGGAGGTGGACGGGTCGAACCTGCGGCGGGTGGGCGTGGGTCTGGCCGCGCCGGTCGTCGGCGAGGGAGCCGACGCCGGCGACGTGATCGTCGCCGCGACGAACGTCGGCGACGTCTCCGGCTCGTGGTCGACCAAGGAGCGGATCGTCCTGGCGGCCGGCTCGCGCGAACTGGGCCGGGCCAGCCTCGCCGCGGCCACCCCCACCTTCGCGCTCTTGCGGACGCCCACCACCTGCCTGGTGGGGAGGGAACACGCGACCGTCGACGTGACCTACGCGCTTCTGGTCGAGTCGGGATCGAACCGGCTCCGGTTCCTCGCCTGCAAGCCGGCGGTCTGCGGCGCCGCGGCGGTGGTCCGCGAGCTGAAGACGCCGGCGGTCGTCGACGGCCCCCTCGACGTCAAGGCGACGACCTTCGCCGGCTTCGCCGTCTCCTGGTCGTTCGCGATGATCGACCTCCCCCCCGGCGACGCCCGCGACGTCCCCGAAACGCTTGAGCGACTGCTCGCCCCGGAACGCCTGGAAACCGCCGCAGCCCATCCCGAAGCCCTCGAAGCCGCCTTCCGCGCCCTGGCCGCGCGGCCGACGCTCGCGTCCGCGGTCGGTCGGGGAAGAGATTCATCCACAGATTACGCAGATTAACGCAGATTCAATCGAATAATCGAAAAATACAATCTGTGTTAATCTGTGTAATCTGCGGATTGAATTCCGCGGCTCGATCGAGATCAGGGTATTCGGCGGGTAGTCTCACTTCTTTTCCAGGAACCCCTGACCCTTAAGCCAGGTCTCGCAGAGCTTGGGCCACGCCTGGAAGGCGGGCTCGGGGCCGATGCCGTGTTGCTTGGAGCCGCTCCCGAGCCCCAGGCCGTGCTGGCCCTTCTCGAAGACGTGCAACTCCATCGGCACGCCCGCCTTCCGCAAGCCGAGCGCGAACAGCAGGCTGTTCTCGGCTGGGACGGCCGCGTCGGCGTTGGTGTGGGCCAGGAACGTCGGCGGCGTTTGAGGCGTCACCTGCTGGTCGTTGGAGTAGAACTTCACCAGTTCGGCCGGCGGGTCGTCGCCCAGAAGGTTGTGGGCCGATCCCCCGTGGGTGTACGGCTTGGACATCACGATCACCGGGTAGACCAGGACCAGCCGATCCGGCCGGCAACTCACGCGCTCGACCGGATCGTCGGCGTCGGGCTCGCCGGCGTCGAAGTGGGTGCCGCCGGTCGAGGCCAGGTGGCCGCCGGCCGAGAAGCCCATCAGGCCGATCCGATCCGGGTCGACGCCCCATTTCGACGCCCCCGCGCGGACGACCCGGATCGCCCGGTTGACGTCGTGAAGCATCGCCGGTTGGTGATACGCCGGCGCGAGCCGATACTTGAGCACGAACGCCGTCACGCCCAGCCCGTTGAGCCACTCCGCGACCTGCCTCCCCTCGTGGTCGATCGCCAGCCCGCCGTAGCCGCCGCCGGGACAGACCACGAAGGCCGCTCCGGTCGCGACCTCCGGCTTGGCCGGGAAGACCGACAGCGTCGGGACGTCCCTGGCCGGGTCCGTCCCCTTCGCGTCCGGGGCCCCGTCCGCCCAGAGCTTCACCACCTCCGAGGCGGACCCCAGCGGATCCTCCCCCCGCGCACCCGCCGCGAGCGCGACCATCGCCAGACACCCGACCGCCGCCTTGGCTAGAAACCTCACGTCGCCACCTCCCGACTCGTCGTTCGCGGGCCGATCCCAAACCGGTCCCGATCGTAGAGGACCGCGAAACCCGCCGCAACCTCCCGCCGAACCGATCTCGGCGGCCATGCCGATCCCCCGCCGGACGGCCTAATCGTTCGCCACCGTTCGCCTGAGAAACGCAGCGACGTTTCCGCCATGCATCAGATGTTTAAAACAATCAGCACAGGATCAAGATCGCAGCATCACAATCTTGACGATTAGCGACAGCCAGCACACCATAACCAACGTCACGAGCGGCACCGCTCCGACGAGCCGATCACCCGCTTGACATTCTTGGGAGGAGCGCCTTGCAACCGTCGCCGTCGCTGGCGACTCGGGCCGTTCCGGTTCCCTCACCAACGGAGTACCTCAGCATGCGACGCCTCGCTCTCGCCACCCTCGCCTCCCTCGCCCTGGCCGCCGGCACCGCCCAGGCGGACATGTACACGTACACCCTGAGCACGAAGGTCAACGGAACCGCATCCCAGGGAACGGCGGTCGCGACCGTCGCCGACATCGGCGCCAACACGGTCCAGATCACCATGGATCTCAAGGGGTTCAATGACACGGGATCCGGCTCGAACGTCCAGTTCGTCGTTCCCTGGTTGTTCAACTACAACGGCGGCGCGGGAACCTTGACCAGCAGCAACTTCACCTATCAAACCTCCGAGTCCACGGGTGGGATGGCGACCGTGAGCGTCGGAACCACGAATGGGGCCAACGATATCAAGGCCGGGAATTTCAACATCGAGTTCACCTTCCCCACGTCCAACGGTGGGACTGGCGTGAACGCCAGGTTCACCACCGGGGACGTCGCCGTCTACAACGTGACCGCCACGGGCCTGACCGCCTCCATGTTCAACGAGCAGAGCACTGCGGACGGCAACAACCCAGGCGGTTATTACACGGCCATCAAGGTCCAGGCGATCGGCCAGAGCGGCAAGAGCGGCTCCATGGGCACCAGCGAATTCACCCCAGGCGTCCCCGAGCCCGCCTCGGTGGCGATGGCCCTGACGTCCTCGCTCTGCCTCGGCATCGTGGCGTTGCGGCGCCGGGGTCGGTCGGCCTGAGTCCCGAGAGTCGCCCCTGGAATCCCCAGCCGCCGAGGGGCCGGTCGAGCCGATTCGACCGACCCCTCGGCGTCTCTACGCGCGCCGATCCACCGGACGGGGGACCGGACGAACGCGAAGCCGCATCGAAGTCCCCGCCCTCCCCCGCGTCATTTCGACGGCCCCTGTCAAAACGGCAGCCGACCGGCGCGGATCGGTGGCGACCGATCGCCACAATCAGCATGTTGATAACGACTTGCGTCGTTCATTCGGCTTCGGTACGCCACTTGCGTTTAGGCCGGGCCGAATCACTCTTGGGGGGCGATATTGGCACGCCCCCCCGCGACGGGCCGGGCCCGCGCCCACGGCGGTCGCGTTTGAGACGACGATGGGAGGACGAACGTGGCGAAGATTCTGGCATACGATGAAGAGGCCCGGGGGAAGCTGGCCGACGGCGTCGGCAAGCTGGCCCGCGCGGTGCGCAGCACGCTGGGTCCGCGGGGCCGCAACGCCGTCATCGACAAGGGTTGGGGCGCCCCCACGGTGACCAAGGACGGGGCGTCGGTGGCCGAGGAGATCGAGCTGACCGACCCGTATGAGAACATGGGCGCGCAGCTGGTCAAGGAGGCGGCCTCCAAGACGTCCGACGCCGCCGGCGACGGCACCACCACCGCCACCGTGCTGGCCGAGGCGATCTTCAAGGAGGGCCTCAAGGCCCTCGCCGCCGGCGCCGACCCGATGGCCGTGAAGCGCGGGATCGACAAGGCGGTCGCCGCCGTCGTCGAGAAGGTCAAGGGCCAGGCCAAGACGATCAACGGCAAGAAAGAGATCGCCGAGGTCGCCACCATCGCCGCCAACGGCGACAAGTCGATCGGCGAGCGGCTCGCCGACGCCTTCGAGAAGGTCGGCACCGACGGCGTCATCACCGTCGAGGAGGCCAAGGGCTTCGAGACCACCGTCGACGTCGTCGAGGGGATGCAGTTCGACCGCGGCTACCTCAGCCCCCACTTCGTCACCGATCAGGACCGCATGGAGGTCGTCCTCGAGGACGTCTTCATCCTGATCCACGAGGAGAAGATCGGCTCCCCCACCAAGCTGATCCCGCTCCTGGAGAAGATCGCCAAGGCCAACAAGCCGCTGTTGATCCTCGCCGAGGACGTCGAGGGCGAGGCGTTGGCGACGTTGGTCGTCAACAAGCTCCGCGGCATCCTCAAGGTGGCGGCGGTCAAGGCGCCCGGCTACGGCGACCGCCGCAAGGCCATGCTGGAGGACATCGCCGTCCTCACCGGCGGCAAGGCGATCTTCAAGGACCTGGGGATCGACCTCGACGCCGTGCAACTGACCGACCTGGGCCGCGCCCGCAAGGTCACGCTCTCCAGCGAGGAGACCACGATCGTCGAGGGCGCCGGCTCGAGCGAGGCCATCAAGGGTCGCGCCGATTCCATCCGTCGCGAGATCGGAACCACCGACAGCGAGTACGACAAGGAGAAGCTCCAGGAGCGGCTCGCCAAGCTCGCCGGCGGCATCGCCCAGATCAACGTCGGCGCCGCCACCGAGACCGAGATGAAGGAGCGCAAGGCGCTGGTCGAGGACGCCCTGCACGCCACTCGCGCCGCGATCGAGGAAGGCGTCGTCCCCGGCGGCGGCGTCGCCCTGATCCACGCCGCTCAGGCCGCCGCCGGCCTCAAGGGCGAGGGCGACGAGCAGTTCGGCGTCGACCTGGTCCTCCGCGCCGCCGAGCAGCCGGCCCGCTCCATCGCCGAGAACGCCGACGTCGATGGCGCCGTCGTCGTCAACCGGATCAAGAAGGCCAACGACCCCAAGTTCGGCTACGACGCCGAGGCCGGCGCCTGGGGCGACATGCTCGCCGCCGGCGTCGTCGACCCCGCCAAGGTCACCCGCACCGCGCTTCAGAACGCCGCGTCCGTCGCCGGCCTCCTGCTGACCACCGAGTGCATGATCGCCGAGCCCCCCAAGAAGAAGGAGGCCGCCGGCGGCATGGACCACCACGACCACGGCGGCATGGGTGGAATGGGCGGCATGGGAGGCATGGGTGGAATGGGCGGCATGGGGATGATGTAAGAGTCTATCCCATAAGTGTGAACGAAGACCATCATGATCTTCCCCCCTCGCGGGGGAAGACAGACCGCGAAGCGGCCGGATGAGGGGGAGGG
>ERZ778018.1688-NODE-1688-length-16793-cov-5.071275_pt1 | contig 16793 bp, 12 predicted proteins | sample MGYA00375748_ERZ778018 | MGnify/ENA primary metagenome ERZ778018 (study PRJEB29350, sample SAMN05509839) | bioreactor metagenome | biome: bioreactor; material: wastewater | place: South Africa: University of Cape Town | collected 2014-04-22 ... | reverse complement strand
GGAGCCACTCGGTACGCGTGCTCCCGAACGGGCCGTGGCGATGACCCTGGTCGTGCGGCTCGGCGCCCGGATCGCCGCGCTGATCCTCGCCGTCGCCTCGATCTACCTTGCCGCATGGGGCTATACGCCGGGCGGCGGCTTCCCGGCCGGGGCGGCGATCGCCGGGGTGGTGATCTTGCTGTACGCCGCGTTCGGGCACCGGGCCCTCAGCGGTGCGGTGCGGCCGGGCGTGCTCGAACCGATCGAGCTGCTCGGTGCGTCCGCGATCATCGCGATCGGGCTGTTCGGCCTGCTGCTCCAGATAGGTTCGATAGGCGCTAACCGCCGCGTCGGCCTTGGGATTGGCCACGGTGGCGCTGGCCGCTGACAGGTTCTGGTTGACGATCAGTCGCCCTCTCTCGGCCGTCTTTCCATTCGGGCAGTAGAGCGTGTACTCGCCCGCCTTCATATCGAGCGAGAACGAACCGCTCAGGCCCGGCGTCAGATTCTCGACTTCGCCGAGAATCTTTGAGCCATCGAGCACTTCGAGCTCGGTGACCGCGGCAGCATCCTTATTGGTCACGCTGAACTTGGTTGGACCAGCTGGAATCGTGAGCTCGGCAGGCTGGCAGCCGGCCGACGTGAGGGTCACGAGGATGATCTTCGCCGATCCAGCGGCCGTTGACTCGGCTTCGGTTCCCTTGCCGCAGCCGGCGAGAACGAGCAGGCAGAGGATCGCCGTGACGCTCGTCGCGACCGCTTTGCGCGCGCCGCCTCCGCCCGCTGAGCCGCTCCCCTGTCGCTTCGGCGCCGGCCAGACGACGTACAGCGTGAGCGGAATCGCATAGATGAGCCAGATGAGCACTTCGCCAATCGTCGGGCGCGCCTGCAGGCCGAGCATGCCGGACAGGAGTGCCGAGCGGACCGAACCTGGGTCGACCAGCCAGGTGAGATCGAGTGCCTGTGCTTGCAGGGCGTTGAACCAGCCGGCTTCATGGGCGGTATGTAGCGCCGACGACGCGAGCCCGGCGGCAACGATGACGAGCACCACGCCGGTCACTTTGAAAAAGCGATTGAGGTTGATGCGCACGCCACCGCGATAGAGGAGATAGCCGAGGGCCGCCGCGACGACAATGCCGAGGATGACGCCGGCTCCGGCCGCGGTCGTATTGTTGGCGCTCTGGAAGACGGCCAGCACGAAGACGGCCGTTTCGAAGCCTTCACGCAAGACGGCGAAGAATGACATGGCGATGAACGCGGTGACGGTATTACGGGCCAGGGCCGAGGATGCATCTTCTTCGAGGGTCTTCTTGATACCGCGCGAATGCCATCGCATCCAGAGGATCATATAGGTGATAAAGGCGATGGCGACGACACTGATGATCGTCTCCAGGCCTTCCTGCTCTTTCTGCGGCAGCGAACGCTCCAGCAGATTCAGCAGAATACCGATGAGCAGACAGAGACCGGCCGCCAAACCGACCCCGAGCCACACCCAACGGAGAGCATCCTGTCGACCACGTTGCCGCAGGTAGGCGGCGATGATCCCCACGATCAGCGCGGCCTCGATCCCCTCGCGCAGGCCGATAACAAAGGTCGGCAGCATTCCCCGTTTCCCCCCTCTATTGCCCGCGGATGCATTATCCTGAGCAGGTGCTGGCGGTTTTCAACCCGGATTTCGGATACCAGAGTAAAACCGTCGGGATTATAACGATACGCCTCGGTGCGCTGTCAAGAGCGAAGCCGAGGAATGCCGTCGGGATTAAGGAATCTCTTGATCAACAACGTGATTGTCACTCTGCAAAACGCAGCCGGTTCGTTGAGGCGGCGCATAGAAACAGGGAGAAGGCATGGGGAGATATCGGCTCGGGGTGGATATCGGTGGGACATTCACCGATTTTCTGTTGATGGATGAAGCAGGTGGCAAGGAGCGGCTGGTTAAGGTCGCTTCGACGCCCGAGCATCCGTCGGCGGCGATTCTGGAAGGCCTGCGGCGGCTGACCAACGAGCAGGCGATCGATCCGGCGGAGATCGTATCGTTCGTGCATGGCACGACGCTCGCCGTCAACACGCTCATCCAGCGGAGCGGCGCACCGGTCGGCTTGCTGGTCACCGAGGGCTATCGCGATATTCTCGAATTACGACGCCTGCGTCTTGAAGATCCGAGTCAGCTCTATAGCGATAAGCCGGTGCCGCTCACGCCCCGGCGCCTGGTACGCGAGATACCGGAGCGATTGCTGGTCGATGGCGGCGTCTATCGCGAACTCGATCTTCAAGCGGTCGAGACGGCCGCACGTGACCTGCTGGCGGCCGGTGTCGAGACGCTGGCGATCGCCTTTCTGCACAGCTATCGCAATCCGGCTCATGAACAGGCGGCCAAGGCACGCCTAGCGACGGTCTTCCCGGGTGTTTACGTCTGCACGTCGAGCGAGATCTGGCCGCAGTTCCGCGAGTACGAGCGGACGCTGGTGGCGGTGATGAACGCGCATATCGGCCAGAAGATGGAAGCCTATTTCACCGATCTGGAAGCCGAGCTGCGCGAAGCGGGAATGACCACGCCGATCTACTCGACCAAATCAAACGGCGGCATCATGACGGCACGCGGGGCAGCGCGGGTGCCGGTGGAAACACTGCTCTCCGGACCCGCCTCCGGGGTCATCGGTGCCGCCGCGATCGCCCGGCAGAGCGGTGCCGAACGGGTCATCGCCTTCGACATGGGCGGCACGAGCGCCGATGTCTCGGTCATCAACGGCGATATCAGCTATTCGACCGAAGGACACATCGGGGAGTTTCCGGTCATCATGCCGGCCGTCGATGTCTCGTCGATCGGCGCGGGTGGCGGCTCGGTCGCCTGGATCGATGCCGAGGGTGTGCTCAAGGTTGGCCCTCGCAGCGTCGGTTCGAGCCCCGGTCCCGCGTGCTATGGACGTGGCGGCACCGAGGCGACCGTGACCGATGCCTACGTCGAGCTTGGCATTATCGATCCGGCCCGATTCCTGGGCGGCGAGCTGACGCTCATGCCGGAACGCGCCCACGACGCGCTGGCCGCGATCGGCGAGCAGCTCGGCTGCGACGCTCAGCAGGCGGCACGCTATGTACTCAACGTCGCAACGGCCAACATGTATGCCGAATTCATCCCACTGATGGCGCGACAGGGGGTCGACGCTCGTGATTTCGCGCTCCTCGCGTTTGGTGGCGCCGGGCCGACGCACGCGTTCATGCTGGCGAGCGAAGTCGGCATCGATCGGGTACTTGTGCCACCGACGCCGGGTGTCCTCTGCGCCCTCGGCTGCCTGATGGCCGATTTCCGTTCCGATTTCATCCAAACGCTCTATGTGCGTCTTTCGGAGGTCGATCCGGCCGGCCTGGAACAGCAGTTTCAGGGGATTGAGGCGGAAGCGCGCGCCTGGCTGGACGAGCAGCAGATCGACCAGGCGACCGACGTGACCGGTGTGCGGCTGGTGCGGAGCGCCGACATGCGCTATCGCGGGCAGTCGTTCGAGCTGACGATCCCGGCGCCGGATGAAGTGGCGTCCGAGGCGGGGCAAGCCGCGCTTCTCGAAAGCTTCCACCAGCAGTATGAGCAGATCTACGGGCACAGTGACCGCAATGCCGAGGCGGAAATCATCAGCATTCGTGTACAGATCGTCGGTCAGACCGTCAAACCGCGTGTCGTACCGGCCGCGAACACTGGAACGACACCGGCCGCACCGAAGCCGCTAAGCACCCGGCTGGTGCGGCTGGCGAATCCCGCCTGGGAAGCGCCCGTCTATGAGCGCGCAATGCTGCTGCCGGGTATACGGATCGCCGGACCATGCATCATCGAGCAGTACGACAGCACGATCTTTGTCACGCCCGGCTACGATTTGACGATCGACGCGCAACTGAATGTGATCGGGACGCGACGTGATGGCTGACCTCAACGAAAGGCGAGCAACAGTGGCGAACGAAACGGTGGTCAGTGGTGCGGACAAGATTCTGCTCGAAGTGCTCCGCAACCGTTTCCAGGCGATCGTCGACGAGATGGGCTACGTCGTGCTGCGTACCGGTCATACCGTCTTCGTGAAGGAGACCGGTGACTTCGGCGTCGCGCTGGTGAGCACGAGTGGTGAGGTCTACGCGACACCCTATCGCGTCGGCGTGCACCTGATGGTCGGCAACCCGATGGGCGATGCGATTCGCTACGTCGAGGAGCGGCTTGGTGGCTGCCACGAGGGCGATGTTTTCCTCTGCAACGATCCGGTCAGCTCCGGGGGTATGGCAACGCACCTGCCGGATATTTTCATCTGGAAGCCGATCTTCGATCATGGGGAACTCCTCTGCTTCGCCTGGAGCTTCATCCACTTTTCCGACGTCGGCGGGCGCGTGCCGGGGAGTATCGCCCCCTCGAATACCGACACCTATCAGGAGGGGATCGTCTTTCCGCCGGTGCGGCTGATGTCGCGGGGTGAGCTGAATCAGGAAGTCTTGTCGATCCTCCTGGCGAACTGTCGCATCCCCGACCTCAACTGGGGCGATATCAAGGCGCAGCTGGCCGGGCTCAACACCGCCGAACGCCGTTTGCACGATCTAATCGGTCGCTACGGTTCGGAGGCGGTACGGCATGGCATCGGCGACGTGCTCGATTACGCCGAGGCACAGGCGCGGCGCGTGATCGATACGATCCCCGAGGGCATCTACCGCTTCACCGACTATCTGGAAACCGATCACGTGCTGCCCGGCCGCTTGCAGCGGATTCAGATCGCCATGACGATCGACGGCAGCGACATGACGCTCGATTTCACCGGCACCGATCCGCAGGTGCAGGCTGCCTTCAACGTGCCGACTGGCGGCAAGGACGGCCACTGGATGGTCGCGTTTGGGCTTGTCAGTTTCCTGCGCACGCTCGCGCCCGATCTCATCCTCAATAGTGGCGCGGTGCGGCCGATGCACTTCATCTTTCCCGAAGGCAGCCTGCTCAATCCCGAACCGAAAGCGCCCTACGGCGTGCGTGCCGCGACCATGTTCCGCCTGTTCGACATCGTGCTTGGCGCGCTTGGCCAGGCGTTGCCGGACAAGATCAACGCGGCGGGCTCGGGTCAGGGCTCGATTCTGCTCGTCTCGGTGCCCGATCCGGAGACGGGCGGCACGAAAGTGAGCGTCGTGCAGCCGCTGGTCGGAGGTTCCGGCGGACGGCCGATGAAGGATGGCCTCGACGGCACTGATGTCGGCATGGGATTCCTGAAGAACGTGCCGGCCGAGAGTATCGAGCAGGAAGTGCCGGTCTTGATCGGCCGCTATGCCTTGCGCGAGAACAGTGGTGGTCCCGGCTACTACCGGGGTGGTGTCGGCGTCGAGCTGCGACTAAAAGTTTTCCCTCCGAACGGTGTGATCACCTCGCGCGGGATGGAGCGCTACACGTTCCGGCCCTGGGGCCGACTCGGCGGTAAGGCGGGTACGACCGGCTTCACGACGCTCAACCCGGGGACTGCCCGTGAACGGGAGATCGGTAAGATCGATGTCCTGCAGCTGGAACCGGGTGACGAAGTCTTTATCGGCACGCAGGGCGGAGGCGGCTACGGCGATCCGCTGGCGCGCCCGGTCCTGAAAGTACTCGAAGACGTGCGTAACGAGTTGGTCAGTCCGGAGCAGGCGCGTGAGAGCTACGGTGTCGTCATCCTTGGTGGTGAGATCGACCAGGTTGCGACCGATGCGTTACGCGCCGAACTGCGCGCCCAACGTGGCGACAGCCTGCCCGCCTTCGACTTTGGCCCCGAGCGTGATGCCTTCGAGCGCACCTGGACGCCGGGGTTGCAGGACGCGATCCTCGCCGAAACAGCGGACTATCCGATGATGATGCGCCATTTCCTCCGTGCCCGCCTCTTCGCCCACCTGGAACAGCGCTTCAAGGCGGGTGAATGCGTGGAACCGGCCGAGATCGGTCCGATACTGGAGGCGATTCGTGAGGCGGAATTGACCGTGGGTCGCTGAGGAGGGGGATGGCGACGGAGGGGGGCGACCCTCACCCCCTCTGCCCGCTCCTACAGCCCGTAATGCGCGTTGATTGCCCGCTGATAGCTGTCGACCTTGCCGGACAGGACGTCGGCGACTGCAATCGAGGTGCGGGTAGTGGCGGATTCCATGATGGCGAAGGCGGTCGCCAGGTCGTGGAGGCCTTCGCGGCCGTTCATCTCCGATTGACGCCCGGCGGCGATGGCATCGATCCAGTCGCGATAGGCGAGGGCGAAGGTATCGGTGAGGCCATGTGGGAAGAGAGCGTCGCGCGTCGCAGGGCCGGCTTCGGCGTTGAAGCGCTCACGAAGATCGATGCGCTCGCCGCCGTCGCGGATGAGCATCGTTCCTTTCAGGCAGCCGCGTTCGCCGTAGATTACGGCCCCTTCGGGCAGCCCGGTTGGTTCTCCGTGCCCGGCCCAGGTGAAGGAGATCGTCCCGGCAGCGCCGTTCTCGAATTCCGGTAACGCGAAGAAGGCGTCGTCGGCATCAGCCGGGAACTGGCCGAAGACGTTACCGTCGGCGTCGCGCAGTTCACGTACCGGTTCGAAGACGCGAGCGATCGCGGTCATGCTGCGGATCTCCCCGGCCAGGTAGCGGAGTTGGTGCGCCAGGTGTACGCCGATGTCGACCGAGGCGCCGCCGCCCGCTTCCAGCATGTTGTGGCGCCAGGGTGTATCGGCGACGACGCGATCGGGCGACCATTCGCCGGTGCCGAGCGAGATGGCGGCGACCATCTGCACATTGCCCAATTCGCCGCGCTCGATCGCCCAATGGCCCAGACGTGCTGCTTCCCGAAAGCGGGCGTTCTCCATGACGCTGAGCGTCAACCCGGCCGCTTCGGCCGCCTCGACCAACTGTGCACCGGCCTTTACGGTAATCGCGATCGGTTTTTCGACCATCAGGTGCTTGCCCGCGGCGAGACAGGCCAGCCCGATGCTGTGGTGGACCGGCAATGAGGCGGTGAGATCGACGGCGTCGACATTGCCTGATGAGAGCATCTCGGCGACATCGGTATAGACATCGGGGAGCAGTTCGGACTGGAAATCACTGACGTAGCAATGTGGCGCGGCGAGTGCGTCGCCGCTTTCGTCGCGGCTGACCGGCGGTCGCGGCGTCGGTCCCTCGCCCCGTTTACGGAACATCACTGCATCGTCCCGCTTGCGCGCCACGAGGGCGGTGATGCGGAAGTCATCGTAGCCTGCCTCGCGCAGCAGCCGGTAGCCGCGCAGATGTGCCGGTAGGATGCGCCCACAGCCGACGATCCCGATACGGATCGGAGCAGCCATCACATCGGTCCTTTCGCTCAGAAGGGGAGCGAGACACCGCGATCGTCGCGGGCCGCCTGCAAACCGGCTTCCAGAATTTCCTGGGTATCGCGCCCGATCTCCATGCTCGCCAAGCCAGCGATCGGCCGATCCTCATCAAGGCAGGTGAGGAAATACTCGACCGCGCTCCGTTCGCCCTCGGGGAGCAGCGGCGGCTCGATGAAATGGCCATCCGGCTCGGCGTTGGAGCTGAACCAGACGCCGCCGCTGGTGCGCACGTCACCCTCTTGCCGGCCTGCGTCGCGCCGTACCACGAGTGTGCCGTCTCTGCCCCAGATCGCCGGGCCACCATCCGGCACCGGGCCCGAGGCGGACCAGGTTGCCTCGATCACGGCGAGCGCGTGCTGGTAGCGAAGTGTTAGGACGGCGTTGTCGTCGACCGCGATATCCGCTTTGACGAGCCGGCCGATCTCGGCGCGGACGCGACTCGGCATGCCGAGCAGCAGGCGCGCCAGGCTGGCGCCGTAGCCGCAGTAGTCGATGTAGGCTCCGGCGCCGTTGCGCGCCCGATCGTAGAGCCAGCCGTAGAAGTACGGCGAGCAACCGTACTCCTTCGGCCCACGGTGCCCGCCACGGAAGTTGAAGCGATAGATCTCACCGATCTCACCCGCCTGGGCCAGGTGGAGGGCATGTCGCAGCGCGGGCTGCCAGGCGGTCGGCCAGTTGACCATCAACGGCACCCCGGCGTTGACCGCCGCGACGCGCATCCGCTCGGCGTTCGCCAGCGTATCAGCCATCGGCTTCTCGATCATGATCGGCCGGCCGCAAGACGCGGCGAGTTCGACCAGTTCCGCGGTTCCGGCGTTGTCGACAAAGATCAGTACGGCGTCAGGACGTTCCTGCTCAAGGAGTGTCGCGTAGTCGTCATAAAGTTGGGTGATGCCGAACTGTTGGCGCGCCTGTTCGCGCAAGGGGGCGTTTGGATCGGCGACACTGATGGTGATATCGTCGCGCGCGGCCATCTCGCGCACATGTTGCCAGGCATGGTCGTGAATGAGTCCCAGAACACCGATGTGCCAGGCCATGCCGCACCTGCTTTCGTGAGTGTGCCAAACGCTCCGCCTGGATTGAGTCTCCATCTCGCGACGCGCTTGTCAAGTGTGGCAACTTGTTGAGATCGCACAGCCTAAGCAGGTTGCAGATACGGTGACCCACTAACTCCGGTAGGGGCAACCCCCCGTGGTTGCCCTGGTACCCTGCGGGCAAACATGACGGCACACGACCAGGGCAACCACGGGGGGTTGCCCCTACGAAGGTTGGTCATTCAATGTGCAAACCGCTGTAGGGGTGCTCGATCGCCGGGGTCGTCCTAACGGCACTGCGTTCAGTGATCCGCGAGCGTCAGGATGATCTTCCCGCGCGCATGCCGGGTAGCGCTCTGCTCCAGTGCGCGAAGACCCTCTTCAAACGGATAGGCACGATCGATCACGACCCGCATGCGACCGGCCGCCACATCCGCAGCCAGTTGGGATATCTCCTGTCGCGTTTCCGGGTGGTGCGTGATCTGCTCGACCTGGATTCCCCGTTCCGGTATGACTTGGTCGCCGGAAATCGTAACGATTTTACCCCCATTCCGAACGACCGGGAGGCTCGCCGTCCCCGTCCCCGGTTGAATCGCAAGGGCGGCGTCGACGCCTTGCGGCATCCAATCCAGGACATGCTGCACCCAGTGGGCATCACGATAGTCGACTGCTTGCTCGGCACCCAACGATGTCATGTACTCGTGGTTAATCGTAGAGGCAGACGCGGCGATGCGATAGCCACGCTGTGTTGCCAGCTGGATGGCCAGCGTTCCGATCGCACCGGAGGCTCCGGCTATGAAGACGGTGCTGCCATGTGCCAGACTCAGCGCCTTGATTCCTTCGAGCGCCGTTGTCCCGGCGATCGGCAGCGCAGCTGCCTCCGTAAATTCAAGATCGTCCGGTATGCCGATCAGCAGATTTGCGGGAACCGCGGTGAATTCGGCCCAGGTGCCGCCTTTCGCCTGTGGCATGGAGGAGAACATCACCCGGTCACCTGGCCCGAATCCCACGACCCCGCTGCCGACCTTCTCCACCGTGCCAGCGCCTTCGAGACCGATGGCGAAAGGGAAACGAGGGTTGGGCGGCAAGGCCCAACGGTCATGGATGCCAACCCCGACCGCTCGAATACGGACGAGTGCTTCATCGTCGTCGAGCTCGGGAATGGGGATCTCCATCACTGTGAAGTCCCGCATATGATTTGAGTCGCGGATGCCGATCGCTTTCATCACCGGCTCCTGTTCATATCCAGCAAGGTGCGCTGGTCGGTTGCAACAGACATCATCGTCCTCTGTGGCACAACCTGACGGATGTGCTTGGAGGCGAGATCATTGCTCTTCTCCTCGGCATGGTTGTTTGCGGGGCGTTGCTCAACGATGTGCAGGAGATCGTCGAACGTCAGATCATCCCGAGTTTCGATGTCGAAGCGCGTGGCGAACTGTTCGACAATCAGGTTCGTCACCTCACCCGCATCGACTGGCCGGCCGAGTTCGCGTTCGAGCGAGGTAGCGCCTCGGTCGGGGATGCCGCAACCGATCATGTCGTCGAAGTAATGCAGATCGGGATCGATGTTGAGCGCGAAGCCGTGGTAGCTGACACCGTGATGGATCGAGATACCGATCGCGGCGATCTTGTTACGACCGATCCAAACACCGGGATATGCCGGATCAATCGTCGCTTCGAGCTCGTAATGGTGCAGTGTTTCGATGACCACCTGTTCCAGATTCTCGACATAACGCCGCACGCTTCGGTTCGTCAGGCCGAGATCGATGATGGCGTAGACGACAAGTTGGCCCGGTCCGTGGAAGGTGATATCACCGCCGCGATCGACGGTGAGACAGGTCGCGCCGACCTCCTGCAGCCGGGCTTCGTCGATCAGCAAGTGGTCGCGCGTACCGCGTCGACCGATGGTATACGTTGGTGGATGCTCGACGAGCAGCAGCAGGTCGGGAACCTGTCCCGCGCGGCGGGCGGCCGCCAACTGCTTTTGCAGCTCCCAGCAGGAGCGATACTCCTGCTTTCCGGCCTGGATAACCTGAATTTCTTGGTTCATTGATCAAATGCCTCGTGAGTTGACGGGAAGAAATCTCTCGCAGTGGCGCAGAAGTCGCAGAACTGTCCCTGTCATCCCGAGCGAAACGAAGGATCTCTTTTGCGTTTCCCTGAGCGCGATTCCAGGGAGACGGGTTGGAGATCCTTCGGCTGCGGCCTCAGGATGACAGGAGAGGCCGTGTCTCCGCGCGAGAAATTCGTTCTATGCGGTGCGCGCTTGCTTGGCGTCGCGCAAGCGGCGGAGGCGAAGCGCGTCGGCCTGATCACCGGCGTGATACGACGATCGGACCATCGGGCCGGATTCGACGTGACCAAAGCCGATTTCAAGGCCGATATCGCGCAACTCCGCGAATTCCTCGGGCGTGTAGTAGCGCTGGAGCGGGAAGTGACGCTTCGAGGGCGGCAGATACTGACCGATGGTCAGAATATCGACGTCGCGCTCGTGCAAGGCGTGCATGACCTCGACGATTTCGTCGTGCGTCTCTCCGAGCCCGACCATGATGCCCGACTTGATGATCATCTGTGGGTCGAGTTCGCGCGTCTTACTGAACAGGTTAAGGCTGACGTCCCAGTTGTCCCATGGCTGGACACGTCGGAAGAGGCGCGGCACCGTCTCGACGTTATGGCTAATGATTTCCGGCCGAGCGTCGATGACCACCTGCAGCGCGTCCCAATTCGCTTCGAAATCGGGGATCAGGACCTCGACGCCACAATCGGGCAAGCGATCGTGAATGGCGCGAATGGTGGCGGCAAAGATGGCCGCTCCGCCGTCGTTTAGGTCGTCGCGATTGACCGAGGTGACGACCGCGAACTTGAGCCCAAGCTTCTCGACGGCATCGGCCACACGCTTCGGCTCCTGCAGGTCGACATGACTTGGCCGGCCCCACTTGACGCCACAGAAGCGGCAGGAGCGGGTGCAAAGGTCGCCGAGGATCATGAACGTGGCGGTGCGCTTGGCCCAACACTCATAGATGTTGGGGCAGCGTGCCTCTTCGCAGACGGTATGCAGGTTGTTCTCGTGGACGAGGTGTTTCAGTTCGACGTAATTCTCGCTGTGCTGCTTGCGAACCTTGAACCACTCCGGCTTCTTGCCAAAGATGATTGGCTGGCGGGTTGCTGACATAACCCTTCTCCCCGTTGTTCTTTGCGAATCGATTCCCCGCGCCGTGAGCGCTCTGTCGCCGGCAGGTCCGGCTACCGGTCTCTTTACTCAGGAACCAAAGCGCCCACGACCACTATTCCCATCATAAGCCATCTGGCGAGTAGAAGGATGGTTATCTCGCGCGGAAATGCGGAGAACCCACGTCATGCTGAGGCCGAAGCATCTCTCCTGCGTTCCCCCAAGTACCGCCTCGGGGGGACGTGAAAGGGATCCTTCGCTGCGGCGCAGGATGACGACGCGTCTCCGTGTCCCCGCGCGCAACCCGTTTCTATCGCGAGATGGTGCGGCCGCGATAGCCGTAGTTGGTTTCGTCGTGCCACGGCTTTCCCTCGGCGAAGCGCGAGGCGCGGAAGGGCGTCAGGTCGGCTGTAACCGGCTCACCGCCGGTGATCCATTCGCTCAGGCACATGCCAATGGCCGGTGACGTCTTGAACGACGTGCCGCTGTCGCCCGCCATGATGAAGAGGCCGGGCACTTCGGGCGGCTGGTCGATGATCGGGTGATGGTCGGGACTGAGCATGTACATGCCTGCCCAGCCGCCGCGCATCGTCGCCTCGCGGATCGCCGGGAAGCGCTTCGCCAGCTTCTCGCGCGCCAGTTCGATCTGTGGGCCGTCGAGCGCCTCGTCGAAGGAATCGGGGTCGACGCCGGTGCCGCCCGATTCGGCGCCGATCAGAATGCCGTTGTCGCCCTCCGGGCGGAACCAGCTGTTGACGATCGTGTCGATGAAGACGTGGCGCGGCCCGCTCGTGCCGAACGGGCGCCGGAAGATGACGACCTGACTGCGGTAGGAGGTGAGCCCGAGATCGAGCCCGAGCGGCTTCAGCAGGCGATCGGCCCAGGCGCCACCGGCCAGCACGACGACCGGCGCGTCGATCGGTCCGGCGGTCGTGTCGACGCCAACCACCCGCTCGCGCTCGGTGCGGATCGCCGTGACCGTCGTTTGCAGCATGAAATGGACGCCGAGTTCTGCTGCGCGTTTGGCGAAGGCATAGGTCGTGGCGTTCGGATCGGCGAAGCCGCTGCTTGGCTCATAACCGACGACCGTCAAGCCTTCGACATTTGCTTCGGGCTCCAGTTCTTTCAGGCCCGAGGCCGGAATGACGCGGGCGTCGATGCCGATCTTCTGCTGGTCTTCGATGTTGCGCCGCAGCTGCGCCTCGTACTCCGGCGCGACGATCTGAAAGAAGCCGATCTTCTCGAAGCCGCAATCACCGCCGACGATCTCGCCCCAATTCTGGAAGACCTTGAGGCTTTCGTAGGCGAGCTTCGATTCGTACGGATTGGTGTAGTGCATGCGCACCAGCGCGCCGGACTTCCCGCTGGCCCCCGAGCCGAGATGTGCCCGTTCGACCACCACGATATTCTTCACCCCGGCCTCGGCCAGCCGGAACGCGGTGCTCGTGCCGTTCACTCCGCCACCGATAATCACGACATCCGCAGTTGCCATTTGCTGCCCCCGATCCCCGCTCATTTTCCACGTCCGACCGTCCTCTGCCACAATACCCCAAAGACGGTTGCAACGGTGTATGCACCGGGCGCGAATGAGTCTCCCCTCTCTCGAATTTGGGCGAGGGGTCGGGGGTGAGGGCAATTGATGACGATCAAACAAGGCTGGATTGGTCGGTTCTACGAGGATTTTGAGATTGGGGATGTCTATCAGCATCCGCTGGGACGGACGGTGACGACGACCGACAATATCTGGTTCACGCTGCTGACGCAGAATACGGCGCCGATTCATTTTGATCATCATTACGCAGCACAAACGGAGTTCGGTAAGCCGCTGGTCGATTCGACGTTTACCCTGGCGTTGGTGACCGGCCAAAGCGTGACCGATATCTCGCAGAACGTGCTGGCGAATCTCGGTTGGGATGAGGTGCGCCTACCGAACCCGGTCTTCGAAGGTGACACGATCTATTCGCAGTCCGAAGTGCTGAGCAAGCGCGAATCGAAGTCGCGGCCGAACGTCGGTATCGTGACGGTCAAAACAAGCGGCTACAACCAGCACGGCACCGTCGTCATCACCTTCAATCGCACGCTGATGGTCTACAAACGCGGGCAGGCGCCGCAGATTCCACGGATGACGCCGGAGTAACCCGAATCGCCTGAACGGCGGCTGAGATCGAAGGGGTTACGGTTCGGCGTAGTCGCGGAGCGCGTCCTGATAGGCATCGTGGCCGTAGCGATCGTTGACGACGATGACCGGGAAGTCGACGACGGTGAGACGATAGATCGCTTCCGGGCCGAGGTCGTCGTAGGCGATGACGTCGGCCGAGGTGATGTGGCGGGCAAGCAGGGCGCCGGTGCCGCCGAGCGCGGCGAAGTAGACGGCTCCGTGTTCGGCGATTGCTTCTCGAACCTCCGAGCTACGGTACCCCTTACCGATCATGCCGCGCATACCGGCGGCGAGGAGCGCCGGAGTATACGGGTCGAGCCGGCCGCTGGTGGTCGGTCCGGCTGAGCCGATCGGCTGTCCCGGCTTGGCCGGCGCCGGACCGACGTAATAGACGATCTGGCCCGTCAGATCAACCGGCAGCGGCTCGCCACGCTCCAAGGTTTCGATCAGCCGCTTGTGTGCCGCATCGCGTGCCGTCAGCAGTGTGCCGCTGAGCAGCACATGGTCACCGGCGTGCAGGGCGTCGATGGACGGCTGATCGAGCGGAGCGGTGAGCGTCAACGCGCGCATGGTATTCCTCACAATCGGTCAATACGGCTGATGTATAATCGGCCCTAGTTTTCACCCGAAGCCTCGCGCGAGCTGTTCCGCACCGCGAGCAGGTGTTTCGCGTCGAAAGGACGTGCCTTCTGAGCCTGCAACCGAGTTCAGCGCGACCCCCGGCCACAGCGGAAGCGCCGCGAACGTTTCATCAATATAGTGTGGCCACTGCGGGGGGACTCTGTGTGTCCCTCGTCCTTTCCTGGATCTTGCTTGGTACCGGCATCGATGCGTTCAACGACATCGGCGCACTCCTCTTGCTCGGTGTGATCGTGTTCGCGTTCGTGATGGACGGTACCGGCGTCTTGACGCTCCGCGGCCGCGTGCTGACCAGCATATCGCGCGGCCTGCTTATCGTTCTCGCGATCGTCTTCTTTGGTTTCCTCGTCATCTGGATCATCCCCTACCTGATCATCGCAACGCGCGACGCCCTCAGCGGCAACAAGGGTTCAGCGAACGATCGTTACGAGCGAATCGCAGAGCTGGAGGGCAAGCTCGGTATCCTGCCGGCCGCCGAGGGCGTATGTGCGAATTGCCACAAACCGCTGCAACTCGGCGCCGAATATTGCGCCTACTGCGGCACGCCGGTCGCCCCGGCGTTGCAGGTCTGCCCGGTCTGCCATGCGCGCACCTTCCCCGACGCGAAGTGGTGCCCGGAGTGCGGCGCCGCCCTCACGCCCAGCGACACCGCTCAACGGCCCACAAGCTGAGCTCTCCCGTACGCGATTCGTTAGAGTTCGCTCACCCGATGCCGTGCGGCTGGACCGCACTGCAGGTTGACGGCGACCGGCATGCTGGCGATGTGACAGGGGAACGATTCGACGTGTACCGCCAGCGCGCTGATCCGCCCGCCAAAGCCGTGCGGGCCAATGCCGAGCTTATTGATCTCGCTGAGGAGTTCCGCTTCGAGTTCGGCCGCGTCCGAATCGGGATTGACACTGCCGATCTCTCGGAGCAGCGCATGCTTCGCGAGTCGCCCGACTGAATCGAAGGTGCCGCCGATGCCGAGGCCGACGATGACCGGCGGGCAGGCATTCGGCCCGGCGATGCGCACCGTTTCGAGCACGAACTGCTTGATGCCGTCGCGTCCTTGAGCCGGAGTCAGCATCGCGGCGCGGCTCATATTCTCGGCACCGCCGCCCTTTGCGAGCACTGACAGCCCCAACCGATCACCCGCTACCAGCCGCGTGTGGATGACGGCGGGCGTGTTGTCGCGCGTGTTGCGGCGTGCCGTAAACGGCTGTGCGATCATCGACTTGCGCAAATAGCCGACATCGTACGCCTCATGCACCCCGCGATCGATCGCCGCCTCGAAATCGCCGCCGGCAATATGCAGTTCCTGCCCGACCTCGGCAAAAACGACGACCGTGCCGGTATCCTGGCACATCGGCACCCGATCCTCGGCGGCAATCGCCATGTTCGCCAGAATCTGCCCCAGCACCTCGCGCCCCAGCGGCGACACCTCGCGCATCTCTGCGACTTCCAGCGCCTGCCGCACATCCTCGCCCATTACGTAGTTCGCCTCGAGGCAGAGATCGCGAACAGCCTGAGTAATCTGATCGACGTGCAGCGTGCGCATCTTTTCTCCTTTGCGTGGCCGCATACGCTTGTGGAAAAGCATACCGCTCCGGATCGTGGGGTTCCCCGAGCGGACTGGCGCGCGTTATGCTGTGCCAACCGGTGCGGATCAGCGATGGGGAGATGGAGCGACGATGAGCAGTGTTTCGATCTGGCAGGATACGTCGGTCTGGCCTGAGCTTGAACAGCGCAATCTTGAGTGCGATGTCTGCGTGGTGGGGGCCGGAGTGGTCGGCAGCACGCTGGCGACCTTCCTGGCACGGGCGGGAAAGTCGGTGGTCGTGCTGGAGGCGCGCGATGTGGCGCTGGGCGCTTCCGGGCGGAATGCCGGCTTCGTCGCGACGCTGCTGGAGCCGACCTATCACGAACAGGTCGAACAGTGCGGCATTGAGCATGCGCGCGAGGTGCGCGAGATCTCCAGGCGGACACGTACGATCCTGAAGGGCTTTCTCGACGATTACGGCGTCTGGTACGAGCAGAACGGCAGCATGATCTTCGGGATCGACGAGGCCGAACAGCAGGAGTTGGTCGAGGAGGCGGCCGCGCTGCAGCGCGATGCCAATCCGGTCGAGCTGTTCGACCGCGACCCGACCGGACACGGTTTCTTCGGGGCGATCTACGAGCCGGGCGATCTGGCGACACAGCCGTACTGGCTGGTGACCAAGATCATGGCCCATAGCGGCGCGACCGTCATCCCAAACTGTTCGGTCTGGAAGCTGGAAGCGGCGGCTGATGGTGTCGTGGTGCACGGGCAGCGGGCGACGGTACGAGCGGCGCAGGTTTGCCTCTGTACGAATGCCTATTCCGAGGCGATCCACCCATTTTTCAAAGAGATCGTCGCGCCGAAACGGGCGCAGATACTGGTGACGTCGCCGGTACCGCGCTTTCTCGATGTTCCGGTCAGCGTCGAGGCGGGCTTTCAGTATTTCCGCCAGCTGCCGGATGGTCGCTTCCTGATCGGCGGGCAGCGC
>ERZ778018.1685-NODE-1685-length-16802-cov-4.943691_pt1 | contig 16802 bp, 13 predicted proteins | sample MGYA00375748_ERZ778018 | MGnify/ENA primary metagenome ERZ778018 (study PRJEB29350, sample SAMN05509839) | bioreactor metagenome | biome: bioreactor; material: wastewater | place: South Africa: University of Cape Town | collected 2014-04-22 ... | reverse complement strand
GTTCAGACGTGTGCTCTTCCGATCTCTGAAGCGGATCGCATCGCGCTGCAGCTCGGAATGACGGAACGGTGGCCGCAGCGCGGAATCTCACATTCGTTTCCCTGAAGGGTGAGTGAGGGCGCGGGCAGAGGCATGCTTCACCGCGGTTCAGACTGATCGCAGGGGGCAGCTCTGCGTAAGCTAGCGCTCTCTGTTCACGTCGATCGTCGGGATGAGCGACCAGTCGAACTCGCGGACGCGCTCCGGACCGAGCGATTGGAGAAGGCTCAGGCAGGCGAGCGCCGAGGCGTGGAGCGGTGCGGTTTCGACGCCCATACAGCGCGGCAGGAAGCGGCTGACTTTCTCGCTGCCGCCGGTCAGGAGCTTCACCGCGCCGCGCCAGTTGTCGCGGCGTAGATGGTGGAAGGCGACGCCGATCTGTAGGATCCCCTGGTAGAGCGCACGGACAGGATCCGGTTCGGCGCGCCAGATGTCTTCGAGCACTTCGTGACATTCGAAATACTCACCGGCGTTGAAAAGGTCGATGCCTTCAAGCAGGCCGGCTGGTGGCACGTCGCCACAACGTAGGTTGGTATAGACGTCGCTCATACCTGCATTGTACGTGGCTTATCGGACAAAACGAATCGGGGCCGGCGAAAGCCGGCCCCGATCGGATCGCGTTCGTGCGATGCCGGGTCTTACTTCGACATCGACCAATCCTGGACATCCCACGTGTCGTATGTCCACGGGCCAGTCTTCTGTCCCTGCAGCTTATTGCTGACCGCCGAGACGTTCTGGCGCGAGATGAGGCCGAGCTCGAAGACCTGATCCCAGACGAGATGCATGATCTGCTGGAAGAGATCTGTCGATTTCTTCGGGTCCATCTCCTGCTGCACTTCGTCATACAGCTTGTCGAACTCTGGGCTGTTGATGCGGGCGTAGTTGTCCAGCGCCCACTGGTTCTCCTTCTGCGCGATCTGCGTCGACAGATAGCGCTGGAACCAGAGGATCGGGAAGGGGCTGGACGGGCTGTTGGTGTACATCTCGAGGTCGGCGTAGAACTTGTTGGTCGTCTGATCGTTGCTCGGGTCGCCCGAGAAGTAGACCGAGGCGTCGATCGACTTGATCTCGATCTCGACACCGATCTTGCTCAACGACTGCTTGACGATCTCCTGGTTCTTCTGACGCACCTCATTGACCGAGGTCTGATAGACCCAGTGCAGATCACGGCCGTTCAGGTTCCGCACCTTGCCATTCATCTTGGCCCCGGCTTTGTCGAGCAGGGCCGCTGCCTGATCGAGATCGTAGGTGTATTTGATGTCTGGTGGCAGGATCCTCGAGACGTTGTTGCAAACGTAGGGCGTCGCCTTACCGCCACGGCCATACAGCTGATTGGCGATCGAGTCACGGTCGACGGACATATTGAGGGCCTGGCGGACTTCCAGCACCTTGAAGTGCGGGTGCGGGACGTTCTTGTTTGACTTCTGACCGTCCTGCTCGGTATCCGGATCGGAGCGATTCATCAGGAGCTTCTCGGTGCCACCGCCCGGCCAGGTGATGAACTTGCCGAGTTCCCCGGCCGATTCAATCTGCTTGAGGACGGCTTCCTCGACCTGGATGTTCCAGGCGTAATCGACTTCGCCGGTTTGAATGACGGCCCGCGAGGCGCTTGTGGCATCGCCACCACCCTTCATTTCAACGGCGTCGAAGTGCGGCTTGCCCGGATCCCAGTAGTCGTCAAAGATCGAGTACTGCGCATTGTCACCCGGTGTGAAGCTGTCGACTTTGAAGGGGCCGGTGCCGATCGGCTTCAGGTTGAACGGGGCGCTGTGCGCCTGGGCACCCATGAAGTCTTTCATGATGTGCTGGGGGATGATAACGCCTTCACCACTGCGGAACGGCGTGAACCAGTCCGGGTTCGGGGATTTGAAATGAATCGTCACCGTGTGCGGATCGACCACCTCGACCGAGTCGATCGAGAGGTAGTTCCCGGATGTGGTCGCAGCGGTGTCCGGGTTCGAGACCCACTCGTAGGTGAACTTGACATCGTCGGCCGTGAACGGCTGTCCGTCGTGCCACTTCACATTGTCACGCAGCTTATAGGTGACGCTGGTGCCGTCTGCGGCCACACCGTTGCCCAGCGACGGGATCTCGGCAGCGAGAATCGGGATGAGATTCCCGTCTTTGTCCGCTTCAATGAGCGGTTCGAGGCAGACGCGCGCGGCGTCGAAGTCCTTGGTACCGGACGAAAGATGGCAGTTGATGATCGTCGGCGCCTGCCACCAAAGCAGCCGGAGCGTGCCACCGCCACCACGCGGACCGCTGGCGGCCGGCTCGGTGCTGGATGCCGACGGGGTGCCACTGGAGCTGGATGGGGTCGCGCCGCTGCCGCTGGAACCGGATGTCGCCTCGGCGGTCGTGCCGGACGAGGATGAGGTCGAAGCGGACGATGGCGTCTCGTTACTCGACGAGCTACCGCAGGCGGCCAGCAGGGCCGCGATGGCCGGAGCGCTGAGTCCGAGCGCGACCGCGCGTTTGAGCACTGAACGGCGGCTGAGCGTGCCACGCGTTGCGGCGCTCATCAATTCTTCGAATCGACTGTTAGAATCCACCGGGTCTCCTCCTAATGTACACCGATCGCAGGTAGCGTGTCTATCATCTTCGGCAGCGCGCGATCATTTAACACTGCCGGCGTGTGTGTCTTGCCAGTCGTGCCGCGCGTGCTCAATGGCGCGTCGAACGCTCCGGCAAGATCCCTGAACCTACTCCTCTCCTCGCGCCAACGCATTGCTGCCGGTTGGCTGGTAGGAACGACAACAACGTCGATCTCCAGCGCCGAAGTGTTACGTTCGGCGAAATCGAACCTTTGGTACTCACGATACCTAATTGCGCATGCACTAGCAAGAAGGAACGATGTTAACGAAAGCGGGAAATGCGGAGCATTGCGGTTCACGCGATTTATCACTATATACGTAATATTGCCTTCGAATTAGCACGAGGAACGGCAATTCTGGGTAGAAGATAACGAGATGCGTGAACAAATGGCTGCGGAACTAACGCGTGACTACGGATCGGAGCAAACGAGAACTCACCTCATCGAGGCGAATTCACGCAACGTGCGGGGGCTTTATGAGGGCGGAGATCCGCTTTCCCGCAGGTTCTTTATTGATTGACCGCGTAAGGGATTCCTCAGTGGTGCAACGAGGATGTCCACCACCGAGGAATCGCGTCTACACGACAATTCGAACGATTAGGCCTTCATCGACCAGTTCTTGACGTCGTAGGTATCGTACGTCCACTGGCTCGTTTCCTGGCCCTGCAGCTTGCTGCTGATAGCGGCCACGTTTTGGCGCGCAACGAGCCCCAAGGTGAAGACCTGATCCCAGACGAGATGCATGATCTGCTGGAAGAGCGCGGTCGACTTCTTCGGATCCATCTCCTGCTGCACTTCGTCGTACAGCTTGTCGAACTCCGGGCTGTTGACGCGGCAGTCGTTATTGAGCGCCCACTGGTTTTCCTTCTGCGCGATCTGGGTTGACAGGAAGCGCTGGAACCAGAGGATCGGGAAGGGGCTGGATGCACCGTTGGTATACATCTCGAGATCGGCATAGAACTTGTTGGTGGTGTTGTCATTGCTCGGATCGCCCGAGAAGTAGACCGAGGCATCGATTGACTTGATCTCGATCTCGACACCGATCTTCGCCATCGACTGCTTGACGATCTCCTGCGTCTTCTGGCGCACCTCGTTGACCGAGGTCTGATAGACCCAGTGCAAGTCTCGACCGTTGAGATTGCGCACCTTGCCGTTCATCTTGGCCCCGGCTTTGTCGAGTAAGGCTGCGGCCTGATCCAGGTCGTAGGTGTACTTGATATCAGGTGGCAGGATCGCCGAGACGTTGTTATCGACGTAGGGCGTCGCCTTACCGCCACGACCATAGAGCTGGCCGGCGATCGAGTCACGGTCGACGGCGACATTGAGGGCCTGCCGAACTTCGAGCACCTTGAAGTGCGGATGCGGCACGTTCTTATTCGACTTCTGACCGTCCTGCTCGGTGTCCGGATCGGAGAAGTTCGGAATGAGCTTCTCGGTACCACCACCGTCCCAGGTGACGAACTTGCCGAGATCGCCGGCGCCTTCGATCTGCTTCAGGACCGCTTCCTCGACCTGGATGTTCCAGGCGTAATCGACTTCGCCCGACTGGATGACGGCCCGTGAGGCACTGGTGGCATCGCCACCACCCTTCATATTCACCGCGTCGAAGTGCGGTTTGCCGGGATCCCAGTAGTCAGCGAAGATCGAGTACTGGGCATTGTCACCCGGAGTGAAGCTATCGACCTTGAAGGGCCCGGTCCCGATCGGCTTCAGATTGAAGGGGGCGCTGTGCGCCTGGGCACCGACGAAGTCCTTCATGATGTGCTGGGGGATGATGACCCCTTCACCACTGCGGAAGGGCGTGAACCAGTCCGGATTCGGATCGGTGAAGTGAAGTGTCACCGTCAGCGGGTCGACGACCTCGACGTCTTTGATCGAAAGGAAGTTCCCGGAGGTCGTAGCACCGGTGTCGGGATTTGTCACCCACTGCCAGGTGAACTTGACATCATCGGCCGTGAACGGCTGACCGTCATGCCACTTGACGCCGTCACGCAGCTTGTAGGTGACACTGGTGCCATCTTCGGCGACGCCGTTGCCCAATGACGGGATTTCGGCGGCGAGCACCGGGATGAGTTCGCCTTTGGTATTGGCCTCGACGAGTGGCTCAAGGCAGAGGCGCGCGGCGTCGAAGTCCTTGGTACCGGACGAAAGATGGCAGTTGATGATCGTCGGCGCCTGCCACCAAAGCAGCCGGAGCGTGCCACCGCCACCGCGGGGGCCACTCGACGCCTCGGTCGCCGCGGCCGAAGCAGCCGGCGTGGCGCCGCTGCCGGTAGCGCTGGTGGCCGCCGGTGTCGAACCGCCGCTGGTGCCGCTGGTCGCGGCCGGTGTCGTGCCCGTCGATGCCGTCGTTGATGCAGCGGATGGCGTCTCTTTGTCTGACGAACTGCCACAGGCGGCCAGCAGGGCCGCGATGGCCGGAGCACTGAGTCCGAGCGCGACCGCGCGTTTGAGGACGGTGCGGCGGCTCATCTGGCCGGTCAACGCCTCATCCATCAACCTTTGATATCCAGATTCGTGGTCCATTAAACTCTCCACCTCACGCGTAAACATTGAAGCGCAATGACTCCGGCCCTCGCTCGCATCGTGCGAGCGTGTTGCCGTCCCTGCCTTCAATCCCTGCCTATACGGATTCGGCGCATAGGTACGATGCTGGGGTTGTCATGTACACGTTCTGGTTCGGGTCCACCTCCTTCGACCTCGTTGCCCCGAGCAACTCGAGTTCCACTTCATAAGAGAACAGCGAATTCGGCAACGCACGGAATCGGCAAAGGATAGACGTATCCTTAACCGCCCTAAGTGGCGAGCCCCTCGCCGTCCAGCTAACTTCGAGCAGATCTCTATGACTGAACGCTAGCTTTTCGAGTTTCCTTGGATATTCCGTGCGCATCTTATCAAGTTCTTCTGCTGGATTTCAAGTGTCTGTCGCGTAACCGCGAAAATCTCATCTTGTGGCGGACACTCGTTGATCTCATCCCGAGGGAGCGCTCGGCACGGCGTGTTGCGGTTCCCGCGCTTTTCATGAAGGATTCAGGATCGGTTCAGTTCAGCCTTAGCCGGGGTGGCGAAACTTGGGCATAACGACCTTTTTCGGTTTCTGGTGGCGGAAGGGCCGGTATGAGACGACAGATCGCACTTACTTCAGCAATCGGACTTCTTATTGTCGCGCTGGTCGCCGGCACGACGGGCGGCTTGCTCGTTGGCGGTATCGCGGGCTATTGGTATGGACGGCACGACGCACCCGCGAGCAGCCCCGTCGCGCTTGCCGCAGCCGATGCGTCCAGCACGCGCGAAGCGGATGTCCCGGCCGAAACGAAAGACGCGATCGTCACGCGAGTCAATCCGGCGGTCGTGACGATTGAAAACCGGCAGAAAAGCGCGAGCGGTTCAGAGTTGACCGCTTCGATGGGAAGCGGCTTCATCATCGATAACGAGGGGCATATCGTAACGAACCAGCATGTCGTCGATGGCGCCGACGCACTCGTCGTCGTGCTGCTCGATGGAACAAAGGCCGACGCGACGCTGGTCGGCGCTGACTCGTTTCAAGATGTCGCGGTGATTAAGATGGACGGCGATGTGCCGGGTATGGTCGCCTTCGCGGATTCATCGACGGTGCAACCGGGTCAGAGCGTCCTGGCGATCGGCAGCGCGCTCGGTGAGTTCCGTAATACGGTAACGGACGGAATCATCGGCGGCGTCAATCGCAGTCTGGATACCGGCGAGGGCTATTTGCTTGGCCATCTCATCCAGCACGATGCGCCGATTAACCCCGGCAACTCCGGTGGGCCGCTCCTGAACCTCACGGGCGAAGTGATCGGTATGAACACGGCGGTCGTGCGGGGCGGTTTCGGCCAAGCCGGTTCGGAAGGTCTTGGATTTGCAATTGCGAGTAACGCCGTCAAGTCGTATGTGGATGAGATCATCGCGCATGGCGCGGTGACGCATCCATATGTCGGCGTCAGTTTCCGTTCACTGTCGTCGCTGGGCGGATCGACGGCCGGCGATGCACCGGCACCGGTGATGTTGGTGGATGTTCTGTCCGATGGTCCGGCTGCGTCGGCCGGTCTGGTTGCCGGGGATCAAATCATGGCGGTGGAGGGGGTGACGCTCGATGGAGAGCATCAATTTCTCAATGAGGTGTACAAACACAAGCCGGGCGACACGATTCGCTTCACTGTCAAACATCAGGACGGCAGTCAAGACGAGGTGAAGATAACTCTTGGTGAGCGCCCAACCGACGCGACATAATCAATTACCAGTCTGTCTTCCCGCGTCGGGTGCGAGGGCCGATCTTATCGGCCCTCGCTTGGTTGTGGGCAGCCTGGCAGGACACTGTCACAAAGCACAGCGTCGCGGTGTTTAGTTAATTGAGCGCGGTCGAATGGTGACGGCGCGATTGGGTGGAGCGCACCCTGATGATCAGTCCTAAACCGTTCTCGCCGGTGGGAAACATCTCGATCGTCGAGGTTGGGAGCCGCACCGGGGAAGCGACCTTCGAAGAGTTGTTCCGTCGCCATTACGCGACGGTGTACGGCGTGCTCTTGCGCATCACCGGTTCGCCGGAGGAAGCGGAAGACCTGGCACAGGATGTCTTCCTGCGTCTCCACGAGCGGTTGGATTTGCTCGACCTGGATGACAACGTTGGAGGCTGGCTCTATCGTGTCGCATCGAATACCGGCTTCAATTCGGTTCGCTCGCGGAAGCGCGGGTACCACCGGCTATTGCGCTGGATGCGGCTCGAATGGCCGACGCGCCCAACCGCGCCGAGCGCGGCCGACGAAGTCGACCGGCAGAGCGATGCCGACATGGTCCGGCAAGCGCTGGCTCGCCTTCCGGAGCGAGATCGAACCGTGCTGATCTTGCGCTATTCCGGCGTCAGTTATGCCGAGATCGCGAGTGCGGTCGGCGTCAAGCCAAGCTCGGTTGGAACGATACTCGTGCGCGCTGAACATGCGCTCCGTGGGCGATTCGAAGCTCTGTTCCCACCGCCAGATGAACGGTAAGGAGCGAGCGATGGACACACAATGCCTGACGAACGGCGAACTGCGCGCCTTTGCTGACGAAGCGGTCAGCGCGGAGCGCTGGTCGGAGTGGGCAACGCATATCGACGGCTGTGCCGCCTGCCGTGAACGTCTGGCACGAATCGTCGATACGGCCGATACGGTCGCGACGATGCTCCATACGATGACGCCCTCGAACCAGCCGGTCGATGAAGATCTGGCCTGGCAGCAGGTCGACGCGAGACGTGGCGCGGGCGCATCGCATTCCCAATGGTTGAAAGGAGATCGGTTCATGAGTCGTTTAGGCGGAGTGGGGCGACGAAGCGCCATCGCGGGCGTTGCGGTCATTGCCCTGATGGTCGCGGTCATCGCCGTGTCCCCGATCGGTTCGCTTGCCGACAATATGCTCAACGGGTTTCGAGTCCAGCAGTTCTCGGCGATCACCATCCCGCTCGATCTGGTTTCGTCGAATGCTTCGGCGGCATCGCCCTCCCTCGGTTCGGGCATGGATTCGTTCGTCCGGGCGCAACTAATGGGCCTTGGGACACCGAGCACCACATTGAGTAAGCAGAGCTTGAAAACGGCGAACTCGGTCGCCGACGCGCAGTCGCACTTGAATGGTGATATGGAAATTCCGTCGAGCCTCTCGACCTTCTCCGGTGTCGATCCGACCGTCTATCTCACCGACTCCGGTACGGTCAGCTACGATCTGAACGTGCAGCGGGCGCGCGACCTCTTCGCGCTCGGCAAGCTCGATCCGGCTCCGCTGCCTGATCCGGCGACGACGCCGACCGCGACGTTCAAGCTTGATGTGCCGGCCGGTGCTGCCCTCGATTACGAGCAGAACGGCAAGCACCTGGTCGTGGCGCAGATGGAGAGCCCGACACTGACGATCCCGTCGTCGGTCGACATGTCCCTGCTCCGCGACGAACTGCTCTCCAGCGGCTTCCTGCCGCCGGACACGGTCGCTCAGCTGCGTGCGGTGAAGGACTGGCAGCATACGCTGATCATTCCGGTGCCGAGCGGCGCGACCACGAGCAACGAAACAGTGCAGGGCAGCCCGGCGCTGTTGATCAAGAGCGATGAGGGCCAGGTCGTCCTCTGGCAGAAGGACGGCATTCTCCACATGGTCGGCACGAACGGCGATGCCAGTGTCATGTCAGTCGCCGATTCGCTGCATTAGACGTGGCGCTTTGGTCCGATGAGCGGATCGCCGCCCGACGTCAGCCCGGCGCTAAACCGCCGGGCTGAGGGAACGAAGCCCACTGAAGGGGCTGGTTACGCGTACGTTCGCGTACAAGCTACCAAGTCTCCCTCCTCGTCATGCTGATCTGCAGCGAAGAATCTCCTCCCGGTGTTCCCCAACAGCACGACGCATGGGAAACCGGGAGGAGATTCCTCTGCGCGGCTTGGCATGACAGGCACGGCGGTTCAGGATGACAGAGCGAGTGGTTCTGGTCTAGCCCCTTCAGAGGGCTTCGTCTTCTGAGCTCGGCGGTTTAGCGCCGGGCGTCGGTTGCCGAGAGCGTTCGTTCTCGGTTGACCTTCCGCCTCAAACTGTCTCTGCGTAAGGCATACTGAGCGCATGAGCGAATCGGTTTCTCAATCGCCTGCTGTGACCATCGCCATGCCCGCGAGCGAACCCGCCATCGAGTTGCGCGGCCTGCGCAAAGTCTTTCGGAACCACGTGGCCGTCGACAACTTGACGCTATCTGTGGACTACGGTGAAGTCTTCGGTTTTCTCGGCCCGAACGGGGCTGGAAAGACGACATCGATCAAGATGCTGATGGGGTTGGTCTACCCGACCTCCGGCGACGCGCGGCTGCTGGGATACAAGCTCGGCGACCAGATTGCGCGGCGCCAGATCGGCTATCTGCCCGAGCTTTTTCGCTTCCATGAATGGCTGACCGGCAACGAATTTCTCGATCTGCATGGGCGTCTCTACGGGATGACATCGTCGGAGCGGCGCAAGCGTATTCCCGATGTGCTGGCGCTGGTCGATTTGAGCGCCTACGCGCACAAGAAGATCGGCACCTACTCGAAAGGGATGCAGCAGCGCATCGGGCTGGCTCAGGCACTGCTCAACGACCCGCGGCTCGTCTTCCTCGATGAACCGACCTCGGCGCTCGATCCGCTCGGACGTCGCGATGTGCGCGCCATTCTGTCGCGCTTGCGTGGCGAAGGGGTCACGGTCTTTCTCAATTCACACCTCTTGAGCGAAGTCGAGTTGAGTTCCGATCGCGTGGCGATCATCGATCATGGGCGTGTCGCCGCGACGGGGCGGGTCGATGACCTGCTGTCGCGCGATTTGCGCGTCGAATTCCGCCTTGGCTCGCTGCCGGCCGACCTACTGCCCGAACTTGACAAACTGGTGTCGGTTGAGCAGGTCGTGGATGGTCGGCATAGCATCGTCACGGCGCGCGCCGCCGGTGAGGAGGCGATCGCGGCGGTCGTCGATCTGCTGGCGCGCCACAACGTCCCGGTTTATGGCGTCATGCCCGAACGACGCTCGTTGGAAGATGTCTTCGTCGACATCGTTGCGCCGTCGCGGGAGGCCGGTCGGTGAACGTCGCCATCATCGCCCGGCTGACGGTGCGCGAAGCCTTCAGGCGCAAAGTCATTCTCGGCGTCGTGCTGCTCAGCCTGGCGTTCATCGCGCTCTATGCGATCGGTTTTCACCTCTTTCGCGACAACTATCTCAGCCTCGAAGCGCGACGTTCCGCCCGCACCGGTGCCGGTCCGTCGCCAAGCTACGCGGTGTCGGCGAGCGCGATGGTGCTGCTTGGGCTGTATACCGTCAATTTCCTCACCGGCATCATGACGATCTTCGCGGCCGTGGGGACCGTGGCCGGTGAGATCGAAGCGGGAACGCTCGACGCGATCGTGCCGAAACCGATCGGCCGCTGGCAGATCATCGTCGGCAAATATCTCGGCTTCGCCGTCATGCTTTCGGCCTACATCATCTTGATGGTCTGTGGCGTGGCGCTTACGGCGCACACGGCCGGGCATTACGCGCCGCCGCATCTGGTACACGGCACGCTGCTGGTCATTCTCGTCTCAATGATTCTGCTCAGCCTGACGATGCTCGGCAGCACACTCTTTTCGACGATGACGAACGGCATCATCGTCTTCATGCTCTACGGCGTCGCGGTGACCGGCGGGCTGGTCGAGCAGCTCGGCACGGCGCTCAACAGCGACACGATGGTCAAGATCGGCATTGGATCGAGTATTTTGTTGCCGAGTGATAGCATGTGGCGACTGGCGAGCTACGTGGTGCAGCCGAGCCTGGCGATCAGCTTTATTGGGCCGAATCCACTTGGGACGACGGTGCCGCCGAGCGATCGGGCGGTGCACTACTCGATTGTCTACTGCCTTGCGCTGGTGATCGGCTCGGTACTCGTCTTCCAGCGACGCGACCTCTGACCCAATTCGCGACTTCGCGAGCGCTCCCACCAACGCATGCGCATGAACCGCGGTCCCCACGTCGCGGTTGCGGCCTGGTCGCGTGCTCCGCACCAGACCCGGATTGACCCTCTTCAGAAATTGTTAACAGCAACTTCAATACGCGTCTCTATGCTGGCAATGTCTCTTTTGACCAGAAGCTGAGATCGCGGTTTCGTGACGATTCAAATGATGGTTGGTGATGTGATGCTTGGACAACTCCGGTATAGGCAGACGCAATGGATGCTCGTGGGCGTGTTGGTGATTGGCGCGTTCCTGACCGCGCTCAACGCCACGCTCATGAGCCCGCTACTCACGGGAATCGCGCGTCAATTCGGTATTTCAGATAGTGCGGCGGGGCAACTCGTCACTATTGGCTCAACGTTTGCCGGCATAACGGCGCTCGCCGCGGTGCCGTTCGCCAGTCGCTACTCGCACATGACGCTCTTGCGCTTCGAAGTTGTGCTCCTGGGCAGCGGCACGCTGCTGTCCGTCATCTCCCCAAATTTTTGGTGTCTGGCGATTGGCCGGGCAATTGCTGGCATTGGCGGAGCCGCGATTTTCGGGATATGCCTGGCGGCGATCGGGGAGCGTTTCTCCGACGCGGACGAGCGCAACAAGGTCATCGGGATCGTAGGTACGGCCGGCACACTTGGCTCGATCCTGGGGTTGCCCGTGATGACGCAGATCATGGCATTGACCAACTGGCGCTGGGCGATGAGCGTTGTCATCCCACTTGCCGTGATCGTCCTGATCGGAACGACACAGATCTCCGGATCGGTCAGTCGGGACAACCAATCGACAACGTGGAACTGGACTGCCGGCTATCGCGAATTGATGGGCCAGTCGTCGACGATGTGGTTATTGGCGGCAATGATCATCGGTTGCATGTGCTGGTCCGGTTGGCTCGTCTACTTCGCGGCCTATAGCGAACATGTATTTGACGTCGGCGCGAATCAACTGAGTCTCCTGTATCTGCTCGGCGGCGCTGGTTCGTTGCTCGGAAACAACGTGCTTCCCTTCTTGATCCGTCACTCGTCAACGCACAGAGTGGTGACGGTGTCGCTTGCCGCGCTCTCGCTCACGCTACTGGCCGCCGGCCTTATTGTCGCCGCATCCTGGATGCTCTTTCTCTTCATCCTGATCGCGAATGTGTTGAGCATCATGGCCTACACCGGGATAAGCATTCTGTTGCTCGAGTCACTTCCAGAGGCGCAAACTGTGGTGATGACAGCACAGGCAGCCAGTTTTGAACTGGGATGGCTGCTGGGGGCGGCTGTGACGGGTGCCGCGGTGAGTTTGCTTGGGAGTTACCGCGACGTATTCGCCTTGCTCGGTCTCGTGCTTCCGCTCGCGGTTATCTGCCTCGTCGCGAGCGCGCATACAGGTACCATCGTGGACGCGACTGAGATGGCTTCGTCGACCGGATAGCGCGACGCCTTGTTGGCATGATCGGAACGTCGGCTAACGCAGCTTGTCTTCCCGACTACATCCTGCCTCGTGGCTTCTGAACGGCGGCATGCATTGTCGCCGCGCTGGATATCAGCCTTGCAATCCGATAGGCTGGCGGAAAGACCACCGATCGGAACTGTGGCTGGTGTGTGCGTAACAAGGGAGTTCGGCAGTATGCGCGTGCAAACCTTTGCTTGTGGCCCAATCGCGACCAACGCCTTTCTGGTCATCGATGATGCGACGAACGAGGCGGTCATCTTCGATGCGCCACCGGAGTCCCTCGATGTGCTGACGAACGCGGTCCGCGACGAAAACGCGCAGGTGAAACTCCTCGTGATCACGCATCATCACTGGGACCATATCGGCGATGGCGCTGTGCTGGCGGAGGCGCTCAACGTGCCGGTAGCGGCGCATCCGGCCTCGGTGCCGTATCTGGAGCATCCCACCGGTGGGCCGGTTGCGATCGCGCCGATGACCGTCGACCGGCTCCTCAATGAGGGCGACCTGGTCGAGATCGGCTCACTGACGTTTCAGGTCTTGCACACGCCCGGTCATGCGCCGGGTGAAATCACCCTCTATGCGGCCGAACAGAGCGCCATGTTCGGTGGCGATACGCTCTTCCCGAACGGCTACGGCCGGACCGATATCCCCGGCGCGAGCGAAGACGAAACACTCGCGACACTCCGCCGCCTGCTCGACCTTCCGGATGACGTCACCGTCTACCCCGGCCACGGCCTGCCGACGACGATCGGCGCCGAGCGGAGATGGATGGAGCGGCTGACGCGGTAGGCGGGGGTGAGGGCCGCTCGTCTTACGGCCCCGGTTCGCTTGGCGCGTCGTCGCCGAGGATGACCACGACATCCTGTCCGTTGGCCTGGTTGCGGTCGCCGGAGGTGACGGCGGTGTCGGGTAGGCCGAGCGCCTGGGCGATCAGGCGAGCGGTTGAGAGATTGCCGCTGTAGTCGATCACCTGCGAGGTCTGGTGGTTGCCGGCATCCGGTGCTTGCGCGACGGTGACGTTGAGGAAGCCGTTATCGTTCAGCTTGGTCGCCGAACTCGCCGCCAGCTTGTTGATGAACGTCCCATTTTCGACCAACACCTGCGCACGCAAATTCGGTTGTTCAACCGTCGCCTGCGGCGTGGCCGCGCTCGGCGGCGCCGAACTCTGCGGCATCATTTGATTCAAGATCTCATGGACTTTATCCCAGTCCGGAATCAGATAGTATGGCTCGCCGGGATCCCATTGAGAGGTTGTCGCATCGAGCAGGCTGTAGCTCTGGATGTCGGATTGTTTGATTTCGGTGCCGAGTTTGGCGAGCTTGATCGCGTCGCTGGGCGGCAGGTCGGTACGGATCGTATCGCCCAGCTCTGAAATGAGTTCCGGCGCCTGTTTGATCAGTCCGAGCGACAGGCTCTGCTGGCGGAGCGCGGTGAGCAGTTGCTGCTGGCGATTGCCGCGGGCGAAATCGTTGTCGTCATGCCTGGTCCGGACGTAGCGCAGCGCGGTTTGCCCGTCCATATGCTGGACGCCGGTGTGAAAGATGACCCGCGTGTAGTTGAAATCCTCGCCTGGATACTGGTCGTCCTTGATCGGGGCGGCGACGTCGAGTGTCACACCGCCGAGGGTGTTGACGATCTTCTCGAAGCCGGAGAAGTCGACCACGGCGTAGTAGTCGATCTTGATTCCAAAGTTGTATTCGACCGTGGCACGCACCAGTCCCGGGCCGGTGACGTCCGAGAGTTCGCCGTTGGAATAGGCGGCGTTGATCTTGTCCTTACCGACACCGGGAATTTCGACGAGCAGATCCCGCGGAATCGACATCATCCCGACCTTTTTCGTCGCCGGATCGACGGTCATGATGATGATCGTATCGGAGAGCGGTACTTCGCCTTCGGCCTTGCGCGATGCGTTCGTGTCGGCGCCGAGAAGCAAGAAATTAATCCGCTCCTTCTTGTCCCAGTCGGGAAGTTGCGCCTCTTGCGTCGCGCCCGCGACGATCACCGGGGTACCCTCGGCATTCTTGGTAACGACCGGGCGCGGCACCGAGGTGACGAAGATCTTCTGATAGGCGCTGCGTGCGTTCATCAGGGTGGGAGCGATCAACGCCCCGGCGATGACGAGGAGGACGATGGGGGTAGCGATGAGCGCAATCTTCTTGCGTGAGCGGCGTTTGACGGGTTGCTCGATCGGTGGCGTCGCCCGGCCGATCTGACGTGCGGCTGCCGCCGCGGCCGCTTCCGGTGAACGCGGCTCCTCGTAGAGCGGCTGCGAGATATTGAGTTGCTGGCGGGCGGCGCGAATCTCGGCCGCGGTTCGCCGCGTGCCCTCACGATAACGATGGCGCGGACGTCGGTAGTTTGGATGTCGTGCGCCGCGCCTGACCTTGCCACGAAAACGTCGCTCAGACTGGTGGCCGGCCATTCCCCCATCCTGGGGATCTTGATCCATGCATTGACCCAATCTCTGCCAGCATTAGCGCCTCCCCTTCCGAAGGAGGGTATGCCCCGCTGTCACCGTGCCTGTGAATCGCGCTGCCTGGGTGATGATGCAACCACAACCTTAACGCTTCCTAAATATCGACTGCGATGAGTTGTCCGCCGGGGTCGCGTTCAGTGGCAAGTTCGTGCGTTCGCATTCGCTGTGTCGACGGCTGTTCCTGGAATGCGTTCTGCAAGTGAGCAGGCGAGCGGTCAGATCGTAGCACCGAAGATTCGTCACTGAGCCACAAGGATACGTACGATCCGAATCGCTGGCGAATCAAGCAGCCATCCCCAAACAACGAGAGGCACGTTACCATGTTTCGCGCTGGAGCGACTACTAACACGCGGCCCTGGACCAGCTGGAAGACCGGTACACCCACGCCGGAACGCGCCGGGCCACCTCAACTAGTCGCGGATTTACGGGCGAGTGTGCGGGGCGAAGTTCGCTTCAGCAACGGCGATCGTGCCATCTATTCAACCGATGCCTCGAACTACCGCCAGCTGCCGATCGGCGCGGTCGTGCCGCGCGATGCACGCGACGTCATCGAGGCGATTGGTGTCTGCCACCGGGCCGGCGTGCCGGTCTTGGCGCGTGGTGTTGGCACCAGCCTCGCCGGACAGACGTGCAATACGTCTGTTGTCCTCGACCATCGTCATGCGGCTGCCAGTGAACACGGCCTGAACTTCGGACTGGATCCCGCGTCGCTAATCGTGCCACGGCCGGAGCGGGCGTCGCGCTTCTGGCCGGAAGCGTTCGGTCTGGCGACCTGGATAAGGAGGCATGCATGAAATCGAAACTGCTCAGCCGCTCGGACGGTGTCGCGAGCTATGTGCTGATCTTCGATACCGGCGACGAGTTTATCGCCGGACTGACCGGCTTCGCCAAAGAGAAAAAGCTCGATGCGAGCCATTTTTCGGCGGTTGGCGCCTTCAGCAGCGCGACGCTCGGCTTCTTTGATATCGATGCCAAGGAGTACCGCAAGATCCCGGTCGAAGAGCAGGTCGAAGTCCTGTCGCTCGACGGTGGCATCGCGCTGGACAAGGGCGAACCGAAGGTCCACGCCCACGCCGTCGTGGGCAAGTCGGATGGAACGACGCGGGGCGGGCACGTCCTGGAGGCGCACGTCCGGCCGACGCTCGAGGTGATGCTGGAAGAGTTACCGGCGCAACTCAAACGCATCTTCGACGCGGAGACCGGTCTGGCCCTCATCGATCTCTCCGAGACGACTTTCACCCGGTCGTAGGGCGCGACAAATCACGCCCTACGGGAAGCGTTCGGATTAGCGATCTCCCTTGCTGTTCAGGCGGCTGAGGAGCAAGGCTCCGGCCAGACTGGCCGCGATTGCGCCAACCGCGAGCTGTCCGCGCCGTTCGGTGGCCCAGAGCATCTGGCTTGAATCGGTCGAACGCGCGTCGAAGCGGCCATGCGCACCGTAATCGCCATCAACGCTGTCGTACAGGTTGTTCGGCCGGTTCGGATCCTCGGGCTCGTCCGTCTGTTGAGACGAAAAGCCGTTTCGCGCCAGGTAGCGATCGAGCAAGCGCGGCATCAGACGGTTCGCCCAGATCGCCTTTTCCGACGGAAAGCCGACGTAGAGTTCAGGCCGGTTGTGATGTGCCGCCCAGTAGATGGCACGGGCCGCAACTTCCGGCTGAAAGATCGGTGGCACCGGCCGCGCACGACGCGGCATGCGACTCTTGGTCCAGTCGAATTGCGGCGTATTGAGCGCCGGCATCTGGACCATCGTGACGCTCACCTGGCTCTTGTCGTGATACAGCTCGGAACGCAGTGATTC
>ERZ778018.1684-NODE-1684-length-16816-cov-5.846549_pt1 | contig 16816 bp, 13 predicted proteins | sample MGYA00375748_ERZ778018 | MGnify/ENA primary metagenome ERZ778018 (study PRJEB29350, sample SAMN05509839) | bioreactor metagenome | biome: bioreactor; material: wastewater | place: South Africa: University of Cape Town | collected 2014-04-22 ... | reverse complement strand
ATTACGGCCCCAATCAGGGCGCGGGATTCATCACCGCCACCATCGGCGCGCTGGTGGTGCTGTTCATCTGGAATCGTCTGGTAGCCCGCCGCGTGATTTCCGATCCGGGTAATCGGCTGGACGGGCGCTAAGACCAGTCCCTCTTATCACTGTTACAAGGTCCGGCTCGCTTTCGAACCGGACCTTGTAATTTCTACAGGTGGAAACCGGCGTCGACGCGCACCAGTTCGCCGGTCATATTGGACGACTGCGACCCGGCAAGGAAGCACACTACGCCGGCGATGTCCTCGGGACTCGATGCGATCTTGAGCGGCACCTTGGCTTTCACCATGTCGCGCACCTGCTTCGCGCCCTCGACGCCACGGCCCTTCTCGAACCACGGCGTATCGATGTAGCCGGGACACACCGCATTGACCCGGATCAGCGGTGCCAGCGCCCGCGCCAGCGACAGGGTCATCGCATTCAGCCCGCCCTTGCTGGCGACGTAAGCCACCGACGACCCGATCCCGCTCAGGCCCGCGATCGATGACACATTGACCACGGCGGAAGCGCGGCCCGACGCTTTCGCGCCCGCTTCGAGCAGCGAACGCGCGGCGCGCACCATCTGGAACGGGCCGATGGTGTTCACTCCATAGAGTCGTTGGAAATCTTCAGCGGAAAGGCCGTTGAGATCTTCGTGAACGACATGCTTGGTGGTGCCGGCGTTGTTGATCAAGGCATCGAGACGCCCCCATGACGCGGCCGCTGCAACGATGCGCTTGCAATCGTCGTCCCGCGACACGTCGCCCTGCACGACGACGACATCGCCGCCGGCGGAACGACACAGATCGGCGGTCTGCTCCGCCTCTTTCTTGCTCGAGGCATAATTGATGACGATGCGCGCGCCGTCCTTGGCCAACATCGCAGCCGTCGCAGCGCCGAGACCGGACGCCGACCCGGTGATGATCGCGCACATGCCGTCCTTTGCCATTCTTCCGTCTTTCCTGTGATTGTCGTGATGCCGCTCACCATATCGCCTGGTTGGCCCGAGGCAAGACGGAGGTGGCGCGCCGGAAATCCGCAACATGGAATAAATAGCGTCGCTGCGAACGCTCGCATGATGCCTTCGCAGACCGCCCTGCCTACATCGCGGCTTGTCAGGGCGTGGGGTTTTTCGCATCATTCCGAGAGAGACCCCCAGAGCGCCCGTGCCGACCCGTTTGGGCCGCGCAATCAAGAGTGCTTGCGTCAACGAGGAGCGCCGTGGCGGATAACGACAACATCGTAGTGGCGACGGCCGAACGCATTTTTGCCGACCTGGCCGACCCACAAACCGTTACCCACAGCAAGGATGCAAGCTGGCGCGCGCCGCTGTGGCAGGCCCTCAGCGAGGCCGGACTGCCGCTGTCGTGGGTGCCGGAAAACTGCAACGGCTCCGGTGCAAGCCTCGCCGATGGGTTTGGCGTGATCAACGCCGCCGGCCGTGCCGGCCTCTCGGTGCCGCTGGCGGAAACCATGCTGGCGGGCTGGCTGCTAGCGCAAGCCGGCATCGCATCGCCATCCGATGCAATGACGGTCGCCCCCAGCTTGCCGAAGGATCGCATCACGCTGAACGATGACGGCACGCTGTCCGGCGTCGCGCGTGGCATTCCTTTCGCCAGCGAGGCGCGGCACATCGCGGTCGTCGCCAACGGCGCAAACGGGTTGGCGATCGCTCTCGTTGCCACGGCAGACTGCCGAATAACGGCGGGACTCAGCCTCGCCAGCGATGCCAGCGATACCATTACGTTCGACAAAGTGCGGCCGGCTGCAATCAAGCCGGCCCCGCGCGCGTTTGACGCAACCGCATTATTGCTGATGGGCGGCGTGGCGCGGAGCCTGCAAATCGCGGGCGCGCTGGAATCCATGCTGGAGATCAGCGTCGGATACGCCAACGAACGCGTCGCGTTCGAGAAGAAGATCGCGAAATTTCAAGCCGTGCAGCACAACCTCGCCAAGCTCGCCGGCGAAGCCGCCGCGGCGCTGGCGGCTGCAAGTTCGGCGGCCGATGCAATCGCCAACGCGTCACGGTTCGGCGACGCGATTTTCCTTGAAGCCGTCAGCGCGAAAATCCGTTGCGCCGAAGCGGCCGAGAAAGGTGCCGCCATCGCGCATCAGGTGCATGGCGCGATCGGCTTTACCTCCGAGCACATCCTGCATCGCTACACGATGCGGGCGCTGGCGTGGCGCGACGACTTCGGCAACGAAAGCCATTGGGCCGTCGAACTCGGCAAGCGCGTCGCCGCGCGCGGCGCCGACGAGTTATGGCCGCTGGTGGCGTCGCGTTAAGGTTGGCCTTGCTTCAGGACGAAATCACATGACCGCAGCCCTCCGTTTCGATCCGATCCGCCTGCCGCCGGAATGCGAAGCGCTTCGCAAGGATGTCCGCGCCTTTCTCGCCGAGGAGGTCGCCGCCGGCACCTTCGATCCGCATCGACCGCAGCGCGAAGGCAACGACGCGCGCGGATTCAGTCGCCGCGTCGGCGCACGCGGCTGGCTCGGCATGACGTGGCCGAAGCAATATGGCGGCCACGAGCGCAGTTTTCTCGAACGTTATGTCGTTACCGAGGAAATGCGCGTCGCCAATGCGCCGACACGGCATTTTTTCGTCGCCGACCGCCAGAGCGGCCCGGTGCTGCTGAAATACGCACCCGAGCATATCAAGATGGATATCCTGCCGCGCATCTGTCGCGGCGAGGTCTGCTTCGCTATCGGCATGAGCGAACCGAACTCCGGCTCCGACCTGTTCGCGGCGAAGACCAAGGCCACCAAGACCGACGGCGGCTGGCTGATCAACGGCAGCAAGATATGGACCTCGTCGGCGCACGTTGCCGACTACATGATCGCGATCTTCCGCACCTCGCCATCCACCAAGGAGAACCGCCGGCACGGATTGACGCAATTCCTCGTCGACATGAAGACGCCGGGCATCGCCGTCAATCCAATCAGGCAGATCACTGGGCAGGCCGAGTTCAACGAGGTGGTGTTCACCGACGCCTTTGTGCCGGACGACCATGTGCTCGGCGAAATCGACGGCGCGTGGAAGCAGGCAACCAGCGAACTGGCTTATGAACGCAGCGGCCCGGAGCGCTTCCTTGAAACCTATTACGTACTGACCGAACTGGTGCGCGCTGTCGGTCCCAATCCGGATACCCGTGCCGCCGAAGGCATCGGCCGCTTGGTGGCACAACTGCACACCATGCGGCGGATGTCGGTTTCGGTCGCGGGCATGTTGCAGGCCGGCAAGGAACCGGTGGTTGAAGCCTCGATCGTCAAGGACATCGGCACGGTATGGGAGCAGCAACTGCCGCACCGGGTGCGCGACCTCGCGGCCTTCGTCGACACCGACCCGTCCAATCACGCGACATTGGCCGATCAACTCGCCTTCGCCACCAAAGTCGCACCAAAACTCACCATCCAGGGCGGCACCACCGAAGTGCTGCGCGGCATCATCGCGCGCGGACTCGGATTGCGCTAAACCATCACCTCGCAACCCACACCATCAAGGATCGTTATGAGCAAGTTCACCGATATCGGCTTCACCAAAAGCGGCCACGTCGCTACCATCGAAATCCAGCGACCGCCGTTCAACTTCTTTGACATCACGCTGATCAACCAGATCGCCGATGCGCTGACCGATATCGACAATGATCCCGAGATGCGCGCCACCGTGCTGGCGGCGCAAGGCAAGGCGTTTTGTGCCGGCGCCAACTTCAACGATCCGAATCGCCAGGAAACCGGCCCGAGCAGCGGCGATCCGGCCGACAGCCTTGGCCCCATCAACCATCTCTACATGCAGGCGGTGCGCGTGTTCCGCGCCAAGAAACCGATCATCGCTGCCGTGCAGGGCGCTGCGATCGGCGGCGGTCTCGGACTCGCGGTGTCGGCAGATTTTCGCGTCACCTGTCCCGAAGCGCGCTTCGCCGCGAACTTTACCAAGCTCGGCTTCCACCCGGGCTTCGGCCTGACGGTGACGCTGCCGGAACTGATCGGCAAGAACAACGCCGAGCTGATGTTCTACACCAGCCGCCGGGTGACGGGCGAAGACGCCTTGAAGATGGGGCTTGCCAACGTCTGCGTCCCGCAAAGCGAGGTACGCGCTGCCGCGACCAAGCTCGCCAGCGAGATCGCCGAGTGTTCACCGCTCGGGCTGCTTTCGACCCGCGCGACGATGCGCGCCGGCCTCGCCGACCGCGTGCTGGCCGCGACCAACCACGAACTCGACGAGCAGACGCGTTTGCGCGCGACCGAAGACTTCAAGGAAGGCGTCAAGGCCACCGAGGAACGCCGCGTTCCCAACTTCAAGGGGCGCTAAACGATTTCATATTTCTTTCGACGAAATGCTATGAGCCATCATTGCCGGGCTTGACCCGGCAATCCATCATTTTTGAGGAAGATGGATGCGCGGATCAGGTCCGCGCATGACGACGGATAACTCCGTCAAAAAGAGAGAATCCCTAGATCTTCTCTTTCACGATCGGCACCACCAGCGCATCGACGATGGTGGTGCCATCGCCCTCCGGATGCACTAGCACCGGATTGATTTCGATCTCGGCAATCCCGTCGCGATGCCACGCGGCCAGTTGCGAGATTTGCGCGATCAAGGTTGTCAACGCGCCAACGTCGGCCTTGGGCGCGCCACGAAAGCCGTGGAGCAGCGGCGCGGCCTTCAGTTCATTCAGCATCGTCACGGCTTCTTCGACGCCAACCGGCGCGGGACGGTAGATCACGTCCTTGAACAATTCGGTGGTGACGCCGCCAAAACCGACCATGATCATCGGGCCGAAGGTTGCATCCTGCATGGTGCCGACAATGATCTCGACGCCCCGCTTTGCCATTGGCGTGAGCAGGACGCCTTGAAGCGTTGCCTCGGGTCGTTGCGCGCTTGCGCGCGCCAGCAAGTCGTCGAACGCCTGCGCCGCATCTCGCTCGGTCGCGATACTGAGACGAACGCCGCCGACCTCGCTTTTGTGCGGAATATCGGCAGACTGGATTTTCATCGCCAGCGGCAGACCCACGCGCGCGATCGCCTCGTGAAGTTGATCACGATGCGAGACCAGAATCTCGTTCGGCACCGACACGCCCACCGACGCCAGCAGGCGCTTGCTGTCATGTTCGGAGAGCTTGTCACCAACCAGATGCCGCGTCAGATCAATTCGCTTTATCGCGGCGTCAACCGCCGGCGCGGAAAGCCTGAATTTCGCACGTTCCACGGCACGTCGCATCGCGACGCCGACATGCGAGAGGCCGGACAACACCACGACGCCAGCCTTCGCCAATTCCGTTCGCGCGAAGTGTGACGGCAGCGTGTAAGTGTAGAACAAAATCGGCTTGCGCCGGGCATCGATCAACGGCTTCAACTCGTCGATCTTGAACGGAATCCGCGTCTCGTTCGAGAGTGACAGCACCACCAGAATGGCATCCACTTCATCGCCCTGCGCAAGCAATTCGATGGTCTTCTGCAAGCCGCCGCTATGCACCGCCTGCGCGGTGATATCGATCGGATTGCGCGGCGAGCCATACGACGGGATCATGTCACGAATGGCGGCCTGCGTCGGCGGCGACAGTTCGGGCACTTGAAGCCCTTGCGACGAGACGACATCAGCGCCCCAGATACCGCCACCGCCGGACACGGTAACCACCGCGACCCGATCACCTTTCGGCGGCGGCGACGCGGTCAGCACCGCCGCAATCGCGACGGCTTCGTCGAGATCGTTGGAGACGATGAAGCCGTACTTCGCGAACACCGCATCGTAAGCTGCCGACCATCCCGCCATGCTGGCGGTGTGCGAGGCCGCGGCGCGGCCGCCCGCACCCGAACGCCCGACCTTGACGACGATCACCGGCTTGCCGCTTTCAGCCGCGCGCTCGGCTGCGGCAAGAAAGGTTTCGGTGTCGCGGATACCTTCCAGAAACAGCAAGATGACGTCGGTGGACGCATCGCGCACCATGTAGTCGAAGAACGCGCCGGCGCCGAGATCAGCCTCATTGCCGGCGCTGACGACATAACTCAGCGCGATACCGAGCGCGCGGGCGCGATTGTAGATCGCAAAGCCGATGCCGCCGCTCTGCGCGACGATGCCGATCCGCCGCTGCGTCGCCAAGAGACGCGGCGCGTCGGGCTTCACGTCCACGGTTGGACTGAACGTCGCCGCAACCTGGCCGAGCTCGTTATAGAATCCTTCGGCATTCGGCCCGGAAATCCGCATCCCTGTCGCGCGGGCCAGATCGGCGATAGCGTCCTGCATCGCCGCGCTGTCGCCGCCCTCCTCGGCAAAGCCGGACGAGATGATGATCGCGTTTTTCACACCGACGGCCGCACACTCCTTGAGCGCGTCCAGCACCGCGCGCGCGGGAATGATGACGATGGCGAGATCGATCGGCTGCTTGATGTCGGCGACAGACGGATAGCAGGCGAGCCCATCGATATTCGGGTAGTTCGGATTGACCGGGTAAATCCAGCCGGGAAAGCCATTGCGGCGCAGGAAGGTCAACAGCAGGCCGGGAATTTTCAGCGCGTCGCGCGAGGCACCGATGATCGCGATGCTGGATGGCGCGAAGAAGCTGTCCAGCGGATGGGTGCGGCTGGTCATCGATCCGTCAGACATGTTCGCTTGATCCTGAATTATAGCAGCAGTTGCAGGGTTCGTCCCGATTCAGCTCGTCAACCGAAATGCGACTCCGCCCAATAGAAATGAGTTGCCGTCGATGGCGTGACCCTTGGCCTTCGCGGCGGAAAGAACGGCGCTGACATCGTGGACCTGCATCGTCACGCCGATCATCAATTCCTCCGTGCCCGTGACGAAGCGCAGACGACCATTCACCAGCACGATTTCGGGATCTCCGCGATCTACCGCGCTGACCGGCGCGCCGATGATCGCGCTCCAGTGCCGTGCCAGGCCTGCCGGATCAGGACTCTGCAATTCGACGCCGAGCAGTGCTTGCGTCACGTCGGTGCGGATTGATGCCTGCCAGTCCGGCCCGGCCGGCGGGTAAGGACCGCGAATGTTGTCGCTGCCTGCGGTGTGGTTGAACTCGATGAAGGCGGCGCGGCAATCGCGCGGATGCAGTTGCACGCCATGATAAGGCGGATGATCGATGACATTGGCGGTGCGGACACCGAGCGTCGCGGCATGGCGACCGCGCTCATCGGGATCGTCGCAGGCGAAGATCGCCATGTAGCCGCCGCGATTGCCGGTGCGCTGGAGGAAGCGCCCCGCCGCCGTGCCGTCCTGAAATGGCGCGACCACTTCAAGCAGCGTCGTATCGACCGGCAACAGCGCGTTTTCGAGGCCGTACTTGCCGACATGCGGATCGCGATAGCACACCTCCAACCCGAAGATGGCAGCGAGATCACCGACTACCGGTTCGAGATGCGGCGCAACCAGACAGATTTGCCGCAGCCGCATGTAGCCCGTCATCTCAATGCCCCTTGAAAACCGGCGTTCGCTTGGCGACGAAGGCCGCCGCGGCTTCCTTGTGATCCGCGGTGTCGCTGCAACGGGAATGATGCAGCGCCTCGCCGTCGAAGCACGCTTCGAGCGACAGGCTCTCGGCATTGTTGATGTTCTTCTTGATGTAGCCGAGCGTCACCGTCGGCCCCTGCGCCAGCGACATCGCCAGATCGCGCGCCGCGGCTTCGACTTCGGCATCCGGCACCACCCGCGTCACCATGCCGAGCGCATGGGCTTCCTGCGCAGACAACACCGGCGACAGCAGATAAAGCTCGCGCGCCTTAGCGCTGCCCAGCATCTGGGTGAGGAAAAACGTGCCGCCGTAGTCGCCGGAGTAGCCGACCTTGGCGAAAGCCGTGGTGATCTTCACTGACGCGCTGGCGACGCGCAGATCGCAGGCCAGCGCCATGGACAGACCGGCACCTGCCGCGGCGCCGTCGAGTTGCGCCACCACCGGCTTCTGCATCTGATGCAGGATGCGCGATACTTCCATGCCTCGTCGCAGCGTGGTCACTTTCTCTTCGAGCGGCGGCGGCACCTTCACCGCCGCCATCGCCTTGACGTCGCCGCCGACGCAGAACGTGCCGCCGGCGCCCTTCAGCAACACGGCGCGCACCTCGCGATCCTCAGCGGCGCGCCGCGCCGCCTCGACCAGCCCGGCCACCATTTCAGCGTTCAACGCATTGCGGCGATCGGGCCGGTTCATGGTAATCGTCAACAGACCCTGATCGAGATCTTGCAACACGATATCGCTCATCTGGCGGTTCCTTTGTTTGTGTTATTTGACGCCAATACGCTGGCTCGATCATGAGCCAGCGCGGTGTGGCTAACTACTTCTTCACCAGCGGACAGCGCGAAGCCGACAGCGGCTGGAATGCCTGATCGCCGGGCACCGTGGCGAGCAGCTTATAGTCGTCCCAGCGGCCTTTGGATTCGGCAGGCGACTTGACCTCGAACAGATACATGTCGTGAACCATGCGACCATCCTCGCGGATCCTGCCGTTCTTGGCGAACATGTCGTTGATCGGCGTCTCTTTCATGTTCTTCATGACGGCGTCCGCATCGGTGGTGCCGGCCTGCTTCACCGCCTTCAAATAATGCAGCACGGATGAGTAGACACCGGCCTGTGACGAAGTCGGAACGCGCTTGACCCGCTCCATGAAACGCTTGGAGAAGGCGCGCGTCTCGTCGTTCATGTCCCAATAGAAGGCTTCAGCGAGCAGCAGGCCCTGGGCCGTCTGCAAGCCGACGCTATCGATGTCGGTAATGTAGGCCAATAGCGGCGCAATCTTCTGGCCGCTCTTCATCAGACCGAATTCGGCAGCCTGCTTGATGGCGTTGATGGTGTCGCCGCCGGCGTTTGCAAGGCCGATCACCTTCGCTTTCGAAGCCTGGGCCTGCAACAGATAAGACGAGAAATCCGGTATGTTGGTCGGATGCCGCACGCTTCCCAGTACCTTGCCGCCGGACTTGACGATGACGTTGGTGGTGTCTTTCTCAAGGTCGTGTCCAAACGAATAATCGGCGGTCAGGAAGAACCAACTATCCAGGCCCTGCTTGACGGTCGCCAATCCGGCAACGTTCGCCAACGCATAGGTGTCGTAGACGTAATGGATGCTGTAGGGCGTGCATGCTTCGTTGGTCAGGCGGATCGAACCGGGACCACTGAACATGATGATCTTGTGGCGCGCTTTCGCCACTTCGAGTGCGGACAACGCCGGCGCCGACGCCGCAACGTCGACGATGGCTTCGACACTCTGATTGTCGAGCATGTCACGGGCAATATTACCCGCCAGATCGGCCTTGTTGAGATGATCGGCCGCGATGATTTCAATCTTGCGGCCCAACACTTCGCCGCCGAAATCTTCCGCCGCCATCTTCGCGGCAGTCTCGCTGCCGACACCGGTGATGTCCGCATAGAGGCCGGACATGTCGAGGATCGCACCGAGCTTCAACGGCGGCTTGCTCTGCGCTAGCGCGGCACTCGCCGTAAGCGCCAGCAATGACGCCATAACACCCGATAAAATCGTCCTCACATTGCCTCTCCCGATGCGTCTATATTCCAGCGACATTGCTGTCGCTTGAGGAACGATCATGGCGCAACGCTTCGCACGCGGCAAGCTGCTGATCGTTTGTCATCTATTTCGATTCCGACACAACGCATGAATGAAATGAATTTTTCCATCGAGCGGAATGGACGACGCTCCGCGATGTCGTTGAAGAACCTGATGCCGTTGTTGGCGGCGCTCGCTTGTGCGCTGACATTCAATCTCGTCTTGATCGCGAGCGCAGCGGCCGATTGCGGCGGCGCGCTGCTGGGTCAAGGCCGGGTCACTCAGGTGGTTGATGGGCGTACGTTGAGACTGGCCGACGGCCGCGAAATTCGGCTCACCGGCATCGTGCCTCCATCCGACGCTACGACCGCAAAGGCCGTATTGACGGCACTGGTTGCGAACCGCGATGTGGTGCTGCGAGGCGACAACGACGCGCCGGATCGTTACGGCCGGCAACATGCCTTGGTCGTCCAAGCGGGAACCGACACATCGGTTCACACATCGGTCCAAGTCGAACTGCTCCGGGCCGGCGCGGTGCTGGTGACAGGAACCGGGCTCACCACCGATTGCGCGACAGAGCTGACTGCCGCCGAAACTTTCGCACACCAAGCCGGGCAAGGCCTCTGGGCCTCCCCCGATGTCATAAAAAATGCCGAAAGTCCGGACGATATTCTGGCAATGCTGGGGCGGTTCGCCTTGGTCGAGGGCAAAGTGCTGTCCGCCCGCCAGTCAGGCGCAACATTCTACCTCAACTTCGGCCGGCACTGGGTGCGAGACTTCGCTGTGATTATCCCGAGGCAGATGATAGGATCGCTGGCGAGGGACGGTATCGATGTCAAGGCGCTCGCGGGCCGCAGGGTCCGGGTACGAGGTTGGATCGAGCAGCGTGGCGGCCCACGTATCCAGTTGCGTGGAACCGGGCAGATCGAGGTTCTGGATCGCCGCTAGCGTTTTCCGGTACTAAGGGGGATCGGCTCACGTCATGAAAACGCGCCACTATTGCCATCCGGAGCTTTGCTTCTGATTCAATCACGAGCGAAAAGGCTTTAGGATGATCCGCTGCAACGGCAAGGAACGCGCCGCCGGGGCGCGAAAGCGGCATCATATTCGGGTTCAGAACGGAGGCAGCGGCATCCAGGGATGCGACGGATAACGACTGTGACAAGACGAACGGGACAACGGCACGACATCGGCTTGCGCCGCCGCTATCTGGCAGCGATCGCTGGCGTTTGCGTGTCGCTCGGTTTGTCCGGTTGTGCCGACATGGGACGCTTGCAGACCGCCTCGCCCTCAACCGGAATGTCGGCGAAACCGGCGCGGGTTGCCACCGCCCAGCCATCGCCGGCCGAACGCGAGCACGAGCGCATCCTCGCCTCCTATGGCGGCGCGTATGACGACCCGAGACTGGAAAACCTGATCACCAGGACGGTGAACCGGCTGGTTGCGGCATCTGATCGCCCTGACCTGTCCTACAAGGTGACCATTCTCAATTCCGGCGCCGTCAACGCCTTCGCGCTGCCGACCGGGCAGCTCTATGTCACACGTGGACTGATCGCGCTCGCCAGCGATACCTCTGAACTGTCGTCAGTGCTGTCGCACGAAATGGCGCATGTGCTGGCGAAGCACGCCGCGATCCGCGAGGATCAGGCCAAGCGCGCCGCCCTCGTCACGCGCGTCGTGAAGGAGATGGGTAACGACCCCGACATCACCGCGCTGGCGCTGGCCAAGACCAAACTGACGATGGCGAGCTTCTCGCGCTCGCAGGAGTTCGAGGCCGACGGCATCGGCGTCGGCATTTCGGCGCGTGCCCATTTCGATCCGTTCGGCGCGGCACGGTTTCTCACGGCGATGGAACGCAACGCCGCTTTGAAGGCGGGGCGTGCTTCGATCGATCCACGGTCGCAGGACTTCCTGTCGTCACATCCGGCGACGCCCGAGCGCGTGCAGAACGCGCAAGCCATCGCGCGTCAGTTCAGTTCGCCGCAGAACAGCGAACGCGATCACGACGCTTATCTCGCCGCGATCGACAACATGGTCTATGGCGAAGACCCGAGCGAAGGCTTCGTCCGCGGCCGGCGCTTCCTGCATCCGAAGCTCGGCTTTACGTTCCAGGCCCCCAGCGGCTACACGCTTGACAACACCGCGCAGGCGGTGATCGGCGTCCGCAACGGCGGCGACCAGGCGATGCGCTTCGACGTGGTGCGGGTGCCCGCGGAGCAGTCGCTCGGCGACTACCTCAATTCCGGCTGGATGGAGAACGTCGACAAGGCTTCCACCGAGCAACTCACCATCAACGGCTTCCCAGCGGCATCCGTCACGGCGCGTGGCGACCAGTGGCAGTTCCGCGTCTATGCGTTGCGGTTCGGCAGCGACGTCTATCGCTTCATCTTCGCGTCCCGGCAGAAGAACGCCGAGAGCGAACAGAACGCCAAGGATACCATTAAGTCGTTCCGACGCCTGACGCTGGAAGAGATTCAGGCGGCGCGGCCGCTGCGTATCAAGATCGTCTCGGTTCAGCCTGGCGACACGATCGAATCGCTGTCGCGACGGATGAGCGGCGTCGATCATCCCGAGCAGCGTTTCCGTATGCTCAACGGCCTCGACGCCGCCAGCAAAGTGAAGCCGGGCGAGCACGTCAAGATCGTGGTGGACTGACACTCGCTTCCAAGTACGCGCCGACAAACGCGCTTCGCAAACAAAAAGCCCGGCCTTGCGGCCGGGCTTTTGCATCTGGATAAGACTTTCGCGCAATAAGGCGATCAGGCCGCCGCGTCGGTGACGGCGCTGTCGTCGTCTTCGGCATCAGCGTCGGAATCGCCGTCAGCGTCGCCTTCAGTTTCCGCCTTGGCGCCGCGGCGCGGGCTCTTGGCAAGCTGACCTTCGATCTCCTTGACCGCTTCGGTCTCGGTGACGTGCTGGACCACAGCGATCTCGCGCGCCAGCCGATCGAGCGCGGCTTCGTAAAGCTGCCGTTCGCTGTAGGACTGCTCCGGCTGCGATTCCGACCGGTAAAGGTCGCGAACCACTTCCGCGATCGCAACGATATCGCCCGAATTGATCTTCGCTTCGTACTCCTGGGCACGGCGCGACCACATCGTCCGCTTGACGCGCGCACGACCCTTGAGGGTTTCCAGCGCGCGCTTGACCAGCGCCGGCTCCGACAGCTTGCGCATACCGACATTGGCGACCTTCGCCGTCGGCACCCGCAACGTCATCTTGTCCTTCATGAAGTTGATGACGAACAGTTCGAGCTTGGCGCCCGCGATTTCCTGCTCCTCGATCGCCAGGATCTGGCCGACACCGTGAGCCGGATAGACGACGAATTCGTTGGTCTTGAAGCCCTGGCGCTGGGTCAGCGCCTTCTTCGGCTCCTCGACGCGAACCGGGGCGGCCGGCGCCTTCACGGCCTTGGCGGCCACCGCAGGCTTGCTCGGCGCCGGCTTGGCGGCGACCGGTTTGGCAGGAGCCTTGGGCGACGGCTTGGAAGCGGCGGGCTTGGGAGCCGCCGCCTTGACGGTGGCAGGCTTGGAAGCAACGGCCTTCTCGGCAGCTTTCGCAGTCTTTTTCAGCATTTCACTTCTTTTGTTCTTGGAGGATTTCGCCGCCGATGGCTTGGCGGTCGAAGATTTCGCGCCCGACAACTTGGCGGTCGACGGCTTCACGGCAGCCGACTTGGCGGTTGAAGTCTTGACACTTGAAGTCTTGGCGCCCGACGATTTGACCGAACCCCGCGCCGTCTTGGCGGATCCACGTGCGTGGTTCTTGGGTGTGCTGCGAGTTACCGCAGCGGTTTTTCCCGCACCCTTCGAGATACTCTTTTTACGCGTTTTCTGTGACACAGCCTGTGCGCGACAAACGCTCGCGCCCCTGTTCAAGATTTTTCCATGAGAACCCATCAGGGCCTAAACGGCGGCGCGAACAGGGTCCGGCTTGCTGGATGTGCCTTACAATAGCACATTTCTTGCAAAAATCAATGATTTATGCCCGGACAACAAGTTCGTTGCCGGGTTCCACAGGCCAACCTTCGCAATAAGGTTAAGTTATAATCCGTTATCGGCCGCGCTCGCGCCTAAGGCAAGCCCACCGATCCTCAAATCATCTCAATCGCCGGTTCCGGGCTCCGAAGAAAAATACTTGTCGAACTTGCCTTCCATGCCATCGAAATCCTTGGCATCGGCCGGCGAGTCCTTCTTTTGCGTAATATTCGGCCAGTTCTTGGCATGTGCCGCGTTGACCTCGAGCCACTTCTCAAGGTTCGGCTCGCTATCGGGCTTGATCGCGTCGGCCGGGCATTCCGGCTCGCACACCCCGCAATCGATGCATTCGTCCGGGTGGATCACCAGCATATTCTCGCCCTCGTAGAAACAATCGACGGGGCAGACCTCGACGCAGTCGGTGTACTTGCACTTGATACAATTTTCAGTGACGACGTAGGTCATCCAAGGCTCCGAAAACGGTCGAATTTTGAATGTTGGCGTAGCGCAGTCGGCCCCACGCCGCAAGGGAAGCGTTGACCTGTATGACGATCGAACCGAAGGAGGCTGTCATTCGGGCGGAGTTTGCGTATCGGCGTAAAGCTGCCGCCCGGCTTCTGCGTTGCCCCGTCGCTCGGAAAAAGCCGTGACTTTCAGCACCTTCACGCCTTGATCCAGTCCGATCGTCACGACATCGCCTAGCTTGAGACCATGCCCCGGGGCCTTCTGCCGACTGCCGTTGACGCGAACCCGACCGGCTTCGACCAGCGCCGCCGCGCTGGCGCGGGCCTTGACGATCCGCGCGTGCCACAACCACTTGTCGAGGCGCTGACGCTCCACGCCGTCTCCCGGGTCTACGTTCGCCAAGCGCGCGAGTCCCGCTTCCGGAACACTAGTTGGCATCCTTACGATTGGCGGCAAGCTGTTCCTTTAACGCCGCCAGTTTGGCGAACGGCGAATTGGGATCTGCGGGGCGATCACGCTCCCGCTCGCGCGGCGCGCTGCTGGCGAACGGCCGGTGCGACGGTCCGCCGCCATCCGGACGCCGGTCGCGACCGCCCTTGCCCTGGAACTTGCCCTTGTCCCGACCCTTGCCGAAATCCTTGCGGGCGTCCTTGCCATGGCCGCGCTCGCGTGGCGGCCTGCCCTCACCCGACGTCGCCTCCGAGGTCGCACCAGCCTCGCCGACAGGACGATTCGGACGCTTGAAATCGAACGAGCGATCGCGGCGACGATGGCCTTGCCGCTTGTCGCCGTCCTTGGTCTCACCTTCGGCCGCAACGCCCTGTGCGCCATCCTGCGGACGATTCGGTTGACGATGGCGATGCCGGTCGTGTCGGGGCCGACGATCTTCCGAGCGACCGCCGGGCCGCCACACCTCGACCATCGCTGGCGCAGCGGCTTCGGTCGAGGCGGCTTCAGTCGGCGGCGCATCGGTAGTGGCGGCTTCGGCGGCAGCCTCGACCGGTGGAACCTCGGCAACGTCGGTCGCGGGCGGCTCCGATGGCGCTTCCGTCGCGGCATCATTTGCGACGGCCTGCTCGCTCGCGATGATTGGAGCCGCTTCGCTCACACTCGGCGCGTCGTCGGATCGGGCCGGTTCGCTTGCCTGTGCTTCAACGGGCTGCTCACCATCACTCGGCGGCAACGCATCATCGGATGAAGCGGCATCACTCGCGGCAACAACCGCGACATCGTCAGCGGGTGGCGCATCGTCGGTCGATGCGATCTCCGCAGATGCGGGATCGGCAACAACCGCCGCATCGGCGACAACAGTTTCAGGAACGACTTCTGGCGCCGGTGCCGGCCGCAATTCCATCCGATAGCCGAGCGCGCGCAGGATCGAGGCGAAGTCCTCGCCGGCCGAACCGGTGAGCGACGTCATCGCCTGCGTCACCACGAATCCGCGCCCGTCGAATGCACCGGCGGGCTTCGATAAACCGCTGGCCTCGCGCCATGCCAATGCAGGACGGATCAAATCCGCCAACCGCTCAAGAATGTCGACGCGCACGGCGCGTTCGCCGCACTGGCGATAACCCAGCACGCGATAGGCATCGCGATCCAGCGCCTTGTCGACCGGGAACGAGGTGCGGCCGCTGCCGGCAAGATGCTGCGCGCCGAGCAGCGCGCCGAGATCGACGTTGTCCTGCTTGTGTGCCCACAATTGCGAGGCGAGCGCGCGTGCCGCCGGCTTCAGCAGCGCCGGCACGTAAAGATGATAGGCGCCGAACCGCACACCGTACTTGCGCAGGGTTGCGCGCGAGGCCTGATCGAGATCCTTGACCTCGTTGGCGATCTTCGAGCGTTCCAGCACGCCGAGCGCTTCGGTCAATTGAAACGCGATACCGCGCGCGATGCCGGTGACGTCCTCGGCCTTCACCAATTCGAACAGCGGGCCGAGCAACTTCTCGGCATGTGTCTTGAGCCAGAGGTCGAGGCGCGTCTGCACCGCATCGCGCGGCGCGCCGCTCAGGCGTTCGTCGGCGACGATGCGGATGCGCGGATGCAGCGCATCGTCACCCGCCACCACCTTGGCGACGGCGTCGCCGGTCCAGCGGATGGTGCCGTCGGAGGCCAGCACGAACTGATCGTCCGGCGCCTGCGACAATTTCTCCGCGCGCGCGTCGATCTCGCCGGCCAACGCCTTCTGTGCCGTGGCCTGCAAGGCCTTGGCTTCGGAGCCTGCTTCCGCCGCATCGGGCGCAAACATGAATCCGTCGAGGCGGCCAATCACATGGCCTTCCACGATCACTTCGCCGGTCTTTCCGATTTCAGTATTCAGCATGGTGTTTTCCCGCAAGCGGCGCATCAATACACTGGTCCGGCGATCAACGAAACGCTGAGTTAGCCGTTCATGCAGGGCATCGGACAATTTATTCTCAAGTTCATGCGAAATTCCCTGCCAATGGAGCGGATCGGCCAGCCAATCCGGGCGATTCGCCACGAAGGTCCAGGTGCGGATATGGGCAATCCGCCCGGATAACGTGTCGATATCGCCATCGATCCGGTCGGCTTGCGCGATTTGCGCCGCGAACCAGGCATCCGGAATGCGGCCCCGGCGCATCAGGAAGGTATAAAGCGTCGTCACCAGTTCGGCGTGCGCCGCCGGCGACAGCTTGCGATAATCCGGAACCTGGCACGCCTCCCACAGCCGCTCCACCGCCGCCGCGCCCTGCGCCATATCGCGCACATCGGCATCGCGGGCGGCGTGGTCGAGCACGCGCAGGTCCTCGGCACTCGGCGCGCGCGTCAATGCGGCGTGCTCCGGCGTTAATGCCAGCGACACTTGCAACGCGTCGAGCGAACGGAAATCGAG